>ERZ1740068.691-NODE-691-length-14104-cov-11.076945_pt1 | contig 14104 bp, 6 predicted proteins | sample MGYA00581735_ERZ1740068 | MGnify/ENA primary metagenome ERZ1740068 (study PRJEB43018, sample SAMN04849740) | marine metagenome | isolation source: floating plastic debris | place: Pacific Ocean | collected 2008-08-30 | study: EMG produced TPA metagenomics assembly... | reverse complement strand
TGTTTTGCTTTGTCATGTGTAGTGTGTAATGTGACATGAGGTAGTGAAATTTTGACTCAGATAAATGTGTGCCTATCATACTGTCAAATGTCACTTGTTGAGAGAGTGAGTGCCTAGGCGAGAACAGTTGTCTCACATTGACGCGACTAATTGATGGTCAGTCATTGTGTGTGACGGGGACATTTGGCCTAATGACCATTTTTGTGCCATGTAATTTATACCTGATTATTCAGTAGTTATCGGGCTATCAGTTACAAAATGCTGACATGCCTGTGACATGTTTCTCATAACTTTCCTTAAAACTCATATAATGTGCTTGTGAATGTATGTAATTTCACTTTTTCCTCGACTTTTGCAAAGATCGACAGCGGATAAAATCTGCATGCTGATGAGAAATAAAAATATTTTTGGCCTTATTACCACCCTCAAACACTTGAGGTTGCTGTTCAAATATAGATGTGAAAATAAAGTAACAGCTATCAAAACCTTACATTTCTTTGAATGATGAAAGTAGATCAAGTCAGAAGTGAAGTAGGTCTCAAATTCCTTACAAATTAACTTAGAGCTATTATGAAATAAAACAAGATCAGCAATTAATGTCATTAGCCTTTCACACTGCAATACAGCAGTGTAGATTTAAAGTACAAAAAGTCCTGCAGAGCTGGCAAACTTGTCTTGAAATACTCTCAAACAACTATGGAATTTCAAGGACTACCTGTTTATCAGAACAAAAATGTAAAGCCATGCTATTTAAATATTTCCATGAATTACCGGCCATCCTAGTTTCAAACAGCGGAATCTATTGCCTGTTTCAGGTGAATGCCAAATCTTATGACAATTCATGCAAGCAAGTGAGTATTTATGAATGTAATTCAATGCTGCCAGGGTGTGTTGATTGGATACACACGCTCTGAATGTGATAATATCTCAACAAATGCTTTACTTCCGCTTTCATGTCTTCCAATAAGCCTTTCCTAATAATACGCCAACCAGCTTTCCAGAAATCTGTAAAACATGTCTCACATCACGTTTTATAATCAAATATCTCTCCAGGTGGGGGAGCTCGTTGATGTGTTACGTCTTTTCTTCCTAGTTGGCTGGGTCATTGCTTCTTATTTACTGCATTTTGCTTTATGTGTAGACGGCGGTTTCAGTCTTTGCTCGCCGTGCCTTATCTACTTATAGTGCAAGATAATAAAGGCTGCCAGATGTATCAATTGATTTTCAGTACGCTAGCAATTTGCTGTGATGTACCTTAACGAAAATTAGATGTATTTTCTCCCTGCAAAATAGATGCTCGCTAATCATTAATGCCTAGAATCTGTAGTCCTTACTAGACTGTTTGTGATCTTGCAGATGCGGCCTCTGCTTGAGTTCAGGGCACTACGCGTTTTCCATTACTGGTACCATTGCTTGACATTAAACCCTTGGTTCTGAAGCTAAGAAATTGACTATGCTGCTAGTTTTTGTTCTTCGCTCTTATACTAATTGCTAGATTTGGTCAGCTGATGACCACCAGGTGGACTTAATACAAACAAACGCTGATTATTGTCATATCAGACACTCCAACTTTCGCTTCCACACCAATCACTTCCTTTACCACTCCCTATATTTAGTGTCAGTAATCACTATTTATTGTATTCTACAAATGAATTATAAATTACAGACCTGATTTTGAAAAGGTTATGAGCTAATGTTTAAACATTCTTACCGGAACACTGGAATAAGAGAGAGTGATTTGGATTAATACTTTACACACTTGACTTGCATGCCTGGTGCTGATACTTCAACCCTATTAAAATCTGTGATATCATTATTGAAACCTGCCGCCTTGCATTACATACACCTTGCTGTGCAGCCCATCCCGGCCTTGAGTCAGGGCAAGCCTATAATAAGTGTAGATATGTTATTATTTATAGATGCGAGTGGTGGGTGAGAGGAGGGCTGTATTTTGAATCCTTCTGAAACCGTCTGAAACATTGCAAAACTTTAATGGATAAACAAATAAACTCATATTATTATTATTATTATTAATATATTTGGCTGGACTAGGAGTTGTCCCCTTTTTGACAGCTAATGCTATTCTGTATTATTGGACATAGAATTTTTTTCTTTCTTGCAGGTCGAGAAAAAGGTGATCAATGTTTCTTCAAAAGAACAACAGGATCCTAATAACTGTGCTACACAGTAACTACTATATAATATGATGCCGTCCTCTCAGGAATAATTCCCCCAAACATGCCTTAATCTGCTACATTCACAACTTGTACATAAATATATTTTTATTTAGTATTAGAATTTACTATAATATGTTTTAATAGTTTATCAATAATTCCACATTTTAGTCCTTATTTGCAGGTAGATTTTATGGTGAACATTATTTTGTTTTCAATGCTCTTATTCTGTTTGCTTCCATTGATCACAGAAATTTAACTGGAAGCTTATTTTTATTCTTTAGTGGTGCGTGATAACCAAGACGCCAACGCTCTGAACAAAAATGTTGTGATTGGTATTTAAGTATAAAGTGATTTCATGCATTTGTAAACTAAGGTAATTTTAGGGATTGAGAATTGCTATTGCTTGTCTTCCTTGGTGCATGTTTTGCACCTAAACAGGTAGCATAGCACCATAACACATATTTGTTCAAGTTTAAGAAAACTCTTATTACGCTAGACCCATGAGAATTTTTTGCCGTTTCGCAGTTATGAGACATTCATGTAACCATATCTATTTATTACCTCTCATGTGTCAAAATTCACTTGCAATCATTAATACTCTATAAATAATAACATAGAGAGGTGAAAGGAAGTGGGTGCTGGGCTCAGATCCAATATCAACAGCATTACTTGTGTCGGAATTTAGCTACTGTTTACTTAGATGACATCCAATATGTCTCAAAAGACTATTAATGTATGCTTATAATGAGGTGTAAACCAGTTCATGATTTGTTCTCCTCGTGGAATGATATTTCCATATGAGTACGATGGCGTTGGGCAGGTTTGAAACTTGATTCATTGAGTAGGTGTGTCTCAACCCATCAGTCACCAACCATGTTATTAGCCGTGTAGGTTTTCCATAGCTGACGCTAATGTCTGATATATTCTAGTTAGCTTGGAAAGGTGTTGCTCAAATTTCAGTGGAACGTGTCAGACTAATGCACTGCTGCTCCTAAGTATTCACATTCCTTTACGATGAGACAGTGTCGATTTTCTTTTATCTGATTCTCAGACCGTGTTCTGTATCACCTATATCAACTATTGGCTGTTATATTTGCTTGTTTGGGTGTGCAAATTGATTGAGAGGAATGCTGGATAGATCCTGTAACATCATGAGTAATTCATATATCTCTTACTGAACAAAATGATATGTCATGTATATGGCTCATTCATAGGCGAGATGCATGTAACTCTCTTTGGCTGAGCAGGTAGATTGGAAGTAGATTTTCTGGCAGCATTTCGAAGTGATAACATGTACAGCTTCCTTATTATTACATGTTCAGCTATTCCTGTGGGTGAGGTGTATTCAAAGGGGCTGGAACATGGCAGTTTTTTAGAGGGTTGTGTAACCATGCATTAAAAAATTCTCTGACTCTTTGCCAGGTTATCGATTTTGACTTTTTGTTGTTTTCTATAGCTTTTTATCTGGCTGACCCTCAAGGCATGCAGGGTATTGTCCTATCATTCATTTGGGAATTGTGTTCAAACTGAATTGACTTTATCAGTACAAAATAATGTGCTCTCTCAACCTTGACACTTTTATCCGAAGGAATAAAAGTGACATTCAAAATTCATCCTGTTCCCAAACCTGAACCTTATGGTGATGGTTTCAAATTACAATAGATGATATTGATTAAAAAATACTTTGAAGAGATGCTGTTTAAAATGGAATGGAATGCCATAGGCCAGATTTGTATAACCCTTGCCGACATCAGCAACTTGAGTCAGGGGCGCATTAGGTAGATGCCTGCTCTGAATATATACCAGCAAACATTGTGTTGCACAACAAAATTGCTTTTCCCATATACAACAAAACAACAAAGGCAGAATTCTGGTGATAGTCTGTTATGCAATGATCACAGCTGGCTATTTCCAGTGCGGGTACATATTGTTGGTGATGATTACCATTAATTGTGGGTTTGGGATGTCCACAGATTTTGACAGGTAGTGCTCATCGGCATTTTACAATGAATGGTGTGGTTATTTTAAGCCTAGCACGTGCAGATGACTACATCTGGCCAAAGCTCTGACTCCAGGAGAAGCTAGATTGAGTTAAGTTTTGCATCAGTCCAGACTTGCACTCTATTTTATACCAGTCGTTGAAGATGAATGAATGCCTATATTTTTGTAGGTAACATGGCTCAAAAACTGGAAATACAAACCCTACATTGCATTGAACATTATTTTGCATCGGCATAACAATGAATCTGTGAACCATTTTACTGTATTGTAAAACATTGTAACCGAATTGTCATCGTTAACTAAGGAACGGAACAACATAAAACATTGAAAACTTGTGTATAAAATTTTTGCACCTTCAACACACCCGTGGATGGCATTTTTAATTAATTTGATTGTTCGCTATTGTTGATATGCTAATGAATCAGTTGTTGCCATGGCCTGAAGTGCTGATTCCATTAGCCACTCAATTAGTGTTTGAAACAATCCTCTGTCAATTACAAAGGAGATCCATGTTTATCTTCTTTCATTGGTAATCCAGAATAATTATTGAATGTTTTGTCTTCAGCTTATTGCTTCTGGCTGACAGAATTGGCTTTTGGTGACTAAAAAATAATTAGCTATCCTCTTCTCTCTTGTGTCACACTTCTGATGTATTGAGATGTGTCAGTGATTTAGGCCTTATTAAATTATTGTGAGCTGCTCGGTTTGCAGTAGCTTTTCTGTGTAGATTTGGGCTGAGTAGTTTGTTACGGGATGGAAGAAGTAGACTTGAGGTTCTGGGTCTGAATTCATATTCACACTGGTCTGTGAGGTATAACTCGTCGTACTCGCGCTCATCCAGTGAAGCGAGACTACCACACGACGTGAACGGAGAAGGCATCATATTCTGAACTTGGTGTATCTCTCCTTCAATGTCATGAAACTGTTTTGCTATAGACTGATCTTGTTCTTTAAGAGATTGCTGCAATAAGAATGGACATTTACATTTCAATGAAACGAGAAATAATGTTGAGAGAAGGGCGAATTGAATAAAAAAAAGGTCAAAGTTACATTATATTTTGGGTTATTGTACCAACTATCATGTCAGGCGTAATATTGACTGGGTCTTTGCCTTCCTGAGCAAGTTGTTTGATGCTTAACATGTAACAATGCAGCCATGCAAATAGTTCATTGCTGTGACAAAGATGGAACTCAAAATTGCAATGCTATTTGGTGCCCTTGGCGTGCCACATTTCATCAAAGAATTGATGATAGGTTTCAGTATGCTCATTGCGAAGGAACTTGCTATTACTCCCGAAATTGTATGTTATTATATTTCGTATCAAAACGAAGCAATGGTGTATACCCGTTCGTTTGCCTTCGTCAGTCGATGACAAATTAAAAAATTTTCTATTGTTTTGAGAGCAATGGCCAGCACTCATTATATGAATCAAAATGCCTTCGGTTCTCTCGTAATATGACAGACCGGTAATAAAAAATGAGTGTGCCTGCTGAAATTTTCACACCAAACCCACCAATGCCTGCAGTTAAATCGGTATAATTATGGAGTAAACATCACACGAATTTTCGTAATGATGATCCGAATTTTTGTAACGATGATCCGTAAAAAAAGCTGCAGGAGAATCGTGATCTAAGTGAGAAGAATTGTTTACATAGCCGATGGCAAAGCTACCCTGTACAAACCTTAGCTAGTATGTGTCCAGCTTGCCATTATGGTCTTCACACCTGAATGTCAACTTCTCTCTTTTGGCCAAAAGGTGTTCACTTTTCACACACAAGGCATCAAATTTGATTCAATTGAACAACTTAAATTGTTAATAAAATACTTGATCATTGATCCTTCTACAAATTTGCTTTGTTCTGTTTTAAATGAGGTGTTGACTAACAATTTTCAATCATTTGCTTATCGAATGATTTGCACGCAATCTGGTTCTATATTTTACGAGTGGTTGTGTAATATTGAAATTCAGCGTTGAAGACCAAACTTTTATGTTGGTTGCTTGTAATTCCAGGAATATTTTAGTGTCCGTGGTCCACCCTCAACCAGATGACATTAGGCTGTTGGTACCAGTTGAGGCAAATAACAAGTAGGCTGCAGTATACAAAGTAATTTCAGTAATTTTCATTTTTTCATGTTTGATCGTTTCAAGCATTGTTATAATTTTGCTCTCTTACAATGCTACCTAACATGTCTTGTACCAAGGATGCTAAAACTGCTTGTACATGTATGGCTTGTACATGTATTTTAGGCCATTTTAAGAACGGGACCAAGCTGTTGATGGGGATAATGTAACATAAGGGGCTATATGACCCAAGGGCACAATGCAGACAGTGACACTTCCCACATAGTCTCATTTATCGGGTTTTCATAAATTTAAGTGGGATCCCAATGGCTAAAGAAATTGGTTGTAACAACATTGTTTTGTTGCTCTCTCATTATGGGAGTAATAATGGCAAATGTGTTTAGGGAACCTAACAAAAATATTGACAGCAACAGTTTTGATGTTGTTTGGCATATCCTCGTTGATGGATTTTAGATTGGGGCATGGGACAGCTAGGCTTCAGTCGAATTGAGTAAGTGGCCTGCCGGAAATAGTATATTTATGTGTTTCTAGATATTGCAGCAATGTATGACTGTTGTGGCAACTATCGGTTTATCAGCATTGATTAGATAATGCTCTCTAACATATTATTTGACAATTTAATTATATTTAGGGAGCATTCACCTTCTTTGCTTGGTTTTACTAGCATGAAGTAGGTACTTTAATTTGCCTGATCAGGGTTAACCTGGTAATTTAAGATACTTATGGACGCTGTCAGGTTTGTAGTCAGTGAGTTCACATCACGGCATCAATGAGTCAGCAACATCCAGCAGCTAAGCTCATTCCAAAATGTATGCCATTTTGCGTTTTACCTGATTGACAACCAGGCAATCGGCGATCGTTATTTTGCTGAGACTTTAATCTTGCCTTAGGTTTGCTGTCTTTTCTGCTTCAACAGCCGTTCTGCTGCCTGTGCTTGCACCACTGGGCTCTATGAAATGGACTGTATTTTGCTATGTTTTACACATACATGTATTAAATTCGCCGCTTCATTCCACATGGGCACATAGTATCTTCAGTATCCATGGATTGAGCTATGAAATTGATTTGCGTAGCAGATTCTGATGGGTTCAACTTTTATCTAAGTTGTAATTTGATTTACATCAAAGGAATGTGGTATGCTGCTTGTACCACATACAGGACAAGTTGTGGTATAACTATGGTTTAATTTAATGTTTCACAGGGGTGCATCTTCGTAATTCTCAGTGCTGTGATGTCACAGGGTTCATCATTCGCTTGATTATTGTGGTACTAGCATGCGGTGAAAGGAGTTTCTTATTTCTCCTAACCTCGATAATACCACACCATCTCCTATACTGATGCGGAAGCATTTTCAAATTGGATCGAAAAAAGTTTTATTTAATGCCGTTATAATCCATTATTATACATACCAATAATATAGTACCTGATATTATGAACCCAAGATTCACTGAACCTTGATATGGATTGCAATGGACCTCAAAAATCAGAATTAGTTTTTATCTGGATCCAAAAAAGAAATTTTTCTTCGGTAATGTGGATTACATGACTGTTGTGCTTGCTTGACGTTGCATGGTTTGAGTAGATGCAACCCCTCCCCTAACGTTCCCCAGTCCCATTATTGTCTACTAGACTACTGGGTGCTGCGCAGATGCCCAACCATCCCCTAACCCGTCCCATCAAAGGATTGAGGCCTTGATGATCATATCTGCAATGCATCAAAATATGAATAATAAACGCTGCTTACCAATTCGACTTTGATCCAGCTTATGCAGAAGGATAAATTTTGTATCCGTTCAGAGAGACTAGCACCTGATGTTGTTGTTTTTGAGCACAGAGATTTGACTTTTTCTACGTCACTACTGTTATCGCCGCCTGCAGAGTCAGATAAATATGACTTGTCATCTACACCGGAGTCGGTGGGTGCTTCGGTGTCATAATTATCCATGTGTGTAATCTTGTCAACATTGTTGTTATTTGTCTCGAGTTTGATGTCATGAAGCTTTTTATCGTCTGTTGTGTTTGAATCCAATCTGCTAGACGTGTCTGTGAGGCTAATAACAGGAATCTGAAATCCAGGGGGTCGTTTAAACTCATGGGGGGACTCAATACTGCCCAAAGTCTCCATCCACCTGCAACCATACATCCATATGCATCATAACAAATCGGCTAAAACACTGAAACAAAAATCATAAACTATGGAATGAGATGTGCTAAGGTTTTAAAATGCAGTTTGAATATGAAAACCTTGTGGGAACAACCTCACGCAATTGCCGCATGGTTCTGACACTTAGATCATACTTACTTCATTTGTATGATGTATGCTTCCCTCCTCCTGTGAACTGCTTGAGATCTTAAAGTTGTCGAACTTTTCTTCTGCAAAATATGCTGAGTATGCGAGTGCCTTATATCTGAATGCGCTACCTACAATGTATACTATTTGCTCTGCAATAATCCAATAGGTCAACGTCTTTCAGTTCACAGCTGCTCAGTAAGAGTAAGAAGTTTTTTATGCGCTAATCCTTATATTCAGGTTTTGTTTGCTTTGTGCTACTTTGTACAGTTGTAGTGCATTAATGTGACAAGCCCTGATATCCCTCTTTGAGTGAACCAATTCTTTCTAAAAACAATGCAGCGTATGCCCTAGCTGTTGATTCTCTTATTTTATTATAATACAATGAAAGGAGATTTTCTCAGTATAAATATGCAAGTCTCAAATAACATGTTTTGATGCTAGAAGCAGGGTTTAATATGGGTGGAGCTTGTAGCCTGCTGAAATCATGTAGGTGCAGACAACTTCAGTTGCTATTCCAGTTCCTGCAGAAATATGATAGGTCTTGAGCAGCTATTGCGCGTGCAGTGCATGCACAGTGTCTCAGTCTGGAAAAGTAACTCTTTACTTGTATATGCAGCACAATATGATGTCACTAGGGACTGCGTATGTTTTTTATATACATGTACAGTACAGGTGCGCTAAATATTACATACACATGCCCGCTGGTGAGCCATTGTTAGGTTTGAGTCTAAATGATTGGGATATCTAGAGTCAGGATTTGGATTGGTGATGTTGTTGGATTGAAATCATATTAGAATAAATCAAGGTCACTCTTTTGCACACTATATTATATACTATCTGCTAATTCAAAAATGAACGATTACACTTAGGAGTTTTAAAACACTCCACTTGTAGAGATTTATCTCATTATTTTTCAATTCAAGCAAGGTACTTACGATTGAAGCAAAGTAACTGATACAAATCTCAATTATACCTGGGGCCATTTGAGCAGGGAGGGCAGGATTGGAACTTGCTGGATTAAATGAGATAAATATGGGGCCAAAAGTTATACTTTCTCTTACGATTATATTTCCTCTCCTGGGCAGTTAAAAGAAAATGTATGGATTTGTCCCATCTCAAACTAGTGGCAGATAACTCTATAATCAGTTTGATCTCCCTCTTATCATCAGGGAGTTTACATAATTTGCGAAATAATCAAAGTTTATGAATCTATGACTCTTTTACCATTAGCTTATGCTTGCAATCAGGAAATCAAAAAACAAGGTATCAGATTAAAATATACATGTACATGTGCTCGTTGTTGCCAAATTATAAATCAGTGGTTTCAATGTATACTTTTCAAAATGGCCGCTGTGGTGACTCACAAGGAGTGATATTGTCCTCTTTCTCTGGCCCTAAACCTATATCCAAGAACTGTGATTAGTTGTCTAATGGGAAGGTAGATCACATGAATTGAGCCCAATATATATAAACATGGTGGTTGTGGACACATTTAGAAACTCATAAAAGGAGTTTTGTATTGTTTTATGTTTTATATAAAATGTAAGCAAGTCATAATACGGTATATGCGCTGTTTTGACGCTCTGTGTTATGCCTGGATCATCGTATTAAACCTGATTTTTTAAGTGAGCGTTTGAGTTTGAATTTCTTCCCTCACTGCCATCTTCCGTTGAGTAAGTGGCAGGGTCTCAGTCTCCTGTTTCTCACTGAGCAATACGCTGAGATAACCATACTGAAAGTAATTAGGGCATTAAAGGTAATTGTCCTCTCTATCTACAAAATGAGAGAACTCCAATACTTACAAATACTCATGAGAATATAGTGATATGATGAGGCAGCTGTGATGTGCATCAGTTATTGCGCGAGTTCAAAAAAAGTTCAGCACTTATTTATCGTTTTGGCTGGCTTGCAAACAGAATGTTTGTGAGGAATGGACTGTTTTATTATTTATTTCAACTTTGCACATCAAATTTTCAAATATTTGTTACTAAAAGATTGTCGTACACTAATTTGCGAAATACCTGTGCCATAAATGTATGTATGTACACATTTATTTTTGAAAGGTTGACATCAATGAATGTACACTGAATATGTATTTGCATAACTCTTTGTCATTAACCAGTCTCTCTATATAGCTCTGTTTATGCACTTCTAGCCCACTAATATCAGTGTTCTAGCCATGATCACTCTAATCCTAGAGAGCGATTGCCACCCAAGATAACACACATCTCAAAGTCTTCATCAGACATAAGAGCCCCTGTTGTGGTCAGCAGTCGACCATCAAGATCCACAGATGCCGAACAAGGCATAGTTGTGTTGTAAGCAATAAAAGCTTTCCTGAGGAATGCTGGAACAGACTCATCATCGCTGTCGGCCCAGCTGGCCCACTGATCAAAGAGATTTTTCTTCATGCTTTTAGATTTTAGCCGTTTAAAGAATGATTGCTCCATAGCTGACCTAGATGCTTGAGCTTCATTCATATAACCTTGGGAGTAGCTATCGTTATCAGTGTCAGGTAAAGTAACCCTAACAATATGGCGAATGTTACTCCTCTTTTCAGGATCAGTCATCCAGTTGAGTTTGAATTTTGGATGTAATGCAGCAGCAATCTGAAAAAACTCAGACTCAAACTCCTCTTGGAATTGAATGTTGAGATCAGCATGAAGGGCACATAGAAATTCAGTGCAATACTTCAGGTCCCCGCTCTCAATATCCATCCACTCATCCTTCACCACATATAGTGTGGGTAATAAATACCCAGCTTCAGGACTTCCTTGGATGATTTCCAATGCTGAGGCTAACGGTCTCAATATCCTCAAGAATTCGGCTAGGAATACCTCTTCGTTTTGCGTCACAGGTTGTATTGATTTACTTGCTAGGAATGACTGGAACTCATTTCTGTTACTGTTTAGGAGTTCTTGCACTCTGGAGAGAGCATTGAAGGTGGAATTCCATTTGGCTGCATTCGGTGTAATCAGCTTTCCCTGGATTCTGTCAGCCACAAGTTCATTGCAGCTTTGGTTATCCCAAACATCAGACATTTTTGCCATCAGACTTCTACAAACTGTATTACAACTTTGATGGTTTAAAGCTTCTGAAGCAGCAAGACCTGTAGCCACCAAATTTAGCCTGCGAGCCACGCATCTGAAATGTAGTGGCAAGTCAAAGCTCTCCATACCTCCTTCATCTCCATCCAAGAATAAGACAGGTTCTGCTACCATTTGGTCTTGATTTCCGGGTGCATTATTAGCTGACTCCTGATTGGTTGTTGTTGTGTATGAACTTCCATGCTGAGTAAAGTCTTTAAATGCTGCTGGAAAGTTAGAACCGGAATCCGTAACGCAATGGCTGACTTTATATTGCAGGCCATACTCTGCCATAACGAACCTCAGCTGCGTTCCTAGCACGCCAGGTGAACATGTTCCTCTAATCCTTTTCAATGCAATGCAGGCGTCTTTCCTTATAGGTGATGCGTTATGTCCCTTTTCAAACCAGTGAGCCGTTATACCTAGAAATCCATCTCCTCTCTGACTCCACTGATTGGCCGTGAGACATACCACGTCAGCATTCTCCATACTGTCTATCACTAGCTGCTTCTGAGAAAGAAATAAATCTTTCATCTGACTTCTGTACGCATCTTGACTATTGATGTGTACCTGTTTAGAGGCGCCTCCAAGAAGGTTTGCGACTAAAGATTTGAATGCGGTACTCTCTACGTGACTAAACGGCAGGACACTATCTGTTATATATTCAAGCACATATTTGTCAAGCATTGCCTGCGTGAGTTTTCTACTGTAGGTGGCTTGCAACCCTGTCGATAAAGAACTGGTAGACGGCTCGACCACTGTTTTCGCAGGTTGAACCACCCTTTTGGCCGACTGAATGTCTCTTTTAGCTTTATTGACAACCTGAACATATACGCTGTTGTCGACATCTGCAGATTGTCTATTTCTTTTCCGACGTCTGTCATTGGCATGACACCAGTCATCATAAGTGGCTAAAATATCACTGTGTTTGCTTGATATGTGATTTCTTAGGTTGAGTTTGCTTCTCTTGTTGGCCGAGATACTCTTGTCTCCCCCACACATCAAACACTTGAATCTAATATTGTCAACACTCTTTGATGGGCCTAGCATTTCAAAGAATGGATGCGGTATCATAAATTCTGGTTGTGTTCCATCTCCTTTTTCCATCGTGGACTCCTGTCAATAAAAACATTTTGCTTAAACAACGATAAACCTAAACAACATATCACCATTCAATTCAACAATACAATACAATTTGAACGAAAAATAGCGACATCTTCTAGAACTGCTACTACCGGTACTTATTCTGATAGACCTCACTTTGCTTTGGCATTTGGGCAGAAACTAGAATAAAGCACTGCATGGATTCTTCCTCGTGTTTAAATAACAAGCTAGCTGAACGGTAGCTGTACATCCTGGGCACACCTCCCCAACAACCTTCTTAGCTGAAAACTCAACAAATGCATGTGGTAATGACACCTATGCCACCACTTTGCTTGTACTGCTCGTTGGGGCCAGCAAATGCAATATGATCTTTTACCAAAGAGGAGTAGCATGGATAGAAAATACAAATGTACTTACTTGCCAAGCCCAATGTTTGACTGCAACACTTTTATCAATAAAAACACTCACTGAGCTGAATCTTCGAAGGTCCATTCAAGGACTACACACCCACTGCACAGTGTAAAGTCGTAAAGAGTGTTGTCAATGATGAAATCTGGTTTCATTGTACATAGTATAATAGACCGTGCAAATTGATCGCCTTTTGCTATCGGAATCGCTATGTAATAGATTTTTACAAGCATGTGTATTTGCGCTATTATAACCTAGCCTGGGCAGATGTCATTGATTGGTTAGCCAGTTGATTGTTCCCCCAGCTAACCAATCACAGAAGTTTACTTAGGCTAATCATAACCTGGATGCAAACACATCCACATCAACAATGATAAATAATGGGGTGCATTGTCAATACATTATCATAATAGTCTACAGTCGATGACAGTAGCTTGAGAGAATATTGGATTGCAATATACACGATTATGCAGGAATAAAGTTTTCATTGGTATCTAAATTTTTCCGTTATGCCAATAAAAAATTGCTAAATATTATTTCATTGTGGTGCCGATCAAAAGTCAACTTCTGCTCATATTGAATTTGTCAGCTCTGAACTGAACCAGGACACTCGATCAGTAAATTCTATGATGTTTATTTTCATCCCTTCAGGCAACCATAAAAATTGTAAAAGAACATTATTATATACCCCAGTATTTCTTTACTGACTTGTATTTTCATGGCCTTCGACATATGACTTAGCTATGAGGGCAGCAATTATTTATATGATTGTGCCCTGAAGAGTACCACATGGCACAATCCTTGGACCTCTCCTCTGGAATGTGTTTGTAAGTGACTTGTCACCACTGATAAAACATATAAAATACGCAGATGATACGACTTTGTACCATATAGTTAGTAAAGATAATTCCACTATCTCAGAGTCAACTGCTCGTCATGTGAAAGTAACTT
>ERZ1740068.689-NODE-689-length-14109-cov-9.223637_pt1 | contig 14109 bp, 16 predicted proteins | sample MGYA00581735_ERZ1740068 | MGnify/ENA primary metagenome ERZ1740068 (study PRJEB43018, sample SAMN04849740) | marine metagenome | isolation source: floating plastic debris | place: Pacific Ocean | collected 2008-08-30 | study: EMG produced TPA metagenomics assembly... | reverse complement strand
CCATATTTGCGCCGCTGCTTGAGAAATTGCTCAACATATCCATCAAGCGTGCAATAGAAATCAAGGATAAATAACAGACCACCATTGAGCGTGAGCCAGATTTTCTCAAGAAGATCATTGATAAGGAAAATCGGACTTGGTCAGAAAAGAAAGGGTGACCAAATGATTATCAAAGCTTTGAAACTAGGGGTACTCACTGTAGATCAAATTGCGGAGATGGCTGAAGTAAGTGTCGAGTATGTGCTGCAATTGCAGAATAACCTAGATGATGCTGCAGAATGATCTAAACCACCGAAAAAACAGTACAGATATCATCTACGAATACTACACCTGTCGCACATAAACTACATTTGATAGGTAAGTTTATCCTAAAAAAATATCTTTCAATTACGCTTTTTAGCTAAAAGCTCACAGACTTCTATTTCGAGTATTTCCGCGATTTTAAAAAGCTCTTTCAGGTGAGGTTGAGACTTGTTGATGCACCAGTTGGAAACAGTGTATTCCGTCTTATTCATGGTCTTGGCAAGCGACTTTTGACTCACCCCTTCGCGTACGAGCACTTCTTTAATCCTATTCAGTTTTTCTGCCATCCAGTACAAAATTACTAAAACCAGACTTTTATTTGGTTTAGAATGAAAGGCATATGAATTATTCAGAAAATAATAGTATATTAAATAATATTAATATGAAAATATTTACTATTTTAGTGAAATGATTTTCTAAACTTATACCATGAAAAAGAAAGAACTAATCACACAACTTATCCGTCAGGACCTCAAATATCACAAACTTGTCAATGGATTAACACAGTTGGGTTTTGAAGATGACGGTACCTATCAGCTGGATAATCATGATATTATTTCTCAGTTGATGGGGCTTCCCAAAGAAAGTATGTCTGATACCTGGAATGAATTGTATCATAGTTTTATGCAGGATGCCAATCAAGTAGATTTTCAACAGCTTGACGGTGAGATTGACCTCATCGCTGCCAAATGCTATAAGATGCTGAAGTCTATGGTGAAAATTGAGCAACGAATGAGTCTGAATAGTTGATTATCCTGCTGTTGTAAGTGTTAGACTTTATCACGATTATTTTTGTATAAATCCAAATAGTGTACTGAGATAGGGTAATTCTACATCTAAACCCCAATATTAATTCGTAATTATGAATGAGGTGAAATCAGCATTTATTCAAGAACAAATCTTTTATGATTACCTCTATCAACCGGCTTTTTCCACAAACGCCTGTAACCTGTCAAAAACAGAACCCCATCCATTGTAAATACCCATCTTTTCCTGCTGGATACGATACTCTTCTGTAGCGTGAATCACTTTGAAAACAAAATGCGTTTTTTCTCCATCTCCTTGCATTAGGATTTGTAGCTCAACCCCTTCAGTCATAGGCTTGAATTCTGCTGAAGTAACTATCTTCTCATGTGGCACGATTTCCTGGTAAATACCCTCTGAGATAAACTCTTTCCCATCGGGCATAGCCATGGCATATTTCCACTCACCACCTACTTTGAAATCATGTGTAATGACCTTAGTCTGCATTCCTTGTGGGCCCCACCATTTACTGATGTGCTCCGGTTGTGTCCATGCTTCCCAAACCAATGCTACCGGTGCATTGAAGGTTCTTTTCATAGTGACGGTATGTCCGCTTGCTTCATTGATCTGGCTCATCTTTTTTTTGGTTTATTTGTAATTCATTAAGATACTGTTCAAAGGAATCTAAACGGTTTTCCCAGAGCTTTTGATATTGCTCAATCCACATAAAAGCAGGCACCAGGCTTTCCGGTCGAATCTGGCAATTTCTTTCCCTTCCGCTTTGGGAAATTTCCACAATGCCACATTCCTGTAAGATTTTGAGATGTTTAGAGATGGCTGGCCTGCTGATGGAAAACTGCTCCGCCACCTCATTCACTGTCATCGATTCCGCTGACAATAAATCAATGATCTCTCTCCTTACAGGATCGGCAATGGCCTGAAAAACGTCTCTTCTCATTTACATCTGTAACCGTTCGATTACAAATATATGTGTAATTGATCGGTTACGCAAATTATTTGATATTTCGTTCTTTATTAATGGTTATTACGAAATTTCTAGTAGCACTAAGGTTACCTGAAAAAATTAGCCCGGTACCGTATTGCCTCTCCTCAAATCATTTTCTTTTTTCTTTGATCTTTGTTCTTTTATCGGAAAAATAGCATCATGTAAAAACAATCGTGATAACGTCTACATGCTGAGTGAAATCGATAAAAAGACATCTCGGTTTTAGTACGACTTCTAATAGGTTGCAAACCAGCAATCAACACAGTTGACTCATTTGCAAAAAGCACCACTAAAGGATACCTTTGAAATACCTGGAAGGCTAAACCGACAATATTTATCTGGACCAAATTCCAGTATGTATGAAAAGTGATTTGCGAAATGTACGATTTGATCACTCTAAACATCCCGGGACAGCGTTCGAAATTGTTTCTCTGGAGAGCATCATCCATCGGGAAGATTTAGACCACGATCATCTTTCCCCTCACCTGATTCGTTTTTATTTGATGATATTTGTGCTGGAAGGAAGCGGAAAGCATACCATTGATTTTGTAGACCATGCTTACGAGAAAGGTACTGTCCTTACTGTGAGGAAAGACCAAATCCATAGCTTCCACATTAGTGATGCCAAGGGGTATCTGCTTGTATTTACAGATGAATTTGTGCTTAGTTTTCTCGAAAATAGCAGTGTTCAAAAGGTGAAGGAGCTTTTCAATGAGCTGCTGTTCCCTCAGTCGAGCTTGTTGACTGCTCAGCAATACCAGGAATGCGTGATGATTCTCGATGAAATCTCGAAGGAGTTTTACCAATATGCTGACGACCATAGTAGTGGTATTGTTAGAAGTCTCCTGCAGGTTTTAGCCAATAAGATCTACAGATCGAGAAGTGCTTATCAGGTCAGGAAGGACCATAAGTACATGAGGCAGTTTCTGGAATTACAAGAGCTGATCGAGCAAAACTGTAAAAGTAACCGCGCTGTAAAATATTATGCCAACGAATTGAACGTGACTACCAAAACGTTAAACAACATTACGCAATATGTCTTGAATAAATCCCCTAAAACATTCATTGATGAGGTATTGATGCTTCAGATTAAACGACAGTTGATCAATACTGACCTGACCATCAAAGAGATTGCATATCATTCGGGTTTTGATGAACCCTCTAACCTGTTCAAGTTCTTTAGGCGATTTTCCTCACAAACGCCTGAGCAGTTCAGGGCTACTTTTGCCATATGATCTGATTAACTTTCTCATTTATACACTCTTTGCGCTTGTTTTTACCTTTTGAGAAATAGTCGATTTACGGACTTTTGTTTCAAAAAAAGAAAATGAAGCGAATATTACTTTGGTTGCCCATGCTGTTTTTTATGAGCTGCTCCAAACCTGCCAGTTATGTTTTGGAAATCACTACCTTCAAAACCAAACCAGCCACCAACGCATCGGCTTTCCACAAGCTTGATGGAGAGGTAGAGGCGCGTTTCACCAGTAAACAACCCGGTTTTATGAAAAGGCAGAGCGCTGTCACTGAAGAGGGAGAGTATGTAGTGCTTGTTTATTGGAATAGTATGGAAGAGGCAGAGGCATCAATGAATAAATTCATGAGCGATGAGTCCGTTGCCGGCTATGCCTCAATGATTGATGGGGCTACCATGAGCATGTCAAGGTACAGGGTTCGGGAGAAATTTGACGCTGAAAAAAGTTCGTTTATTGAGGTCATGTCTTTTGAGACTAAGGCAGCTATAGAGCAGTCAGCTTTCAGGAAAATTAATAAAAAGGTAGGGCAGCAGGTAACAGCGCCAAAAGAAGGGTTCGCTCAGCGAATTACTGGCGTGAATGACACGGGAAGACAGGTTGTTGTGGTTTATTGGGATAATAAAACCAATTCAGATGCAGCGCTACAGCCATTTATGGAGCATGAACTGTCAAAAAAATTCATGGAAATGATGGACCAATCCAGTATCAGGTTTGGACGCTATGAAACACTCAATTAGTAAAGTCAGGCAAAGACAAGGTAGAGGTGCTGCTCAAGCACCTATATCATGCATCAATTCCAATAAAGATATTCAACACAATCCGGCAGTGGCTGCGGGGTTGGATGGATTTGGTGAGGCGATGGAATATATCTGAATGAAAAAATCAAAATGAAAATTTTTAAGTCATGGGAAAGAAATTAGAAAATGCGAAAGCACTCTATTACGAGGGAATTAGAGATGGTAATGCGAGAGAAGCGGTTACTAAATATACAGGTGATCGGTACACTCAACATAGCACAGGAGTCAGAGATGGGGTAGAGGGTTTTGTGGAATTCTTTGAGCCATTTATCAAAAGGAACCCTTCCAGGGATATTCAGATTTTGAGAGGTTTGGAAGATGGACGATTTGTCTTCATTCACGCCTATCAAAACATCAATCATGGTGAAGCCCAATGGGTGACCACTGACTTTTTTGATACAGACGAGCATGATAAGATTGTTGAGCACTGGGATGTGATCGCACCTTTTGCACCTTCCACTCCGTCTGGCCATACGTCAGTTGATGGGGAGACTGAAGTGAAGGATTTAGATCAGACAGAAGCCAATAAAGAAATCGTGCGGAATCTGATAAGGGAAGGATTAATGGAAGGAGGAAACCCGGAGAACCTCTCAAAATATATCTCTGCAGAGAAATATATTCAGCATAATAAAGAGGTAGCGGATGGTCTGGCACATTTTCTTGAGTTGGCCTGTGCGCCAAATGCTCCTTTGAAATACCAAGAGATTGTACTCCTGGTAGGTCAGGGTAATTTTGTTGCCACGCTTAGTAAGGCCAACTGGAACGATGGAAAAATCGATCAGGATTATGCCCAGGTGGATATTTTCAGATTGGAAAACGGTCTGGTGGTAGAACATTGGGACAATACGGAGCCAGTGCCTGAGAATGATGTAAATGGAGGGAAGTTTTAGAAGTAGTGCCTGCTGTTTTACGGCGATAGCAAAGTCAAATTACTGATAATCTGATAACGTTGCAAAATTTCCTCTTTCAGTAGTGTTGGAAGTTGATGCCTTGCTTACTATATCACACTAACTCCCCCCTTGCCTTTTGAATTACAGAGGCAAGGGGGTAGGACCTACAGTACAACTACTGGCTCTTTGTTAGCTTAGGGTGCAATTGCTTTATCGTCAAAACGGACCATCTGTGAGTAGGAAGGCTTCCCGTTACTGTCTACATAGTACATCATATAGTAGCCTGGAGGTGCCAGAATTGACTTCATATCTGGCGTTTTGAATTCGAGGCTTTTTTCATTTGGCTGTCTCGTGATTTCCAGCTCTATGAAAAACTGTCCATTGTCCCAGTTGTGGGTGAAAGAAGGAAGTTTCAATCTACCTTCGCGGAAGCTTCGGCAGACGAGAAGGTTTGGGTCTGGGCAACCCCGTCTGATTCCCCGAGGCTTGCCTCGGATTTAGGGTCCAGGGCTTGCCCTGGGGTTCATACCATTGATTAGCACTAAGCTGGGTTTTTTGTTGCCACGAGTGGTGGGAGCATTTTGCAATATGAGCCTGAAGTCCTGATTGCTGGCCAATAGATAATAGTCTTTATCTCCAATTTTTGATTTGAAAGTGGTTCTGCGGTTTCGGGAGATTCTCTCCAGACTGGCTATACCAGTGGTTCGGTCTCTGTACTTTTTCACCTCGTACTTGTCATAGTAATACTTCCTGTCAATGAATCGATAGGGAGGTGAGAAAATCTCTGCGGTCCAGTTTTCTGTATTGTTGAATTGCATCCCTTTCTCTGCTTTCCCCATTTGACCATCTCGGTAGAAGTACATATCAATGTCAACCAGGCTCAGGTCTGGTTTGGGCTGCCCTTTTCTATACGTTACATGGGTAATTATACTTGTATTTGTCTATGCCTGGTGGTGATCACATGTTGTCGTGCTCGTCGACTTGATCCATGTATTTAGACCCTGCACCACAGTTTTGCAGCCACTCTTTTTCTTCCATTAGACGGGCTGAAAAATGTTCAAAAAGCAGGGTCTTCTCAGAGCATCATCCCACAGAGTCCAAGCCCTATTAGCAGATAAATACCTGCGATAATGAATAATACCTTTGCAGTTTTGGGTTTCCTTCCCCTGAGTACTGCTCCGATGAGTAAGAGAAGTAAGGCCGGCGAATTGCCTATCAGAAAGAAAAGGAAGATGACGGAGCCATCAATATTGAGTAGTGTCATATTCTTTTTAGTTTCTTAGTTCATCTAAAATTTGTCTTTTTTCGTCCCGGTAAAGCAGGTTCATCGTCTCAAAAGGGATGATTTGGTTGTCCTTGTTTACTATATGTACACAGGATTTTTTGATCGCTCTCACATCAAAATTGTAGGCGTCAACAAATTGCATAATGATGATTCTGAAGAGGTTATCATAGCCCAGACTAGGAGCCTCGATCTGTGGCAGACAGCACAACAATGAATGCAGCTTCTGTGAGGCTTTGTCGGTAGAAGTCCCGGTGCTGAAGATATCAAACATTTTATTGTGTAAATGCTCATCCTGCTCATACACAATGGTGTTCCGGCTGTTGTCCAGCAGGTCTGCAGGGTTGATGTAGCGTGTGAGAGGCATCACCTGGCCGCCGAGTTTCAGTGCATAGCCCATGACTAGTGAGTCGGGATTGCAAGGCACGGGAATAAGGTCGTCGGGTTGGAAGAGTGGGCTCTGTTCCAGAATTTTTCTTCTTACTTCCGTCAAGGTGATCCTGTCCGTTTGAGGATCAAAATTCTCGAGTCTTCCGGCAATTTGTGTTGGTTGAAATGTCACGCCTCGTACACATTGTTGTTCCAAAGCATAGTCAATGATTTCACCAATTTCATCGTCGTTGAGTCCTTTTTGTAAGGTAACTACCAAAGTGGTCGATAGATTGACCTTGTTGAGGTGAGCAATGGCCTGTTTTCGAATGTCCTCTAATGAAGCGCCTCTCATCTGCTGGTGCACTTCTTTTTTGAAGGAATCAAACTGCAGGTAGATCTCGAAATCGGGCATGTATTGGGCTAGCTGCTTCACGAAATCAGGCTCTTTGGCGATTCTGATACCATTGGTGTTCACCATCAGGTGTTTGATAGGTAATTGTTTGGCATAGTCCAGTATTTCAAAAAACTGTGGGTGCAAGGTGGGTTCTCCACCGCTGATTTGAACCACGTCCGGTTCGCCCTCATTAGTAACGATCGTGTCCAGCATGGTCTTTACTTCTTCCAGTGTGCGATGTCTTCCGTACGTAGGGGAAGAGCCGGCATAGCAGGTGGGACAGCTTAGGTTGCAGCGGTCGGTGATTTCTACTACGGTGAGACAGGAATGCTGCTCATGATCCGGGCACAGACCGCAGTCATAAGGACAACCATAGTGTGTCTTGGTGTTAAACTTCAGAGGTGTCTCCGATGGTTTATTATAGTTTCTGATGTTCTTATAGTATTCCACATCGTCAGCAATCAGCACCTTTGAGTTGCCGTGTTCCGGGCATCTTTTCAGCATAAATACTTTATCGTTTTCAAAGACGATCTTGGCATCTACGCGCTTCAGACACTCTGGGCAAAGGCTGAGCGTATAGTCATAATAGGTGTACTTTCTTGTAGGCATGTTTGACGGGTTTTAGTAAGGTTTTGTAATAATAGATCCAGCAGACAATACAGAGCCACTGGATGCTGCTAAGACCTGCAATGAAAAAGATGTTGGGTTTAATGAATTCAATCAAAAAGCGGAAGCCGAAATAGGTGATCATGAATAATTTGAACAGCAGACCATTGGTCCAGGCTTCACTATTGTAGTATTTTTTCAGCAGGAAGAATAGTAAGAGCAAGAATACAATCTCATACAATGCGATCGGATGACGAGGGACTTCATCGCCCAGGTCCATCGCCAGAAAGAAGCTGGTTGCAATTCCATAGGTAAACTCAGTAGTACCACTCAGAAAACAGCCAACCCTCCCAATCATGATCCCAAGGATAATCGGTAGCGTAAACAGGTCTCCTGATGAATGAGATTCACCTATGATTTTCTTGGCAAGTTCTACCCCCAGTAAGCCGCCAAATAATCCTCCCATGATGGTCTTGACATCTAAGAGTGCTATCAACTGAACCGTACTTTGCAGCGGTATGGGATTCTCCAGATAGCCAATCAGACGACTCCCCAGCAAGGCCCCGAAAATGGCCCCAATGATGATACTTAGGCGATTTTGCCCCTGTATCAGGTCTTTATATCCCTTTTTGAGATGCAGGTAATATCTGAAGCCCAGGAAAAATGCCAGGTACTCCAAAATAAGGTGTACCCTGATATCAAACCCAAAGACTTTCGGTTCAAAAGGTATCGGGATAAATGCAGTCACTTTCGTAAACTACAAAAAAGAATGAGTGCACCGATCCTAAACAGTAGGAAAGTTGGGATTTTTTGACTTATGTCAAAAAGTAAGCTGCTTTACTCATGACGGACACACCTGGCGCAAGCGTCCCGCTTGTGTCCATGATAGTGATAGAGCGTCTCGCTCGAAACGAGGTGTTCTATGTCCCATAACCATTAGTCTAATGCTAATTATTAGCCAACTCCTCCTTCAAAAACTTTCCGGTATATCCCACCTTCTTCTTCACTACCTGTTCAGGAGTTCCTTCCGCGATGATCTGACCTCCGCCGTCGCCACCTTCGGGACCTAAGTCGATGATGTAGTCCGCTACTTTGATCACATCCAGGTTGTGCTCAATGATGAGTACGGTATTGCCTTTGTCGGCCAACTTGTTGAGGACAGAGAGCAGGTGTTCTATGTCCTGGAAATGCAGTCCGGTGGTGGGTTCGTCCAGGATGTACATGGTTTTGCCTGTGTCTTTCTTGGAAAGCTCTGTGGCGAGTTTTACACGTTGTGCCTCTCCTCCAGATAACGTTGTCGCATGTTGACCAAGTGAGATATAACCAAGTCCTACCTGATTCAATGTTTGTATCTTCCGAAGGATTCGTGGTTGGTTTTCGAAGAACTCTACTGCCTGCTCTACGGTCATGTCCAGTACATCAGCAATGGACTTTCCTTTGAACCTTACTTCCAAAGTCTCCCGGTTATAGCGCTTGCCTTTACAGGTTTCGCATGGGACATGCACATCTGGTAAGAAGTCCATTTCTATGACACGCATTCCACCACCTTCACAGGTCTCGCATCTGCCACCTTTGACATTGAAGGAGAACCGACCAGGCTTATAGCCCCGTATTTTCGATTCCTGTAACTCCGCAAAAAGCGAACGGATGTCACTAAAAACACCGGTATAGGTAGCAGGATTGGACCGTGGTGTTCTCCCAATAGGAGACTGGTCTACCTCTATTACTTTGTCGATGTGTTCCAGGCCAGTGATCTTTTTGAAAGGCAACGGCTCCTGTCGTGATTTATAATAGTACTGCCTCAGTACAGGATAGAGTGTACTATGAATCAGTGAAGACTTGCCACTGCCCGATACCCCCGTCACGCAAATCATCTGCCCCAGAGGCAGTTTTAAGGTTACGTTTTTGAGATTGTGTCCTGTAGCGCCGGTGAGTTTGATCATCTCACCATTGCCTTTTCTTCGCTTTTTGGGAACGGATATCTGCAGTTCGTTTTTCAGGAATTTCGCAGTGAGGCTTTCTTCTTTTGTGAAAAAATCCGGTGGTCCGGCTCCTACAATTTGTCCACCATGTCTACCGGCACCCGGGCCAATGTCGATGATGAAATCGGAGGCGAGCATCATGTCTTTGTCGTGCTCTACCACGATGACCGAGTTGCCCAGGTCGCGGAGATCCTTCAGTGCCTGTATCAGTTTGACGTTGTCTCGCTGATGGAGCCCAATACTTGGTTCGTCCAGGATGTACAGTACATTGACCAGCTGTGTGCCTATCTGAGTGGCCAACCTGATGCGCTGTGCCTCTCCACCAGACAGGGTCTTCAGTGGTCGGTTCAGACTCATGTAGTCGAGCCCAACGTCCTGCATGAAACCAATACGCTTTCTGATCTCTTTTAGGATTTCTTTGGCGATGACGTTTTGCTTTTCATCCAGCCTGCTTTCAATGTCTACAAACCATTCGGCCAACTGGCCGATGTTCATTTCAGCGAGTTCACCGATGTTTTTATCAGCAATTCTGAAATGCAGCGATTCTTTTTTGAGCCTCAGGCCGTTACAGTCCGGGCAGGTGCGCGTCTCTGTATATTCTTCCACCCACTGCCGTATTTTGTCGGAGCCGGTGTCTTTTTGTTTTTCGAGGAACTTGATGATCCCTTCAAACTTGGTATTCCAGTCCGTGCCGGGATACTTCACTGACTTAACTGCTACGGTGACATCATCACCATACAATAAGACATCGATGACTTTGTCTGGTATCTTATGAATAGGCGTGGTGAGGGTCACCTTATACTTCTTGAGCAGCGCCTCTATCTTTTTAAAAATCCAGATGTCACGATACTCGCCCAGCGGCGCGATTCCTCCACGGCTGATGCTCAGTTTTGGGTCTGGAATGACGGACTCTTTGGTGATTTCTTCTATTTTTCCAAGGCCCTTGCAGGTAGGACAGTAGCCGTAAGGAGAGTTGAACGAGAAATTATTGGGTGCGGGTTCATCATAAGCGATACCCGTTTCCGGGTCCATCAGGTATTTGGAGTAGTAGTGTACCTGGCCACTTTGCTCTCTTGCCAGCATAACACCGTTACCCTGTTTCAGCGCAGTGCTGATGGACTGGGAGATTCTGATCCGTTCCTCTTCTCGGACAATGATCCTGTCAATGACAATTTCGATGTCGTGCGTCTTATAACGATCGACCTGCATTTTTGGGACAATGTCCATGACAACACCATCCACCCTCACTTTGGCGTAACCGCTTTTTCTGATCTGCTGAAAAAGTTCCCGGTAGTGTCCTTTCCTACCTTTGACAACCGGCGCCAGCAATGTCAGTTTAGCTTTATCAAAGCTAGATAAAATGATGTCAGTGATTTGCTCCTCCGTCTGCTTGATCATCTTCTTGCCGGTGGCATAGGAGAAAGCTTCTCCGGCCCTGGCGTACAACAAACGCAGAAAGTCATAGATTTCTGTGAGCGTACCCACTGTTGATCGTGGGTTCCTGCTCGTGGTTTTTTGTTCTATTGAGATGACAGGACTGAGGCCGTTGATCTTGTCCACATCGGGCCGCTCCATGTTGCCTATGAACGAACGTGCGTAGGCGGAAAAGCTCTCCATGTATCGCCGCTGTCCCTCCGCATAAATGGTATCGAAGGCTAGCGAAGACTTACCGCTTCCGCTGATGCCTGTGATCACTACTAACTTGTTTCTGGGGAAGGTAAGACTGATGTCTTTCAGGTTGTGCTCTCTGGCACCAAATACTTCTATTTGCTCTTCTGCTACCGGAATGTCTTCTGTCATGCTCAAATTTGACACCTTTAGAAGTTAGGTGTCAAGCCGTATTTATTGTAGAAATTATTAATTACCTCTACCGCCTCATCGGCAGTATCTACCAGGTGGAATAGGTCCAGGTCCTGCGGGCTGATGTTTCCAGCTTGCTCCAGCAAGGTCTGTTTGATCCAGTCAACCAATCCTGCCCAAAACTCTCTGCCCACCAGTACGATTGGGAATGTACCAATTTTTTCTGTTTGAATCAGCGTCAATGCTTCAAATAACTCATCCAGTGTACCAAATCCTCCTGGCATCACAATGAATCCCTGTGAATACCTGACAAACATGACTTTTCTCACGAAGAAATAATCGAAGTTGATCAATTTATCTCTGTCTATGTAAATGTTGTCAAACTGCTCAAAAGGAAGTTCAATATTCAAACCAACTGATTTTCCTTTGTATTTGTTGGCTCCTTTGTTACCAGCTTCCATGATTCCGGGGCCACCACCCGTAATAACTCCGTAGCCATTTTGTACCAGCTTGCCGGCAACTTCTTCTGCCATGAGGTAAGCGGGATGGTCTGATTTGGTTCTGGCGGAACCAAAAATAGATACACAGGGGCCGATTTTGGCCAGTTTTTCAAAGCCTTCTACAAACTCGGACATGATCTTGAAGATCACCCAGGAGTCTGTACTCTTTATTTCGCTCCAGTCTCTGTCTTTGAATGCCTGGATTATTCTATCGTCTTTTTCGTTATTTTCTTCCGACATAGGTGTTTTTGATTTTTTTCGATCAATACTAATGAATGTTTAGTGCAAAACAAACTATCATCGGCGACATTGAGGTCACTTGTATAAGTCTTTCAATGCGTCTTCCAGATTTTGGAACTCGTGGGTAAATCCCTCGTTGATGATTTTCTCGCACGAAACCCGGGAACCTCCTAAAACAATTGAGGCCATTTCGCCCAGCGTTAGTTTGAGCACAAATGAAGGAACGTTGGGAAGCAATAATGGTTTCCCTAATATTCGGGCTGTTGTTTTGGTGAACGCTGCGTTGGTTACCGGATGGGGATTGACAGCATTGTAGGGGCCTGCGACCTCATTATTTTGTATTGCCCATAAAAACATCCTGCACAGGTCTTCATTGTGTACCCAGCTCATGTACTGTTCTCCACTGCCAAGAGGCGCTCCTGCATACATTTTGATAGGCTGAGCGATTTTTTGTAGCGCACCACCGTTTGTGTCCAGGACAATGCCTATTCTCATCAGCACTGTCCTGATGTTCAAAGATTGAAATTGATTGGCGGCTTCTTCCCAAACCCTGACTACTTCGGCGAGAAAATCATTGGCGATAGGGGATGCCTCCGTTTTCCAGTCGCTGCCTTCAAAGTTGCCATAAAGGCCAATTGCAGAGGCTGAAATGAAAGCCTTCAATGGGATATCTTGGTCCTTGATTTTGTCGTACAGCAATTTGGTAGAATGTGTGCGGCTTTCAATGATGACCTTTTTACGTTCGTCAGTCCACTTGCTGTCTGCTACGCCGGCACCCACCAGGTTGATGATGTAAGACACGTCAGAGAGGGCGTTTTCATCGATCGTTCCTGCGGTTACATCCCAGTTGTAGTAGCTGACGCTTCCTTTTTCTCTGGAAGCTCCACGGGTGAGTACGCCTACCTGATAACCTGCATCTGTCAATAAAGCAGTCAGGCGCTTGCCTACTAGTCCGGTGCCACCGGTAATCAATACTTTTTCTGTCATATTGCTATCTATTTCCCTTTCAAAGTTAGGTGCCAACTCACTGACTCCTGTCGAATGGGTATGTTTTTATATACCACATCTCATCACGTTTGTTTTATGATAGATCAGAATACAGTGTTAAAACACATTCCTTCTACAAATTGAAACTCATCATTAACTCATCATTACTCATGACGTAAAACAGAAGAAGATAAGGAAGTCGGTGTTTGCATCTGTAATAAATCTTTTGTGATAACACTTATTGTTTACTTTTCATCCGATCCGCACTCCCACTTTTTCCCATTAACTTTGATCTGGTTTTGATCATAATGAATGTTAATTTGTACTTATGCATTATCATAAACTAAAATTGGTCCTGATACTCCCGGTATTTTTGTGGATTTTTCTTTCAGGCAGCATCTATGCACAAGCACCTGATTTTGACATGAAGATCAATCAGTCAAAAGAGACCATTGACGATTTGACTTATGCCGGATACAGTACCCGTTTCGATATTTCGGTAGAAAGCTTGCAACGAATGTGGTGGAAGCATTCGAAAGGCCTGGGTATTGTGGAGAACATGAAGACGCACTATATCATCAAGGTGCCATCGCGTGAAAAGGGGATGAGTCCTGTCTCACTCATAGAAAAAGCCACCGGAGATGAGAAAAGTGCGACAATCTTTCTCGCAGTACTAGATCAAACCAATAATACTTTCAAGGAGCAGGTACGGGATGTGTTGCTGGCCTTCAAAGTACAGTATTACGTAGATCAGGTAGCGGAGAAAATCCGGAAGAAAGAGCAGGAACTGGCAAAAGTGAGCAATGACTACGTGTCAATGGTAAGCGCGGCGCAGAAAAATGGGAATTCTCCCAATGCCCGTCAATCCAAACAATCGCTCGACCGTATGACCAGGCTTTCTTATGAGCTGGAGTCGCTGAAGCGATCGCTGAATCAGATTCAGTGATTGCTCA
>ERZ1740068.688-NODE-688-length-14130-cov-9.204547_pt1 | contig 14130 bp, 15 predicted proteins | sample MGYA00581735_ERZ1740068 | MGnify/ENA primary metagenome ERZ1740068 (study PRJEB43018, sample SAMN04849740) | marine metagenome | isolation source: floating plastic debris | place: Pacific Ocean | collected 2008-08-30 | study: EMG produced TPA metagenomics assembly... | reverse complement strand
GAGGCAAATATTCGCAGGGTATGCGTATTCACGAACGTAATGAACATGCTCACCACGAGTATGAATACCGACAACCCGATGATTTGTAGCCTGTAAGCCCTGAAATCGCGAACGACCAGTTGCCTGATCATGTAGGTGTTCATAAATCTTGTCTTTTGTAAGTGTTGATAGAAATAAGCATTGAACTGCCCAGCATCATTGCTATGATGGCGATGAAACCTGCGATGACCAGCCACGGCGGTAGCCCCGAAACCCATTGGATCATCTGCTGAGCAAAATCCTGAGGGACATAAAACCGAATGATGAACACCGTGAGTATCATCAGTGTAATCAAAGTAAAACCGTAGAAAAATGCGCCTTTGACAAAGCCAAACCTGAAGTAAAAAGGGTAAGAAAATGCATCAGAAAGAAGCAGCACAACTGGAGTGATAATCCACAGCCCCGGTCTGAACAGGAAAGCTGCCTTTTCTTGCAGCTCAGTGGTTGCGCAAAGGTGAATAACCACCAGATGAACCAACAAGGCAATCATCATGTACAGAAATGAAGACAGGTACTTCGACAATACCAGCTGCGTACGGGTAATGGGCATGCTGGCAAAAAAGCGTTCTGCCTGCGACGTTTCTTCCATGACCAGGAAGAGCTTGGAGGTAATCAGGGAAGAGAGGATCACTACCAGCACATACATTTCTACATCAGGGACAATGTCCCGGGAGAACCCAAAACTGATGGCCGCCAAAAGACTCAGCATCAGAGCGAGGTATTCCCTGCCTACACGAATGTCTTTGATAAAAAGCTTCCACATGAGATCAGTCGGCCTTTGCCTTTAGGTTATGAAAAAACATGATGTCCTCCACCGTGGCTTTATCGTACACAACGGAATCACCAAAAACCTTTCTCGCTGATTGAACATCATCCGTAAGGGCCTCAAAACCAAACTGGCCACTTCTCACCGCAATCAGGTTCCTCCTGGTATCAGCATCCAGCAATTCATTTCCGCCCTTCACCAGGGCATAGCCCTCATTGACTTCATCCTTTGTCTTGCAAAAAACGACACGGCCATGGTGGATATAGGTGATATAGTCTGCCACCTGCTCAATGTCCGTAGTCACGTGAGACGAAAAAAGCACCGATTTTTGTTCGTCCTGCATAATGCCCCGGAGGATCTCCAGCATTTCCCTCCTCACGACCGGGTCCAGGCCAGAAGTAGGTTCATCCATGATCAGAAAATCTGCATGATGCGATAGCGCCAAGGCAATTGAGGCTTTCATGGTCATTCCTCTGGAGAACTTTTTCAGTGACTTGTTCATCGGCAAGCCAAACTGATTCACCAGATCGGTAAACGTAGCCTCATCCCATTGTTCATAGAAGGGCGCAATGACACCCTTCAAGCGTTTGAGGTTGAGATGGCCATAAAAGTTGGGGGTATCATAGACAAACCCGATCCGTTTTTTTATGGCTGTTTCGTCAGACTGATGGTCCAAACCAAAAACCTTGATCTCTCCGGCCTGCTTCATCACCAAATTCATGATCGATTTGATAATCGTGGTTTTACCAGCTCCATTAGGTCCTATCAATCCCATGATGTGACCGGCAGGTAATGTGAAAGAAACATTCCTGAGTTCAAAATCCTTGTAAGATTTAGACAGGTTCTTTATTTCGAGTGTATTGGTCATTTTCCTTGTGTTCTTTTATCGTCATTCATGGTAGTCATCTTCTCCGTACAAAATGCTGAGCATTTCCTGTAGTTCAGACAACCCTATGCCCAGCTTCTGCGCCTCAGTGACCATTTCGGACATCATGTCCTGAATGGATTTCATCTTTTTCTCCCTGAGCAATTCCTTGTTCTGAACCGCCACAAAGGTGCCCTTGCCGCCCACTGTATCGATGAAGCCTTCCTTTTCCAGTTCTTCATAAGCCCGCTTGGTGGTGATTACACTAATGTGCAATTCCTGCGCAAGCTTCCGTATAGAGGGAAGACCTTCTCCTTCCTTGAGATCTCCCGAAATAATCTGAGCTTTGATCTGTTGACTGATCTGCTGATAGATCGGTTGGGAAGATGAATTTGAAATAATTATTTTCATTTGTTAGCTACTCAAATAATGAAATTGTAATTATTGTTAATAGTGTATATACTGTATATATACGCAATGATAAGAGGAAAAGTTTTAAGTTCCAATTGTCAGTGGGAATTTAGGGGGCTCCGGGTTTAATCGAACAAATAACGGTTTATCTTAAATACACTGCATCCAACCAACATGGCCCCGTTAGGAATATCCTCAGAATTTGATTAAGTTGTTCAAGCCCAATACAATCAACATACTATGACTCCTGCAGACGTTTTTTCGATTGCCAATTTTTCAGTTCTGCCCATGTGGCTGTTAATGATTTTTGCACCAAAATGGAGTGGAACCCAGTTTCTGATCCACTATAAGTTGATTCCACTACTGCTATCCCTGGTATATGCCGTCTATATTTTTCAAGCCATGCAGACAGGAGGTGGGATGGACTTTGGCAGCCTGAAATCCGTGATGGCACTTTTCACTGAAGAAAATGCGGTACTTGCCGGCTGGGTGCACTATCTCGTTTTTGATCTGTTGGTAGGTATGTGGATGGTGGAGCAGAACAAAACATTGAAGATCCATCTGGTGATCATGGCTCCTTGTCTCCTGGCCACTTTTATGTTGGGGCCCGTGGGTTTTCTGCTATTTATGATCATCAAAAGCCTTAAAAATAAACAATCATGAAATATTTGAAACAAGTCGTCCAAACGGTTAGCGGGGAGAGTCCTATCCTTTATGCAATCGTATGGATTCATTTTATCCTGGCAATAGGCTGTGGGGTAGGGCTATTGCTGGATGACCGCATGCTGATGGGTATCAACGTGTGGATAAAACCTCTTAAATTTACGATTTCAACAGGGATTTATATCCTGACAGTTGGGTTTCTCATCACGCTTTATCCTTTTTCCAAAACAAAAAAGCACATCATACGCAACCTGGTTTCCTGGACCCTTCTGATGGAAATTTTGATCATCATAGTACAGGGGGCTCGCGGGGTAAAATCACATTACAATCAGTCCAGTGCGCAAGACGGGATTCTCTTTGCAATGATGGGATTGTTGATCATGGTCAATGTACTGGTCATGGCTTTTTTCATCATTGAAACACTTCGTTTAAAACTCAATACCACCAAATCGGTACAGTGGAGCATATTGCTGGGATGGGTCATTGTACTCTTTGGCAGTTGGATAGGTGGGCAAATGATTGCACAGCTGTCGCATAATGTCGGGGTGGCCGATGGAGGTGCAGGGCTTCCCTTACTCAACTGGAGCACAATAGCAGGAGATTTGCGAGTCGCTCATTTTTTTGGATTGCACGCCATTCAATTGATTCCGTTGTTTGCCTATGCACTGTCCGGAAAATGGAAAGTCCCACAAGTGGCTCAGATCATCTCAGTAACGCTGACCGGTTTGCTATACGCCGGTTGGGTAGGCTATACCTTTTATCAGGCGAAACAGGGGATGCCTTTTCTGAACATATAATACGTACTATCGGGGCTGTTTTCATAGGAGACCAAATTGAGTCCCTTTTTAGAATCTATCATTCGTAATTATAAATTATTGAGGTGTGATGACGTAATTATTAATATCGAAATACCGTAATGCCTTAATTTGGCTTTACTCAATCAAATGTGATACTAGCTCATGACCTACAACGAAATCATAGAATGCCTCCACGACCTGGCAGACCCGGAAGTTGTTCTCCTGAAGGAAAAGCGTTTTGGCATAGTTGCACAAAACTCATTGGGCATCTATCACAAGGAACTGAAGCTGATCGCAAAGGAAATTGGTCATGAGCCTGGGCTGGCTCTCCAGCTTTTTGACAGCGGCATTTACGAAGCACGTCTGCTGTGCAGTAAGCTGCTCAGGCCTAAAAACGTAACTGAAGACCTGGCTGAAAAATGGATCAAAGTATTTGACAACTGGGAAATCTGCGACAGCTTTTGCATGGGCCTTGTTGCCAAATCAAAATATGCCTATACGAAAATTATGGAATGGTCTGAGAGAACACCAGAATTTGAAAAAAGGGCTGCCTTTGCTACCATGGCCGCTTTTTGCATGGCTGACAAGAAGGCCGACAACGAAGTTTTCGAACAATTTTTTCCGATCATCCTCCGGGAAGCCAATGACGACAGACATTTTGTAAAAAAGGCAGTCAACTGGGCACTCCGCAGTATCGGCAAGCGGAACATCGATCTGAGGAGACAAGCCATTGAGGTAGCGGGCGATCTTCTGGAATTTGAAAACCGTGCCGCAAAATGGATTGCCAAAGACGCCCTGGCCGAGTTGCAAAAAGAAGGTGTGAGAATGTCTGATTATCCGAGGGGTGTTTACAGGCCTGTACGAAGACAAATCGATGATTAATAGTTGGAGGAAGTAGCGTTGTATTTCACTAACTTGACACTTTGAACTGCATCAGAAATTTGAGCACTGTAAGTACCCGATTTGACAATGGTTTAGAAAAGTGGTTGGTCGCCATCCTCTCAGGTCTCTTCATGTTCATCGTTTTATACGTGTACAAGGCCTACAACATTGTACAGACCGATTCATTATCCGGCCATGGTTTGCTATTTAGGGCAAGTGCTCATGCACTGTTGACCTCGCTGCTATTTTTTACCGCTGAGTTTTACTTAAAGCCCTGTTTCAATCTGGATACCAAAGCCAAATTCGTCTTTTGGTATATGGCAATCACCTTTACCGGTATCAACCTTACATTTCTACTTTTCAATTATTTCTGGAATTGGACCGAACTGTACTGGAGCAGTTACTTGCTGTTTTGCTATGAATATCCGCTGGTGGTACTGATCCCGATTGTCATTGCCAGACTGGCCGGAAGGAAAAATGAAAAAGCAAAAGTAGCTGAGGAGGGTATGATGGTCTTTGCTTCCGAAAATGGCAAAAACCGACTTAGCATCAAACCACAATACTTGTACTACCTCAAGTCCGCAGATAACTATGTGGAAGTATTTTATATATTGAATGATGAAATCAAAAAACACCTGCTACGGACAAGCCTGAAACAAATAGAAGAAGAATTTACGGATCATCCACATCTCGTCAGGTGCCACAGAAGCTATATCGTGAATCCAACAAATATCAAATCCATCGTTCAGACTTCAAAGGGTGTTAACCTCAACATGGACCATTTCAATGTACCAGTTTCTAAAACGTATGAGGCAGACTTTGTCTAAGCGTTTTTAATCCCGCATTTGAATATTTCATCCCAAAATTGAAAAAACCTACCTTTTTTCGATTGTAAAAGGGCTTTTTTGTCGTAAACCAATTACTCAGTAAATATTAAACCCGGTTTATGCAATAGAAACTCGTCATGAGGGTTTAAAGTGCAATAAATCAGGAACTTAAGGTCATGAGTCATAGCATCGCTATGGTGAATGAGGTTAAGTTAGCTTAGCGACTGATTTGCAGCAATTTAAGGCCGTAATAGATTGGCTATTGCATATTCCGGGTTAAATGTCCTACAAATTTTAATGAATCACATGAAGACTAAAATATCAATAGCTGTTACCCTGATCCTCCTGCTCATCAGTCAATTGTCATTTTCTCAAACTTTTGATGGCCTTTGGGGAGTAGTCTCCGTGCATGCCGGTGATCGGTTAGTCACGCCGGTTGCCAAATGGTTTCTCATCGAAAAAGACGGAGTCTATAAGTCCGGCAATGGATGGACTCAAAATTCTGTGGGAACCTGGACCTATGATGAAAGTACCGGGCAATTCGCGGGACATAGCACCAATGATATCAAGGATGAATATGGTGCATTCAATCTAAAGCTGGACCAGGGTAAAATGATCTGGGATCGGATGGAAGATGGCATGAAGGTCACAGTTGTTTTGCAGCAAATAGCAGAAATACCCGCAGCACCTGCTGATCTGGTGCAAGGTTTATGGAAATTGACCTCGGTAATGAAGGACGATGTGAACATGACTTCAACGGTAGATCCTCAGTCTAAACAGTTTCTACACATCCGTCCCGATAAACGCTTTCGGTTAAGGACATCTGATAATTCGGGTATCCGTGGATTCTGGCATATGAACGGTCACCGTCCGCGACTCACATTGATCCATGATGACAGATCTGTGGATAACCTGGCTTTTACAGTGGAGATTGTGGACAATCAACTGATGATGCGGCAAGCAGAAAAAGGGATTGTCTACACTTATCAACGAATTTTTGAATTTCCTGACTAAAGATCCAATCACTCATTACAAATCAAGCATCACTAATCAATTACTTGCGCGCGGGGCAGCCCAGGCAAGGGTTTGGTTTGTCATGAATAATTAGGGTTATATTACAAGGGAGAAATCACTTGAAAATAGCACCCAATGGATACATTAGCCCAAAAAGTAAACAGGATTCTGGAAGGAGACCATGCTGAAATCATTGCCAAAGTAAAAGAAGTACTTTCCAGGCCAGAGTTCGCCTACGAAAACCCCTATGACTATCAAAATTTTCGGGAAACGGTGCTCAAATGGTGTAAAATACTGGCAGACGAGGGGATGGGATCTATCGGATATCCTGAAGCTTATGGTGGCAAGGGAGACCTGCATCGCTACTTCACCGTCATGGAAACCATCAGTTATCACGACCTGAGTCTCGTGATCAAATTTGGTGTACAGTTTGGGCTATGGGGGATGAGTGTGCTCAATCTGGGTACAGAGAAGCACCATCAGAAATACATGAAGGCCATCGGCAGCCTGGAGCTGCCAGGCTCTTTTGCCATGACTGAGACCAGCCACGGATCCAACGTACGGGGGATCAGGACTACGGCTACTTATCATCACGAAAATCAGTCATTTACCGTACATACACCGGTAGAAGGTGCCAGAAAAACCTACATCGGCAACGCTGCATTGCATGCCCAGGCGGCCACTGTTTTTGCCAAGCTGATCATTGGCGAGGAAGACTATGGAGTCTGTGCCTTCATCGTACCATTGCGAGACAAGGATGGAACGATTCTCCCTGGTGTAAGAATAGAGGATTGTGGGATGAAAATGGGATTGAACGGTGTGGACAACGGGCGCATCTGGTTTGACCAGGTGAATATTCCCAAAGAAAACCTGTTGGATCGGTTTGTGCAAATAGACGAGCACGGAAACTTCCAGACGCCAATTCCAAACAGAGGCAGGCGGTTCTTTACCATGCTGGGAACGCTGGTAGGCGGAAGAATAGGCATCCCAAAATCCGCATTGAGTGCCGCAAAAACCGGATTGACCATTGCCATCAAGTATGCCAACCACCGCAGGCAGTTTGGTCCTAAAGACGGCAAAGAAGTCTTGATTTTAGATTACCAGACCCATCAGAAGCGGTTGCTGCCATTGCTTGCAAAGGCTTATGCGCTTCACTTCTCGCTGGAAAAACTGGCCCGCGGATTTGTCAGTCACCAAGGTCAGCCGGAGGAAATGATCAGGTATGAAGGCCTGGCCGCAGGTCTTAAGGCTTATGCCACGTGGAACACCACCAAGACCTTGCAGGAATGCAGGGAAGCATGCGGGGGCAAGGGCTTCCTGAGTGAAAACAGGATTGGGATTTTGAAAAACGACTCCGACATCTACACCACATTTGAGGGAGATAATACGGTGCTGATGTTGCTCGTCGCAAAAAGCAGGTTGACACATTACAAAGAAACTTACAAAGACCTCGATTTCTCGGACGTGGTCAATTATGTAGTCAATGAAGCAATTATCAACATTACAGAGCTCAACCCTATTACCATCAGAGATACCAGCGACAGCCATTTGCTGGATTTTGAATTCTACATGGATGCTTTCACTTACAGGGAAAACAGTATTTTGAAATCAGCGGCCCGGCGGGTGAAAAGTTACTTGTCAGACGGTATGGATGCCTTTGATGCCTTTAACCGATGTTCCAATCATTTCATCAACCTGGGCAAATCCTATGTGGAGCGAATTGTTCTGAGAGACTTCATTGAGGCAATAGGAAAAATTGAAGACACTGCAGTGAAAGCCTCACTTACCAGACTGTGCCAATTGTATGCATTGAGTACCATAGAAGAAAACAAAGGATGGTACCTGGAACAGGATTACATTGTTGGAAACAAGTCCAAGGCAATCAGAAATATGAGTGTTCAAATAGGCAAAGAGGTAAGAAAAGATGCGCTGGACCTGGTCAACGCCTTCCAGATTCCAGATAGTTGCCTGAGCGCACCGATTGCTTTTTCGGCGCTGGGGTAGTTTTTAGACGCTAGATTTTAGATGCTAGACGCTAGATGTCCTTATACAAAACTAAGGATTAGGTCGCACACAACACAATAGGCAGTATCCAACAGACAAAATCTTAAATTAATACAATTTTGAGCAATTAACATTGTATTTTTTTAATGTTATGTAATAGATTTTAGACTGGCTGCTTCCACATGAATACAGTTGATATTACTCATTAATTGGTTCCTGGCTGGTATGTAGAACGTTTAGTATATCAATGGTTTCTTCATTTATTTCGTAAACGATCCTATAGCTCCACCGAAAAAACCTCCGGATATTTCCAGTATTACTGGGGTAATATTCATCTAGTTGATACTTTTCAGGATATTGGTTTAGCGTTTTTGTGGAGCGAATGATTTCAAGTCGGACTTTTCTTGCAGCTTGTGGTGAATCCTGCTTAATGCGATCATAGTGAAATTTTAAAGAGGTTTCAGCTTTATTGGACCAGATTACTTTTTTAAGCTTTCTCACCAATTCTCAGACTCCTTTTCAAGCGTTTCAATGCTTTTGAATTCACCATCTTTAATCTGTTGCCGGGCTGTATCAATGGTACGGACATATTCCTCTACAGACATGCGTTTTCCAGACTCACCTTTCTCCATCAATAGTGTGCAGATAGCCTCCAGCTTTGATTCGTCCGTAACCGTATCAATAATTTGGTGTAGTTGAAGTCGTAAATCTGCTATACTCATCTTTGAAACTGCTTGTGCTTAGTAAAGATAACGAATATGGACGATAAAGTTATGGCGCCACAATTCGGATCGTCTAATCAAACATCACAAATAACTAATCACGCATTGAAAATAGTAAACAGCAGACAAAAACGAGACACTTCGGTATCTCACAATTACGGTATTAAGTATTTGGCCAAAACTGAACATTTCCGTTCAATTGTGTACATGAAAATTTTCTGAAATCGGCTCTTATCGCCTCAAAAAGCGTCATTTTTCATTTGGCAAACTATTTGTTCTACAGAATTTGATTTAATAGGAAAAAATGAGAAAGGTATACATAGGTGAGCTTGAGGAAGTGATTTTACTCATGGTCGTTATCCTGGAGGAAAATGCATATGGCGTAGCAATAACTCAGCAAATTGAACAGCAGCTCAACCGCAAACTCAGTATCAGTGCAGTGCATGCCACGTTGCATCGGCTGCTTGACAAAGGCTACGTGGATTCCTACATGGGTGGCGTCACCACAGAACGGGGTGGGAGGCGTAAACGGTATTTCAAAATCACCGCCAGCGGTTCAAAGATTTTACAGGAAATCCAGGAAGTCAGGACCAATCTCTGGAGTCAGGTACCACCCAATGCGCTCACCACATGAAACAGCACCCAACCAAATGGATCAATTCAACCCTGCTAAGAATCTATAAAAACGAGCTACGGGAAGAAATTGCCGGCGATTTGCTTGAATTCTACGACATCTGGGTTGAAAAGCACGGAGTCAGGAAAGCTAAATTTCTTTACATCTGGCACGCCATCAAGTTCTTTAGGTGGTATGCCATCAAAAAGCCAACACTCAAAAACTCAAATAACCTCAATATGTATTCCAGTTACTTCAAGATAGCAAGAAGAAACCTTGCAAAACACAAAGCATTTGCGTTCATCAATATTGCTGGCTTATCCATTGGCCTGGCATGTTGCCTCATGATTTCTATCTATGTCAAAGACGAATTGAGCTATGACCGGTTCCATGAAAATGCAGACAAAATTTATCGAATTACCCGCGATTTCAAAAGTCCGGATGGTTCTACGACACTGCACCTGGCCAGGTTATCCCCTCCATTTCTTCCTTTGTTAAAAGAAGATTTCCCAGAAATGGAAACATTGACAAGGTTCTGCAGTCAGGGTGGTGTTTTCAGGGTGAAAGAAAAGCTTTTTAATGAAGAACTGGTAGGATGGGCCGACCCTGACTTTTTCAAAGTATTCACATTTGATTTTATATCTGGTAACCAGGAAACCGCCCTCTCCGATCCCAGTTCTATGGTGCTGGCGGAGTCCATCGCCATGAAGTACTTTGGTACTACCGATGCATTGGGGAAAACAGTATCTTATCAGGAGAAGGATTTCCAGGTCACTGGAGTAGTCAAAGACATGCCCGAAAACTCCCATTTTCACCTGGAAATTATAGGGTCGTTTGCCTATGCCGAAAACTTCTACGGAGGAGCTGAAGCGATGAAGAGTGCCTGGGGCGAGAATAACCTGTCCAACTATTTTATCCTAAAAGATGGAGCCAGTGTTGCACAAATTGAAAGTCGGTTTCCGGCATTTCTTTCCACTCACTTTGTAGAAGATGCGCCCGAGTGGACTGGTTTACATGTTCAAAAAATGACCGATATCCATTTACATTCTGATTTGGAGCTGGAATTAAGTGTCAACAGTGACATCAGTTACGTCTATACCTTATCTGGTATTGCCTTGTTGATACTGATCATCGCCATGATCAATTACATGAACCTGACCACCGCTAAATCTGCTAACCGGGCCAAGGAGGTTGGTGTCAGGAAGACCATTGGTGCTGGAAAACAAAATTTAGTCAGTCAGTTTCTCATTGAATCTGTGGTACTGGTGGAAATCGCTGCAATAGCAGCGGTGGTGCTGGTACAATTCCTGTTGCCATTTCTCAGAACTTTTACCGAGAAGAGCCTGAGCTTCACCAACCAGGAAGGCATCATGGCCATTTTGATAGTACTCAGTCTTGGGTTGATCATAGGCATCATGGCAGGCGCTTATCCTGCATTTTACCTTTCTTCTTTAAAAACGCTGAAAGTGCTGAATGGAAGAATCTCCGGAGGAGTCAAAACGCCCATGCTGAGAAGGTCATTGGTAATCGTTCAATTTACCATATCCGCTACGCTGATTGCCATTACGGCCATCATTTTCCAGCAGATTGAATTCATCCAAAACAAAAAGCTGGGTTATGAAAAAGACCATGTCATTACCACCTTCGTAGACAAGGAGGTGAGAGAAAACTATGAGCCTTTTAAACGTGCACTTTTGGAACATAGCTCCATCAAAAGCATTGCCCGCTCGCGGGTAGTTCCCACAGATCAATTACTGAGTTATTCTGGTGCGCGGGTGGAACTTAAAGGAGAAATGGTGAAGCCATCCGTCAATATCCTGAACCTGAGAGTGGATCATGAGTTTTTGGATACTTATGGCATCAAAATCAAAGCGGGACGCAACTTTGATGAAAATATCATCTCAGATAAAACGCAGGCTTTTATCTTGAATGAAGCGGCAGTCAAAATGATTGGCTGGGAATCAAATGAAGATGCGATCGGTCGTCAGGTAGAATATCATGTATATGTGAACGAGCTTGGTGGTCACCTGAAAGGTAAAGTCATTGGGGTTATTGAAGATGTCCATTTTGAAAGCCTCAAAAATCAAATCACTCCACAAATCATGTTTGTACACGGCAGCAAGAACAAAATGTCTATCAAATTCTCTGGTGACAACGTTTTTGAAACCATGAGTCTCATCGAAGAGACCTGGGCAGGGTATTTTCCCAATACGCCAATTTATTACAATTTTATTGATGACCGCTTCGAGAACTTGTATCAGGCAGAGAGCAGGAGGGCCACGCTTTTTGCATGCTTCTCGTTACTAGCCATTTTACTGGCCTGTCTGGGACTTTTTGGGCTCGCCTCTTTCATTGTAGTTCAGCGCTCAAAGGAGATCAGCATCAGAAAGGTGCTGGGTGCGACCGTCTTCAACATTTCTTCCATTTTAACGAAAGAGTTTATTTTGATGGTGGGCGTCAGCGTGTTACTAGGATTTCCAATTGCCTTTCTCGCCATGAACAGCTGGTTGGAAAATTATGCGTACCGCATCAGCATAGGCTATCTCCCGTTTTTGCTAGCTGCCGTCTTGTCTATTTTCATTGCGGTGAGTACCATTGGTTTGCAGATCTACCAGGCAGCAACCAAAAATCCGGTCAAATATCTGAAGAATGATGGGTGAAAATCAAGCCGAAATAGTGGGTGCTTTGCCTATCAATTCCTTGTTTTCCAAAGCATTCAACATATAAGCCGCCACACTCTTGCGACTGATCGTCAATTTGGGTTTCGGGTGATTATCATAGGAGGTAATCACCTGCTGTGGCCAGGAAGCGTTGGTCAGACCTACCGGGCGAACGATCGTCCAGTCCAGATCGGAATTCATGATCAATTGTTCCTGACGTTCATGGTCGCGGTAAGCCACGCCAATGTTACTATTGTCAATGAACCAACGGAACCAACCCGGGATATGAGGTCTTGTATCCGCTGTTCCCCAGGCAGAGCAAATAATGAGACGTTGGACCGAATGCTGTGGTGCGAGGTCAATGACTTTTTCCATTACTTCTGACAGGTATCGCTCCGGTGTACGAAGTGGCGACCAGGGGAAGTCGTTTTTGCGTGAGATATTCAGCAGCCCGATCACCGCATCCATTCCCTGCATGGCCGATGACAATTGTTCCACGTGGACCGGGTTACCGGCGATGACTTCCAGTCGATCGTCTGTGGTACTGATCCTGGAAGGATCACGGACCAGACATCTCACAAAGTAGCCTCCCGACAATGCCAACTCCAGTAATTTACTGCCGGTCCGGCCGGTGGCACCTAATAATAATATTTTATTCATCTGTGATTGTATCAGGTTCTCTTGTAAATACGTATACAGTCAGAGTGTTAAGTTAAGCTAAAACCTACGAGTATTATGGGTTATCTTTTGATTTATCTTATCGTTAAAAAATATTCACGTAGCTATGGCTATGCTCATATTTTTTGCCAAAATCTAAAGCCATACTATTCGTCATTTCAACGTTAACTCAACACTAGTTTCGGACAACAAAATGAACCAAAAACGACCTATCGCCCCCATTTATGAAAAATTTTACGCTAATATTCATTTTGCTGACAGCCTTTCAGGCCAGCGCTCAAATCTCTGCGGTCATCAAAGACAGCGAAACCCGTGAAGCCATCCCATTTGTCAATATTTTGTTTGAAAACGAGTGGGTAGGCGTATCCGCGGACCAAAATGGAAAATTCAGGATTGCAACACCAGACGAACCAAAGATCATGGTCTTCTCGGCTGTGGGTTATGAATCAAGGAAAATTAGTTCCGATGCCATGCCGGCAGTAGTATTGATGAAACCTGCCATCATTGAACTAAGGGAAGCGATTGTAAGCGGTCGGAAAAAGCGAACCAAACGGAAGTATATTCCATTTTTTGAAAAAGATACTAAGCTAGGCTACAATGTCTGTGACGGATTTCCGTGGATGACTGCCCGATTTTTTCCCTACAGCGATGCCTACAACCGAACACCGTTCATAGATGGATTGGAAGTATTTGCCAAAACCAACCTGGACTCGGCAAAATTCAACATTCGGTTATGCCTTCCAGACAAAAACGGCAAGCCGGGCAAATACATGACAGATCGCGGTATTATTGCACAAGCCATTAAAGGTCAGGCCATTGTAAGAATTGATCTTTCTGACGAGTATCTGGTCATTCCCGAAGAAGGCTTTTTTATCATCCTGGAATGGCTCATCATTGAAGAAAACAAAAAGTTCTATTCCACCAAATACGAAGGCGAGAATGTGAGAACAGACAGACCGATCTTCGAGCCGATTTTTGGTGCAGTACCCACCGACAGCAATCAATTGATCTGGACTTCTGTGGGTGGTGGATGGAGAAAGCCCGAAGCCAGGAGTCAACCAGCCACAAAAAATAAGGAAGCCACCGATCAATACCTGGCGCCTGCGGTGAACTTGCTGTTGAGTAATTGATTGATTAGACGCTAGTCCTTAGACAGACAAAAGAGCAAAGATGAAAGACTAAAGACTGA
>ERZ1740068.687-NODE-687-length-14147-cov-26.607721_pt1 | contig 14147 bp, 11 predicted proteins | sample MGYA00581735_ERZ1740068 | MGnify/ENA primary metagenome ERZ1740068 (study PRJEB43018, sample SAMN04849740) | marine metagenome | isolation source: floating plastic debris | place: Pacific Ocean | collected 2008-08-30 | study: EMG produced TPA metagenomics... | reverse complement strand
GGAGGCGGAAACAATCTGAGTCCCGTCCGGGCTGAAATTCGCGCTCAAAACTGAGCTGGAATGACCGTTGAGGGTTTGGCGCTTCAGTCGATAGAGCGTCGTGTCTAGACCGAACGCAACGCGCGCGTATAACGGGGCGGTGGGTGGGCCGCCGGTCACCTCGACCCACCGTGTATCAATCGACTTGGCGGCTCTCAGCGATAGCACCGTGGCCTCCTTCCTCTCCTGTGGGCTCTCTAGTTTTTCACTCTGCTGTAGAGCTTTGCGAGTATCAATATCGCCTTGATTGAGAACCTCCCCCAGCGTCGAAGGAAGTTGCTCTCGCTGTCTGGCTCGGTAATCATTGCGGTTCAGCGTTGAAGCCTGCTCGTTATCAAAGCGAACGCGCGCCACTTCTAAATCGGCTTCTGCTTGTTCTGCTCTTTCGCGGCTTTGCTCCAAAGCCCGCTGGCTTTCCTCTGCGGCTTGTCTTGCCTCTCGCGCACCCAACCAAACAGGCACACCGATGAACAATGCAATCTCCACCACGACAAAAGACCAGCCCAAAATTGTCTCTGCCCGCCTTTGCACCCGCGCCATCCGCCATTCCTGGCTCTCCGTCAAAAAGTCATAATCCTTATCCGCCAGTCGCTTCCCCTTCGCCCACTTCCGCGCCTCCTCCAGCTCCTTGTCGTCTAGCAGCTCTGCCACCACCCGCTTCGCCCGCTTCGTCCGCCCGCGTCTGCGCTTCCATTCCTTCCGCCAACTCGTCCGCAACCAATTAATCCGCTCCTTACTCTCCAGCGCCGCCGCATCCGCCGCCAGCTCATCCTTCAGCTCATCCCGCACTTTCCCCCAAGCTTCCAGCTTCTTCACGTAAAACGCCGGACGCAGCTTCTCCAACTCCCGCGCCACCCAGCCCAGATCGAACACCTCCCGATACACCCGGTTATACACCTCAAGCCGCTTGCCACGGCGCATCACGATTCCAGAGAGTAACAGCTCCATCTGCACCGTATTGCTGTCAAAATCCGGCTCCTGCTCCAACATGCCCGCCGTCAAAATCTGCCGATATAGCTCCAGCAACTGCACCGCCCGCTGACTATCGACAATTCGCGCAACAATATTGCGAAAATGACTCTGATCGTCCTTCGCCTCCCAATTTTCAATAATGGTCGAGCGCACCACAGCAGACACCGAAACCTGGGAATCCTGCTGCGCGGCTAGCGCCACATCCCGGCACGCCCGCTGCGTCAAAAACGGTTGCCCTCCCGTCCACTCCAAGATTTCTCGTAACCCCGCCTTCCGGTTGGGTAAACCAAATAAACCCGGCGTCAAACTCTCTTGAGCGGCGTCAAACTCTAAACCCGAAAGCGCAATCGCCACCCCCAGATTAAACGGCGTCCGAGAGGTCTCACTAATCAGTTCTGCCGGTGACGCGACCCCCATCAGGCAAAAAGAGAGACGATTTAGCTCTGGAACGTCAGAACGGTTGTTGTAAAACGCCCGAATCGCCGCAAAAAAATCATCCGAGGAGAATGGCAGGCTCAGCACGCTGTCAATCTCATCGAAAAAAATCACGATCGGCTCTCGAACCTCTCGCAACACCAATTCTTGTAAGAAATAGGTGAATTTATAAACAGGCGTGCTGTGCTGCCGCGACTCGAACCAACTGTCAAGATCGAGAGGCTGACCCTCTATTTCTTCAATGCCCAAGGACGCCGCAATCTTATCGATCAGGGAGTCGTACCATTTTTCGGCAGCAAAATCTCGACTCCCAAAGCTCGTCAGATCGATATCGACACAGCGCACGCCCGCGTCTTTGAGCCGCTGCTTCGTCCGCTTCAGCAGACTCGTCTTGCCCATCTGCCGACAGTTCAACACATAGCAAAACTCACGCGCCAGAAGCTTCTCGAACAGCTCGTCATCCGCACGCCGCCGAACGTAAACTAGCTTTTCCTGCGCGATCGCCCCGCCCACAACATAGTCGTGCGCGGGCGAGGGGCTGCCTTGTCGCCAAGCCGTCGTCATTGCACCAGAGGAGAATAGGTCGTGAAATACTTCCGGTAGGTCGTGAAATACTTCCGGTATAGCTCACAACGCACCGAAACGCGATCGCCATCGAGCCGCACCAGCCCCATCCCGCACAGCCGCTCGACCAACATCGGATCGTCGAGCAGCAGACCATCCGGCGCGTCCAACACCTTGATGAAGCCCCGCGCGAGTTCCGGCTGCTCGCGCATCATCATGCAGAGCCTCCGGCAGTGTTCGGCAAAAATGCCCGACATCGTCGCCGACTGCTCTAGCGCGCGGTCAAACGCCTCGGGCGCGCGCCCTTGGACTTCCACAAAGAACTTCGCCACCTGCTCGGGATTGCCACCAACGAACTGCCGCAGCCGCTGTAAGCGATCGTCGGCGATCGTCAGTCCGTACTGTGCCGCCAGCGTCTTCACCTGTTCGGTGTCCAGCTCCGGTAGCTTCACCAGCTCGCCCACATTCGCAAACGGCGATCGACGGTCTTGAATCGCTAAATCCTGCCAGGAATAAGCGATCAGCATTCGCACCGCCCGCCAACCGCAGTCGATATCCTGCGCTTGTTCGTGCCACGCTCGCAGCATCGCGAAAAACTCATCCGCCACCGGCTGCTCGAACAGCTCTTCAATATGGTCTAGACACAGCACAAAGCCCGAAGCGGCAGCTTGCTTGAGGATGTATTTCTCGAAGTAGCCCTCACAGTTCCGCAACGGCGTCCGCCGCGATCGCCAATACTCAGAGACATCCACCGGGTCGAGCCCTAGCGCCTTGCTGACTTCCTGGCAGAACCACTGAAAGAACGCATCGCCCTCCTGTAGGGTCGGCTCCGTTGCGATCCGACAGTTCACTCGGACGAACCGAAACCCAGCTTCATCGCACCACGGACGGATTCGCTGAGCGATCAGACAAGTTTTTCCCATCTTCTGCGAGCCTTTCAGGCGCAACAGCGAGCCCGGATTGCGAAGGATTCGCGCGCACTTTTCTTCAACTGTCGGACGCGAGACGTAGAACGAAATTTCTCCTGAAATATCGTCGTCCTCATCTTCGTCACCAAAGTCGTCATCCATCGGAACATCATCGCGATCGAGTCCCGCTAGTTCTTGCCAGTCCAGCTCCAGCGCTTCAGCGTAAGCCCTAAACAGGCGAAGGCACACAGGCTCACCACGCATGAACTTCTGAGCCGTCGTGCGAGAAGTCCCAACAACTGGCTCTCCATGAGGATCGAGATGCTGGACATGTCTTGCCAGCGATGCAGTGGAGGTTATGGCCTGACTGCGCTGCTGGTTACGTTGAAATTTTTCTTGAATGACCTCTAGCTTTTCCTGAATTACGCGCAACATATGAGCCATACCCTATCTAGATCGCCCTGACCTAGCGATAAACATCAAGATTGGGTAGATGCAAAAAAACTCAGCCCGAAACCAGGCCGAATTCCGACAAAAATCGCAGCCAACGCCAACAGCGCTGCCACCTTCCGAACGAAATCGAACGCGCACCCGACATCACCGGACTCCTCACCAGTTCCCCAGCAAGCAGCCCTTAGCAATATCACTGACTACTGCCCTTCTAACACGCATTCCCGAGATCCAGCCACCCGAAAACACCCGTCGCGCCACCGCTATCCCCAACGGCTAATCAAACGTCAGATCGTGCGTCTTCGCATAACTCCGCACCGTGTTGTGCAACAACATCGCCACCGTCATCGGCCCCACGCCACCCGGAACCGGCGTAATATCACTCGCCACCGCCGACGCGCCCGCAAATTCGATATCGCCCACCAGCTTACCCTTGCCGCCCGCCGGGTCGGGGATGCGGTTGATCCCCACATCGATCGCCACCGCGCCGGGCTTGAGCATATCCGCCGAGATCGTCTCCGGACGACCCACCGCCGCCACGACGATATCCGCCCGCCGGACGGTGGCCGCCAGATCCGGCGTGCGCGAATGGGCGATCGTTACCGTCGCATTCGCCTCCAGCAGCATCAGCGCCATCGGCTTACCGACCAGGATGCTGCGCCCGATGACGACGGCATGCTTACCACTGGGGTCGATGTCATACTCGCGCAAGATTTCCATAACGCCAGCGGGGGTGCAGCTCCGCAGCCCAGACTCGCCGCGCACTAGCCGACCGAGGTTTCCGGGGTGGAGGCCGTCGGCGTCTTTTTCGGGGTCGATACGCAGCAGCAGCGGTACGGCGTCGATGCCGTCCGGGAGGGGAAGCTGCACCAGGATGCCATCGACGCGATCGTCGGCGTTCAGGCGATCGATCTCGGCAGCTATCCTTTCGGCGCTGGTATCGGCGGGCAGGTGCTGGCCGAAAGAGGCGATGCCGACTCGCTCGCACGATCGTTCCTTGTTGCGAACGTAGACGGCGCTGGCGGGGTCGTCACCGACGCGCAACACCGCCAAACCCGGCGCGCGCCGACCGCCTTGCGTCCACTCCGCAACCCGCGTCTGGAGATTCGATTGAATTTTTTGAGCGAGCGCTTTACCGTCTAGGATACGCGCCATTTGAATCGCCATTCGGGATCCCCTCCCTTCACGAAAACGTTTTGCCGCTGGGCGCAGGGGGACGTGCCGTTACACGGATAACCTCACAGGCAACTTCCCCAGCTCGAGCCGACTTCCACAGACGATCTGCCCCATGCCGCTCAGCACTTCCCCATTGTCTCCCTTTTTGCCCGCGCGATCGCGGTTGGCCCGGCACGCGACCTGCGCGATCGCGTCGAGCTTCGCCCTGTGCGTGCTGTTGGCAAGCTGCGGCGCGCCGATCCCCGGCATCAGCCGCCCGACGGTCGCGATCGACAGCCTCGCTGAAATAGAAGCACCCGATCGCTCGGTGTCGGTCGCGGGAACGGTGGTACGACGCGTGGCGCTGGTCGAGGCGATGGCTTACCTGCTCGAGGACGATACGGGCTCGGTTTGGGTCCGCACCGATCGCCCGTTGAGCGAGGCCGAGCAGCAAGTGACGACAACGGGCACGATCGCAGTACTCGAAACGGGCGAGCGCTATCTTCTGGAGACCGAACGCGAGGCAACGGTGCCGGAAGCCGAGCAGTAGCCCGACACCACCGTTAATACCAATTACTCAAAGTTTGGCTACAGATAGTAAATCCAGGACTGAAGCTTGGCTGGCAATCTAGGTCATCCATCTGTAGTTTTACTTTCTAGGCTTGGTATAAGCCCGAGGGGACGGACAGCGGGCGATCGCAAAGCGATCGAGTCCGGCGAAATCCCGCACCGTCCGCACGTCGCGATAGCCCCGCTCGATCAGCAGGTCGCGCGTGACTTGTCCCTGGCGCGCTTCGTGCTCGACCGCCAGGATGCCGTCCGCTTCGAGCCAATCTGGGGCGCGATCGAAGAGTTCGATCAGACAATCGAGGCCCGTTTCGCCGCCGTCGAGGGCCAAGCGCGGCTCGCGATCGCGCACTTCCGGCGCGAGTTCGTCCACCGTGGCGGCGGGGATATAGGGCGGGTTGCTGACGATCGCGCGGAACTTCAGGCCCGAACCGGCAAAAGGCTCGAACCAGGAGCCTTGGTAAAATTCGACGCGATCGCCGCAGCCGATCGCGTTTTGGCGGGCGACCGCTAGCGCCGCCGCGCTGCGATCGCTGGCGTGAACCGTGGCCGATTTCCCCAGCGCGGCCAGCTCCGCTGCCAGCGCGATCGCGATCGCGCCGCTGCCCGTCCCCAAATCGGCCCAGTGGCCTTCGAGGCGATCGCCTGCTGCTTCGATGGCCAGATCGACGATCGCTTCGGTCTCCGGTCGCGGGATCAGCACGGCGGGCGTGACGCGCAGTGTCAGCGATCGCCAGGTGGTCGAACCCGCCAAATACTGGACGGGGACGCGATCGACGAGGCGCTGTTGCCAGAGTGTTGCGAGTTCGTCGAGGCTGACTTGGCTGGCGATCGGGCGGGTCGCGGGCGATCGCAGGCGCAAGGTCAGGCGATCGAGGCCGCAGAGCTGCAACAGCAGCCAGTCCAGCTCGTGGCGCGCGACGCTGGCGGCGGCGGCGCGGTCGATCGCCTCGTCGTACCAAGAAAACAACGAGGCCGCGTCGATTGCGCGGCGATCGACCGATTTTGGGCCGTCAGGCGTCATCGCCCTCGACGATGCGGTAGGTCAACGACAGCGTCGCCCAGCAGCGAACGTCAAAGGCGTAGTTGTCGGCACTAAAGTCCAAACCGGTAGCGGCGGCGCGGCTAGAGGCGTCGAGGTCGGCGGCGATCGCTTCGGCCACCTCGCCAGATAGGTCGGCGGCAGGCTCGCGGGCCAAATCGCGCGATCCCGTGGCGTGATTTTTCGCCAGGACTTGGCGGGTCTTGGCAAACGGGCGATCGCTCAAGATGGCAAACAAGCGCACGAGTCCGGGGTCGCGCTCGACATTCCAGGCGGTGGCCTCTGGGCGCTCGGGTACGGCGAGGGCATCGCGCGCGCCGATCGTGCGGGACTCGGTGTCGGGAATGCTGAGGCGACCGCAGGGATCGAGGCGGACGAGCAGGAAGTGTAGCGGTCGATCGCCCAGGTTTTCAATGCGATATTGCAGGCGGCTGCCGGAGTCGAGCTGGAGCAGCGGGCGATCGCGCGAGCCGTTGGAGGTCGCCACCGCCGCCGTCTGGCAGACGCGCCGCAGACCGCGATCGGGGATGGTGGGGTCGGTGTTGGCAAAGCCATAGGTCACGCGCACCTTCAGCATGGACGCGTTGCTGTTTTCCGTCGCGGCCAGAATCTTAAAGGCGCGCAGATCCTGGAGGCGCGGCTCGAGGTTGCGGATCGCGCGCTTGATGGCGGCGTCGGGCTCGGCGGCGCAGTCGAAAATCGGCTGGCGATCGTGGGACAGCAGCGTGTAGCGCTTGCGCTGTTCTGTCTCGGTGAGGGCCGCGCTGTCGCCTTCAGACGAGGCAGGAGCCGCCGAAGCGCAGTTGCTGGCGCAGCCGAACCAGCAGTCCGCTTCGCCGCTGGGAATGGCCTCGATGCCCCGCAGGCTCGACAGGGCGCTGGTGGCATCGACCCGCTCGATCCGCGACAGGTGCGACTCCAGGGCGACGCCGAGCTGGATCGAGCGCGGAATCACGCGCATCACCTCGAACAAAGCACTCCCGATCGCCGTTTCGTCGAGGGGCCCGAGGGGACGGGCGGCGCGCTGGAGGCCTCGCTCGCGCTCGATTTGCAGCCAGTTACGCCGATTTTCGGCGGGATCTTTCGAGGGGGCAGCGTCCTGAGAGGTGGAATCCGATGCGGCATCCGATGCGACATCTTCGGGGGCGGTGTCCTCAGTTGCGGTCTCTGTGAGGGCGATCGGGGGAACGTCGGCAGCCAGCGGCGATCGCGTCAGCGCTTGGCGATCGCTAGTGACGATCGAGCTGTCGCCGTAGCACGAGAGCACGCTCGCCTCTAAGCCACCGAGCCACACCTCAAAGCTGCCCGTCCGCTCGGTGCTGGCCGCAACGATCGCGCCGATCGCGCTGGCCGGAACCACGGGTGTGATGCCCACCTCGATCGCGCTTTCCTTCCAGGGAGCGGCGGCGCGGCTGGTGCGGGTCTGGAGCCGCAGAGGGGCGCTGCCCGCGCGCTCGACTCCGGCGCTGGCCGATATCAGCCCCGCCTTCCAGCTCGACGCCGTATCCAGATGCCAAAGGCTTTGAGTCAGCGCGTAGGTCAGTACGCCCGCATCGAAGCCCGACCAACGACGCTCGGTGGCCCATCCGCCGCGATCGTAGGTGACGATCGTCGGGCGGGGGCTCGTCGGCTCGCGTCGCTGTTTGAGCGCCGTAGACAATACGCCAAACGGAGCCTCGGTATCGATCTTCGAGGTCGGCAGCACCCGCGCCCGCATCTCCTGGCGACAGCTCGCGTCCGGCTGGGTATAGCTGGCGTCGAGCGTCGCGATCGCGTTGCGCGTCGGCAGTCTGCCCAGCCGCTCGCTCAAGTCCGTCAGGGCATAGGGGCGAGCGTCAGCCGCGACGATCGCGCTGCGCGCAGCGTTCGTTGTGGGGGGAGCCGCGACTTCGGCGGAGATGGGGGACTGAAACTGGCCGCCGTAGCCGCTAAAGTGCAGCACCAGCGCGTCGGACGGCTCGAGCAGGATCGCGAGGCGCTGGAGTTCGGCCTCAATGCGATCGCCCGTGGCGGCTTCGTTGAGGATCTCGGTAATATTCTCGGGCGCAAATCCGAAGCGGTACTGCAAAAGCTGCCGCTGTAGCAAAACGTCTTTCACGCAGCCGGACAGGCTGGGAATATCATGCTCGGCACTGTCGTAGCGATCGATGCCGATTAGCAGCGCGAAGCGACGGCCCCCCGCAGCGGCCATTGCCTGCCAGTGCGCGCCGACCCGGCCGGCCTGGCCGCTCCTTCCAACTCCCGATTCTAGCCCTAGTTCGCCCAGTCCCACAGCGGCCAACATCGCCGCCGCCTGCGTCAAAAATCCCCGTCGTTTCATGCCTCACTCGGTTGTGGAGTTGGAGGTTGCGGCTTCGGAACCGCCAAGCTAGGGCTATGGTACTTCAATCCCCGACGGGGAACGCGATTTCGCTGGAATCTCTGGCGGAAGGGGCGCTCGGGTCTGCCTTGAAGCTCGCCGCGCGATCGTGGGGATCGTATTGTCGATGAAGCTGTCTGGAAGTTGTCGTGAGATTTTTGGAGATTTCGGGCGCGATCGAGCTCAGATTGAGACCAGATCGAGCCGAGATCGGGCCGGGATCGATTCGGACTTAAGTCAACTCTAGCGTCAGCGAGCGGCGCTGCCACTGAAGGAAATGTTGCAATATGGAGACGTTTGCCCGTCTCCCCCGCATCCGCCACTCTCGAATCCGATGACTCAATTCGCCTTCGATCGCTTCGCCGACCGTGTCTGGCGCGGCTGGTACGACCGCATCAAATTCGCGCCGCTGTGGGTGCGTCGCGGTGGGGCGCTGGCGGTGGAGCTGTCGCTGATCGTCGGCAGCGCGATCGTTCCGTATCAGCTCGGCGTCTACGCTCGCGATCGCGAAATCGGCCAGCCCGTCCCCGTCAGCCCGCTGATCTCCGCTGCCAGCGACGGCTTTGCGATCGCCTTCGGCACTTCCCCACGCCAGCCGAACCGCAACGTTTCGCCGCTGACGAACCTATTTTGGACGGGGGCGATCGCCGCGCCGCTGTTAGTGGGCGCGTGGCAACTCTACCGGCTGAGCACGACGGGGCTCACCGACCCGAAGCGCTGGTTCGGCGTGCGGGTCGTCGGCGAAACGGGTCAGCCCTGCGGCGTGGGGCGGATCGTGCTGCGCGAGGCGATCGGGCGCTGGGGCGTGGCGGCGGGCTTAGGCTACGGCTTCTGGCTGACGATCGGCGCGTACGGCAGCGGCGGGCTGCTGCTGGGGATCGTCGGGATGCTGGCACTGGCCGATAGCCTCTGCGTCCGGCTCGATCGCTTCCACCGCACGCTGCACGATCGCCTTGCCGGAACGCATATTCTCGACATGTTTCAGTACGAGTACGGCTACAGCGCCTACGTCTGGCCGGAGGGCCCCGATCGAACGCACTGGACGCAGACCGACCCGGACGAGGCGATCGAGGCGATCGTTCTGCTCGACGACGATCCGTTTCTGCCGCCGCCGGTTCCGGGGCTGTGGCCGTGGATGCGATCGAACCCGATTACGACCCTGGGGCTGTTGGGGCTCTTCTGCATTGCGGCGCTGCTCGGAACCCTGGCCGCGACACAGGTCTACGTCCAGCAGCAAACGAACCAACGCCAGCAAACCGCCGAAGCTAACGAACTCTACATCAGCCTGGTGGACAAGCTCGCGCCGCTGCCCGGTGCGGTGGACGAGCGCAAAAACGCGATCCTCGCCCTCGGTACGCTCGACGACGATCGCGTCCAGACCCTGCTCGTCGATCTGCTCGCGCAGGAAACCGACCCGGTGCTAATCGACGCGCTCCAGCAGGCGCTGGTCAGTCGCGGCACGGAATCGATCGACGGATTGCGCCGCCTCAATCAAGGTTTGCGTAACGAACTCGAAGCCCTGGAAAACACCGACGATCGCGACCTTATCGCGCGCCGCCTCCAGGCCACCCAGCAGGCGATCGCCAAAATCGCGATCGGCTACAGCGGCGAGATGCCCGAAGCCGACCTCAGCCGCACCGACCTGGGACGCAACGATCGCGCTGACTTTACGCTCGTACTCAGCGGCATCAACCTGGCGGGCAGTCGCTTTCGCGGCAGTATCTTGCGCCATGCCGACTTCCAGCAGGCGGTGTTTTTCTCGCCGGGGCAGGACGATCGCGCGGGGAGCTACGACGATGCGATCGCCGACCTCAGCGGCGCAGATCTCAGCCACGCCAACTTCGCCGGAGCCAACCTGGAGCGCGTCTGGCTGCGCAAGGCCAACCTGATGCGGACGAACTTCAACGACGCCAGCCTCCAGCAGAGCGCGGCCACCGGCGCGAACTTCAGCAGCACCCAGGCGATCGGCGCGAGCTTTCGCGGCAGCGACCTGGAGCGCGCCAGCTTCACCGGAGCCGACCTCAAGACCAGCGACTTCCGCGACGTGCGGCTTCAGGACGCAACGCTCTCCCAAGCCGACCTGGCCGGGGCGCTGCTCGCGGAGGCGAATCTGGTGCGATCGAACTGGCAGGAAGCCGACCTCAGCGGAGCCGATCTCTCCGGCGCGAACCTGCGCGACGCCAACCTCTCCGGCGCGATCTTGGCGGGCGCGACGCTGGCCGGTGCGGATTTGCGGGCGGCGAACTTCGCCGGAGCGGACGTGTCGGCGGTGGACTGGCGTCGATCGCGGTTGGCCGGGGCGAACTTCCAGGACGCGATCTGGACGAGATCGGACGACACGCTGGCGATCGCCGAAGCCGACGAGATGCCCTGGTTTGATGGGGTGGACTTCTCCGAAACGCGCGGCCTCGATCGCGAAGCCCTCACGTTCCTCTGTCAGCAAGGCGCAAAACACCCCGACTGCCCGTAACACCAAACGCGACCCCCCCCGACGCATCGTTTTCACGCTCTGCGTGGTAACGCACTCCCAGACGCTCTGCGTCCCGTCCACACTCGCGACGCAGAGCGTCGGTTGAGGCATTCCTACGCAGAGCGACGATGCTGTGCGGGAAAGCTACAAATCCAACGCAAAACCCCGACCGTGCCGGAGCGCGATCGGGGCTTGTGAATTCGATTGGGTTCGATCGGTAAGCGCCGTGCGGCCTACGCGTCTGCGTAAACGCTGACCTTGCGGCGGCTCTTGTCCTTGTGCTCGAACTTCACGACGCCGTCGATCAGCGCGTAGAGCGTGTCATCGCTACCGATGCCGACGTTGTTTCCGGGGTGAATTTTCGTGCCGCGTTGGCGAACGATGATGTTGCCCGCAATCACGACTTCGCCGCCGTAGCGCTTGACGCCGAGGCGCTTGGAATTAGAGTCGCGACCGTTACGAGTACTACCTGTACCTTTCTTGTGAGCCATGATGTCCTCAAATGTTGGGGGTCGAAGAGCGGCAAAACTCGAGAAGCCCGAGCCGCCCCGCCCTGCTGCATGCCAGGGCATATTGTAGCGAGACTGCGGCGGGGTACGCCGCGCGACGGTCAGTAAAGCTCGGTGGAAGTTAGGCTTCTGCCGCTTCGGTTGCCGGAGCTTCTGCGGTCTCTGCTGTCGGCGCGCTGCCAACGACGCTGCCGCCGAGGCTGATGCTGTCGATGTTCAGACGCATGTAGTTCTGACGGTGACCGCGCTTCTTGCGGGTTTTCTTCTTCGGCTGCATTTTGTAGACGATCACCTTCTTGCTGCGAAGGGTCTGCATCACGGTGCCTTCGACGGTTGCGCCGCTGACGTAGGGCGCGCCGACGCTGATGTCGCCGTCGTTGTTGACGAACAGGACTTTGTCGATCGTGACTTTCTCGTCCGGCTCGGCTTGGAGGAGTTCGATATCGTAGAAACGACCGGCTTCGACGCGCATTTGCTTGCCGCCGGTTTCGATAATTGCGTAGCAGCTCATAAACTTGAAGGGAGATAGTGCCGTACGGGCAACCGCTTTGCCACGCGTCCAACAGGGGCGCAAGGCGCGATATTTGCCGCCCGATCCGAGCGTTGGACTGGCCGCAGCTTCCCGCAAGCGGGCTGCCCGAGTTGACCTTAAATGGGCACTGCAAAAAATTAGCCAGACGTCCATACTCTGAATTTACGACGGGAATGTCAACCGCTTGCGGTGGGAATTTCCTAGCTTTGCCTGACTTTATTGGCGCTCTCGCTTTTACCCCCCAGATATCTATGGCTCGCAACACGATCGCCGAAATCGATCTCGCCCCGACGATCGACCACGCCCTTCTCAACCCCCTCGCCCACGAAACCTTCGTCCGTCAGTGGTGCTCCGAGGCCGAGCGATTTGGCTTTGCCTCGGTCTGCGTCTATCCCAACCACGTGCGCCTCGCCGCCGAGTGCTTGCAGGGCAAAGCGCCGATCGTCTCGACGGTCATCGGCTACCCCACCGGCACGACCACGGCAAGCGTCAAACGCTATGAGGCGCTAGAAGCTGTCGATAACGGCGCGTCAGAGCTGGGAGTCACGCTCGACCTAGCGCAGCTTAAGGCGGGCAAGACAAACCAAGTGCACCGGGCGATCGCCGAGATTTGCGAGGACGCCAACGTGCCGGTTAAAGCGATCGTCGAGACGAACCTGCTAGAGCCGGACGAGCTGGCCGTTGCGGTCGATCTCTGTATCGATGCTGGCGCGACCCACATCGTGACCGGCACGGGCTGGAACGGTGGCGTCACCATCGAAGCCGTGTGTCGCCTCAAGGATTTGGCGAAAGGCCGGATCGCAATCGAAGCGGCTGCCGGTATTCGGGATATGCACTTCGCGATCGACTTGCTGGTGGCGGGGGCGACGCGGCTGGGTACGTCTTACGCGATGGCGATGTTGCAGCAGCGCGAGCGCGAGCGCCAGGAGGCGCGGCTGGCGGCGGAGGGGTCTGCTGCGGGGGGGTGAGTTTTGAGGAGTTGGCGATCGAGCCGGGGGAGAGATCGCGAGTCTCAAGGCGGCGACGGGGGATGTGTTGGCGAGGTTGGCGACGACGCCGGTGGACGCGATCGGGGTGGGAGATTTCTTTTAGAGGTAGCCCGCAGAGTTTAGTAGACGCTGCCTCGATAGTTGATGTCGTAGATGAAGAGGATCTCCACGTCGCCCGCTTCGATGCGATAAATCACGCGGATTTGGCCGACGCGCAGTCGCGAAAAGCCCTGCCAGTTGCCTTGGAGTGCTTTGATGTCCAAGCCCTGCGGAATCTCTTGGGCGATTAGGCTGCTGCGAAGCTGGCCGATCCGCTCCAGAACTCGATCGCGGGTCGGCTTGTCGAGCTTTTTGAGGAACTTTTGGGCTTCTTTGCGGAGTTTAACCTGCACGATCGAAAAGGTCGGTGATGTCGATGAATTCGTCTTCGTTGTAGTCGTCGGGTGTGCCGAGGGCGGCGTCGATTTCGGCTTGTTCGTCGTCGCTGACGTGGGGGAGGTTGAGCTGATAGAACTTCAGCCACTCTTCGCGTAGGGCTTCGCGGACGCTTTCTTTAACGAGGGTTTTGAGTTGGTCGGGGGTCATGGCGGGTTAGGGGAGGCGGCGGAGGAGTCGGCGGATGAGGCGGGTGAAGCTGCGCCAGAGTTTGGCGGGGAGGCGGAGGAGGGCGCGGAGAGAGTTTAGGCGAGGTTGTCGAGGACTTTGTCGCAGTCTTCAACGTCTTTGGCTAAGCCCATATCGGCGTAGAGTTCGCGGGCATGCGTGAAGGCGTCGCGGGCGTTCTCGCGATCATCAGTTTGTTCAAGGGCAAGGCCGAGATTGAACCACTGATTCGCAGTTGCGAAGCGAGCACCGATCTGCGTGGAGATAGAGAGGGACTGGCGATAGAAGTCGATCGCACGCGGGTATTGCCCCAAGCTGTGGTAGACATTGCCCAAATTTCCGAGGGAGTTTGCCTCGCCATGCCGGTCGCCCAGCTCTCGGTCAATATCGAGAGACAGTTGGTGGAAGTCGATCGCACGCTCGTACTGCCCCAAGCTTTTATAGGCGTTTCCCAAATTTCCGAGCGAGTGTGCCTCGCCCTGTCGGTCGCCCAGCTCCCGCTTGATTTTGAGGGACAGCTGGTGGAAGTCGATCGCACGCTCGTATTGCCCCA
>ERZ1740068.686-NODE-686-length-14153-cov-7.189459_pt1 | contig 14153 bp, 7 predicted proteins | sample MGYA00581735_ERZ1740068 | MGnify/ENA primary metagenome ERZ1740068 (study PRJEB43018, sample SAMN04849740) | marine metagenome | isolation source: floating plastic debris | place: Pacific Ocean | collected 2008-08-30 | study: EMG produced TPA metagenomics assembly... | reverse complement strand
TTTTCACTTTCAACACCGACAAAGGCAGTTGACTATAAAGGTCTTGTTGCAGATCATCCACAATTGCATTCCGGTTGATTTGCAAGGAGGCTGCTCCTTGGTGGGCTTTTACCCAGAAGCCCGACATGGCAGAAATGTAGCGCGTTCCCTGGTTCACACTAATGCCCGAAACGTAGCTGCTGTATTGATTCAAGCAGCGGTTGTAGGTGTACACTGCATCGCAGAAACCGCTCTTGGTCCAGCCAGAGGCACTGTTCCAATCAATAGGCGCAGGATATGGGTTGGCCAACAGGTTGAAACCGTCATGAAGATTGCCAGCGGCAGTGGTAGTATAACTTACCGGAAATGAGAACGGATCGAGGCTGTAGTTGCCGGTGATTTCCACGGGTACATTCAAAGTGGTGTTCCATTGGTAAACCAAAAACCCGGTTCCCTTGGTAATGGGATCATTGATGTCGCCAATCGCGATATATCCATTGTCACTGGTACCCGCGGTGGGCTCGTCATACGTATAGCCACTTTGAAAGCCAGTAGGATTGAAACAGCCATTGCAACCTTGTAAATACAAGTTGTTGTAATCGGCATAAGTGGCATCGAAAGGTGCGCCTAAACTTAAAAAGCCATCACAGCCGGTAGCGAAGCGTTGAATTCCAATGTTTCCAATGTAGTTACCCGTTCCTACTCCTGAGGTCCAGCCGGTTTGTCCGTTGGTACCGGTCATTAAAAAAGTGCCACCACTGTTGTTCGTCAAGTTACCATCTCTCAAGGTCACTTTACTGGTGATGGTGATGTTCCCTGTACTAGAGACCGAAACTCCCGCCGAATTGTCTACTTCAAAGTTGGGAAAGGTGAACGTGCCCGAAATGGTTTGTGCAGCATTACCGCACATACAAACGGTTCCTGTACCAGAGACAGTTCCTCCATTCTCTACCAGATCGCCGTATACTTTCAATGTTCTACCGGTGGTGTTTGTATTCACTATACCTCCACTGTTTACCGTTACATCACTGGCAAAGCCGGTGGTGTTGATCTGTACATTGTGTTGTACAATCACACAGGTAAAGGAATCCGGTACAGTGCCACCCCAGGTGGCCGGATTGTTCCACAAGCCAGCCTGAACCGAGATCAGGCACCTATCCAAATAATCAGGTCGACCATCGCTGTCTTCATCGGGCAAATCGGCAACATTTCCATTGGTAGCGCCACAAGGGGTACAATCCGGATCGAATGCATCATCAATCCCATCGCCGTCAGTGTCATTGCCTACTGCAGTCACCGTACCGGTAAAGCCTTCTACGTTGTCGCTATCTCCGTCATCATCCGAATCCAGATCACGGTAATCTTTGGTGGTGTCTCCATCGTTATCCGGAACCAACAGCACCGTGCCACCGTCATCAGGATCAATGTCGTCCATCATTCCATCTCCATCGGCATCGTTGGCCATGGCATAAGCGGAAGGATACTGCCCGTTATTGTCCATGTTGGCCGGTAATGATCCGTCGTTGGCTTCTACTGCATCCAACAGACCATCGCCGTCAGAATCTAAATCCAACCGATCTACGTTGCCGGTGCCATCGGTGTTGGGGTCCACCAAAGCAGTACCACTCGTGCTGACGTCTACATCGTTCATCTGGCCATCTCCATCACTGTCGTTGGCCAGTGCATAGGACGAAGGATAACGCCCTTGGCTATTCATATTAGCCGGCAGGTAACCGCCATTGGCTTCTACCGCATCAGGAATACCATCGTTGTCCGAATCCAGGTCCAGGTTGTTTGGAATACCATCGTTGTCAAAATCACCGGTGGTTTCCACTACATCCAGAATACCGTCGTTGTCATCGTCAACGTCAATATCATCGGGTACTCCATCCATGTCGGTATCAACTTCACAAACCGATCCGGTAAAGGAATAAGAAAGTGCATCTAAGGCCACCCCGCGCGCCTGACGGGTTACCCGAATGTAGCGTGCTGAAGAACCCACAATGGTATAATTCACCGTTACGAAGGTGGGTTGATTCACCGTAGCCACATAGTTTTGACTGTTGGTGAACAGCGAACCATCAGCCGATTGCTCAATTGTAGCTTGGGCCGCGGCTCCTGTAGACTGGTTGCGCGCAATGGTGAGTACCACATTATTGCCCGGAGTAATATTATCCGTGAGATCAATAACAATGTTATCGCCAAAGGCCACCAGCGCAAAAGATCCATCGGGTGCTCCCAAGGCATTGTTTGGGTTACCTACTCCAGACTGGCTGAACACTGCATCACCATTTCCATTGACCGTTCCGGTTTGCAATGAAAAACCAATAGGACAAGTTGCCACTTCAAGGTAGTCTGGTGTGCCGTTATTGTCTACATCTCCGGTTTCGTTGGAAGTAGCAATACCATCGGCATCATCGTCTACATCGCGCCAATCTGGCTCAGCATCGCCATCGGTATTTTGTAGAGCATAGTTCTCATAGCCTCCGAAAGCGGATCCATTGTCGGCTTCGAAGCCATCATCCACCCCATCATTGTCATTGTCGGTACCAGTGGCTGAACCATCGGCAATTCCGTTTTGGTCGTTGTCGTCTCCTTCAATAATGTCCAATACGGAGTCGTTGTCCGAATCGGTATCCAGGTAATCCGGGGTTCCATCCCCATCCGTATCGGTTGGTGTAATGGGGTTATTACCAGAATTGACATCGTATGTATCAATAATGCCATCGCCATCCGAATCGGTAGCGGCTCCAATGGCAGCAAAACCTGCCGTAGTTTGTCCTTCCCGGTTGTCGGTAATTCCATCGCCATCGGAGTCTCTGTCCAAATAATTGGGCAATCCATCGCTATCCGAGTTGGATATGGTATAAGGAGCACCCAACAGGGCATCGTGAATTCCATTTTGATCCAAGTCGGTGTAATTGTCCACTGCACCATCTCCATTGACATCGGTACCGCCCACCTCTACGAGGTCTAAAATACCATCGGCATCGGCATCCCGGTCGATCCGATCAGGAAAGGAATCGCCATCGCTGTCTCCATCGGCAATGGAAGAAGTAGAGCCTCCACCGTATTGCACTCCAGGAGCATTGTCTACTGCGTCCAACAAACCATCGCCATCAGCATCGCCACCGGCAATGCGTCCAGTATTGGCATTGTACCCTAAGGGTGCAGTTCCTCCGTTGGCCTCAATCGCATCAGGAATTCCATCGTTGTCAGAATCGAGATCCAGAAAATCGGGCACTCCATCACCATCAGTATCTCCAGCTCCTTCAACAGCATCCAATACACCATCGTTGTCAGAGTCTAAATCGCATTCGTTGGATTGGCCATCGCCATCCGAATCCACACTATTTTCAAAGACGGATACCAAACCATCGTCATCACACTCCACCGTTATGTATAGAAAACCGGTATCACAAAGCACCGGTGCCGGCACATTGTTATCACAAATTTCGTATTGAATAGTATCTGGGCCGTTGTAGCCGTTGTTGGGCGTATACTGAATGTTGTTGCCAACCAAAATGGCAGAGCCATTGGCCGGCCCACCAATAATTGCAGTGGTCAGTGGATCGGCATCCGGGTCGGTATCGTTGGCCTGAACGTCTACTGTAATGGGGGTATTGAATCCGGTAATTACTGTATCGTCCACCGCTACCGGCGTACAATCATAAAACAAGGTAAAGGCTACGGTATCGTAATCATAGTTGGTCACCCACCAGGTGTTGATGGTGTTGACGTTGCCTTGGGCAGTTGCCCAAGTATGGCAGTTGCTGTTACAAGGTGCAGCCGTGCTAACGGTTCCCCCTGAAATGTTGCTATCGTCCCAAAAAATATCTTGCTCCGAATTGGGCGGTGCCACGGTGGTAACGTTGAAGCCATTGGTATGGTTCTCAACATCAAAAAGCGGCAGGTGATTCAAACCGGCAAAATATTGAAAGTATAAGTTGATGGTAGTACCGTCTGGCACTAATACACCTGTACCGTCGAGTCCATCCCAAGGAATGGTATTATCCCCTACTTCAATGTTTTGCGTGAAGAACACATCTGCGGTTCCCGGGTCATATACCTGGTTGTTGTTGAGGTCGATAAACACGTCGACCACCCCTCGGTGGGTGGCATTTAGTCCAATCTCAAATCCATCATTGAAACAACCCGTAATTTCTGAAGGTGCTCCAAATTGTGGCGTTCGTTTAGTGCCAGGAAATTCGTTGGAATCGGGCAATTGCAAAAACAGTTTGTGCTCAGCAAATTGGGTTACCTGCCCCGTTACCGATTGACGGTCGAACACTACATCGCCGGTATTATTGGGTCCTGTACTGTTGGAATAAATGACAAATCCGAAAGGCTGAATACCGTTAAAATCAATTTCGGTGAGGATACTGTCCACGGCATAAATGTGCATGGCCGCTTCGAACCGGTTGGAAGACGACATACAGTTGAAATCCCACGCTTGCGACCACAAACGGCCTTCAATGGCCGTGGTGTCACTCATGTCTACTACAGTGATGTCAAAAAAGCGAAAGGTGCGCTTCACATTGCTGCTTCCACCGATGTAGTTGTCGGGATCACCTGGATTGAATTCGATGTAGTAATCGCCTGGGATCGAAGGGGTGTAGGTGATGGGTGTGTAACCGTCGGTCGGATCTAAAATATCGGGACCTGCTACCGCGCTGTTGTAATTGTTGATGTAACCTGTACCCGAAGAGGGCACTAAGGAAGGGCTAATGACGATGTTTCCGAGTGGATCGCGCAGGCGCCAGTATACGTCTCCATTGTCTTGCCTAAAGCCCATGTAGATCATTTCATTGTTGACATCGGAGATGCGAATGTGCAACCGGCTCGCCGTATCGGCAATGTAGGTCATAAAGTCGCGATCAGGATTGCCATTGTCAAAAACCTGGACGCGGATGTCGGTGCTACTGCTGGGCATGAACTGTTTGGTACCTTCGGCCAACACGGTTGAAAGACCAAGAGTACCGAAATATAGAAAAAGCACCAGCCGAATCATCGACCTGTGTGAGTGGAGGCGGAGAAAGTGAGACGTCATCTTCAATCAACTGTTTGACCGAAATTTTTCGAGCTTTCGATCAGTCGTTTCTTCATTGTATTCAGCAGAGAGTTGCTTTTAGAATTTCAGCTTTTCCTGTATCATCTCCGACAGGTCTGAATCAAGCTCTTTCATGTAAAAGCATACCTCTAATATACTACATCTACGAATGTACGTTTTAACGCTCCTAAGGTTTCCCGATTTTCGTGGAACAGATAGGAATGATCGACGAATTAATCGGATTTCAATGTTAAAGTGACGGTTGCTTTGGTTTCACCGTTAATGACCAGGTCTATTTGATGCTTTCCGGGATAGTGTTTGCGGGTGGTGCGCTCGGTAAAATCGTGGGTTTTGATGATATCATGTTTCCTGGGTAAAAAGCTACGTTCGGTCACTTGAAACATTTTTGGAGACTTTTTGCCTCTGGCTTTGACGAAATGAACGCGGTATTCGATGCGCAACAGCTGGGCTTGAGATGCTGCTACTTCAAAAGTGATGTTGAGCGATGTAATTCCTCCGAAAGGAACCACTGATGGTTTAGCTTGAAATTTTTGCACCCGAATGCTCTCCGGGTTTCCAAATCCAAAAAGACGCAAAGTGCGCGTATGGCCTTGTTTGAGCAAGGTTCTTGCAGCATGTTTGCACAGGCGGTCGGTTTCCCTGGTCTCCCCTTTCCATTGACTCAACAATTCGCCAACCAATTCAGGTTGATTTTTGGAAATGTCATTGAGGTTGTTGGCCACGCTGCGCCTCACGTATTCAGAAGGATCGTTGCGCAGGCGGGTTAAAATGGGCAGAATGGGAGCCGGATTAGATTTGAATGCTGGCAAAGCGATGGCCCAGGGAAGCAAAGGGCGACAGCCCTCGCTGGAAAGACGCCTCACGTGATAGTTTTCATCTTCCGACCAGGTTTGAAGTGCTGCCAAAGTACGCTCCGGATAGCGAATCAGAAAGGGGCGTATGGCGAACTCTGAACTCGAAAATCGAGTCATCCAAGCCAGGGCCTGCAATGCTTCATCAGGATGTTCCATGCCATATACTTCCACATAATCAGGGAAAAACATGAAAAGAAAACCTGAATCGAAACGAGAAGAAGCACGATTTAGGATTGGAATAGCTTCTGGAAAGTGGTTGGGTAACTGCTGGTGCAGGCAATGGGTAAGGTGCCGCATGCGCGCTTTCAGTTCGCGGTGCTCCCAATCGCTGTCCATCACTGCTTTCACAAATTCAGCCACGGCAAACACAGCATATTCCTGGTGCACTGCCGTTCCAATTGCTCGAATCAATTTGGTAGTATAACGGTCTTTGAGTGCTTCGGGCATTTTTTATAAATTGGAGATGTATTGTTCGAAGTTGCTGCTTTTCGATCTATACCCCAAACCACCCATCTGAATTGCCCCAAAACCTCTATCGAAACGTTTGGCTGTGTTGCCTTGGGCTGCTGCTTTTTTTATGCGGACTCATGAGCTTTTCAACTGCAAAAGCACAATTGCTACCGGTTCATCCTATTACTCAAAATGAGTTGCCTTCGGAAGTCTACTCTTTGTTGCAGGACCACCGCGGACAGCTTTGGTTTTCTTCCGACCACGGCTTGTATGAATACGATGGCTATGATTTTAAGGTGTGGACTACGGCAGACGGGCTTCCTGACAACACCGTTTTCCGACTCTACGAAGATCCTCTTCAGCGGCTTTGGGGAACTACCCTTAGCGGTCAGTTATTTTACATCGAATCCGGGAGGGTAGTTGTACCTGAATGGATGCACCAACTAAAAGGGCGATTCGATGGGTTTAGCATTCGGGATTTGTGGATCGACTCTTTGGCAACTGTCCATTTTTTTCTCACCAGTTCAAATGCTCTATACCGGGTTCAGGTGGACGGCAACCCTACCGTGACTATTGAAAACCTGGATGCCCCCAATTGGGACGGCAACCTGATTTACCTGCTACCTTCCAATGAAAAGCGGGTGCTGATTGAATCGACCTGGCCTCCATTAGAAGTCATGAAAAGTCATTCGGGTAAGCTGGAAATTGCCCCCCCAACTGCGATACGTCAGAAAGGCAGACTCCTCCAATTTCAGTACAATTTCACGGTTTCGCGCCCCCAACAACGACACAATAGCTTGAATTTGGGAGACGGAAAATTGTTGTTTTCCATCAACAATACCATCTACTTATATAAAGACAACAAGGTGTCGTTGCTAAAGGTATTGCCGGGTGCTGTATTGCAACTGTACACCGATGCCGCTCACGGGCTTTGGATTTGTACGGATAACGGGGCCTTTTACTTCCCTCACGGCGATTTATCCCTTTCAGGCACCCATTTCTTCCCCCAAAAATTGGTATCAGGAGTACTGCAAGATCGGGAAGGCAATACCTGGTTTGCGGTAATGTTTGAAGGCGTATTTCGATTGGCTTCTCTTGATTTGCAATGGCTGAGCAGCTCAACCGGCATGCCCTTCGATAAGGTGGATGCGCTTCTTGCTATGGACAGTAGCCTGTTGGTCGCCTCTGAGTGTGATTTGTTTGAGTGATACCAGAACGGTTCAACAGGACTTAAAGAGGAAAAACGGGCCGTTCCAAATCAGAAACGGGGTGACATCTACGACATGGTAGCGCTGAATAAGACCACTGTACTTTTAGCCAATGGAGATTGTTTTCGGTATGACCGGAAAACACGAAAAATGACCCGGATCTTTTTCTCTCGTTCCAACCCCAACAGCAAGAAACTTTTCGTCCACAAAATCTTTTCTTTTACCGCTCATGACCTCTTGTTGATTGGTCCGCACGCAGCCGCATTGGCAAGATTAGACCCCGTCAAAGACACTATCCTCTTGAAGGATATGCTGTATTTTCCGGAATTGCGGTCTTCGGCAGTTACGCGCGATTCTTCGGGCAAGTTTTGGTTAGGAGCTTCTGATGGTTTGTACGAATTGCGAACCGTTCCTCAGTTAGAGCTAAAAGCCGTAGCACTTGGCGAAGCTGGCCCGGTAAGGGTTTCCGACCTCAAGGTAGATTCAAAAGGGTTTTTGTGGGTGGCTACCCGAGGAAAAGGCACAGCCGTACTGCAAAAGGGTAAAGTGATACAGTGGTTCAATGAAGATTCTGGATTGTTGAGCAACCTTTCTGATCGCCTTTTTTTTCCTGAGCACAATAAGACTTGGACAGCCTCCAGTGCGGGAATCAACGAATTGGTGTGGGATGGCAACAAGGGGAGGTATACTTACAGCCCTGAAAAATGGACCAGTATCGACGGGTTTATCAACTTAGAGATCACCGATATGAAACCATGGCAAAATCAAATTGCGGTTGGAACGGCTAAAGGCCTGCACTTGTTCCAACCCACAGCCATGAAATCGGATTTTGTACCACCTACCATTTCGATCACCGCCATCCGCATCAATGAACAGGATACGCTACTAAAAAGTGGTGCCCGATTAGCCTACAATCAGAACAACCTTGAAATCGATTATTCCGGACACTTTTTTCGACAACCAGAAGGCTTGGAATACCGCTATCGTTTGTTGGGCCTGGAAAAGGAATGGCACACCACCCACGAACGCCGGATCCACTATTCCAACCTCTCGGCCGGCACTTATACCTTCGAAGTGCAGTCGATACAAAAAGAAGGAGGCATCAGTCCGGTAGCGGCACAATTTGCTTTTGAAGTCCGGCCACATTTCTCGGCCACCTGGGGTTTTCGCATAATGATTTCGTTGGCCTTGTTGTTGGCCATTTGGGGAGTTACCCGTTGGATCATTCACACCCGCTTGCGCAAGTCGGAGCTGGAAAAACAAATCGTTTTGCGCGAACAAAAGGCGCTTCGGGCTCAAATGAACCCTCATTTTATTTTCAACACGATGAATTCGATTCAGCAGTTCATTGCGGTGAACGACAAACGATCGGCTTATGGTTTCTTATCGCGGTCGGCTCAACTGATACGCAGGGTACTGGAAAACTCCAGCCAGAACTACCTCTCGCTGGATCAAGAACTTGCCAGCCTGAAATTATACTTGGAATTGGAAAACATGCGTTTTGGTGAACGATTTAGTTATGCCATTGAAGTAGAACCGGAACTGGAAGCTAAAACCAGTGAAATAAGGTTGCCCAATATGCTGATTCAACCCTATGTGGAGAACGCCATTTGGCACGGCCTGATGCCCAAAGAGACAGGAGAACGCGAACTTCATTTGAATTTTTGGTTGAAAGAAGACCACTTAATTGTATCCATCGAGGACAATGGGGTGGGTCGCGAAAAAGCAAGCACCTTGAAACAAGTGACTACCCATCGGCAAAAAAGTACGGCCATGGAAAACATCAAAGAACGTACGCAACTCCTAAAACAGTTGTTGGGTCTTACCATAACCATCGCAGTCCTCGACTTGTACGACTCTGATCAGCAACCTGCTGGCACGCGCATACAATTGTCCATCCCTCCAATCCCTTAACCCATTGAAATATGCCCGCTCCCTTCCCTCCTATCAAAGCCATCATCATTGACGACGAACCTGGTAGCATTGTGGTGTTGCAAGATATGCTCCGCGAATTTTGTCCGAATGTAACAGTAATTGCCACCGCCGACTCAGTGAAAAAAGGCCGCGAGGTGTTGGCAACCCATGCTCCCGAGCTCCTGTTTTTAGACATTGCCTTGCCAGATGGCTATGGCTTCGAGGTGTTGCCTACCGAAGGTCCACCCGATTTTGATGTGGTCTTTACTTCGGCTTACAGCGAATTTGCCATCCAAGCTTTTGACGTGGCCGCTTTACACTATTTGCTAAAACCGATCGATGTAGATGCACTAACCGAGGCGGTGAAACGCCACCGGGAAAAACCAAATTCTGAAGCCTTAACCGCGCAATACCGCATTTTGCGCGAAGGCTTAGAAACACCTGCCCGAAAAATTTCACTACCCACTTTTGAAGGCTTTTTCTTTGCTGAGATCGACCAGATTGTGCGCCTCGAAGCCGAGGGAAGCTATACCGATGTAGTGCTGCTCGATGGCAGTCGGGTAACGGTGTCGCGGGGCCTCAACAAGTTTGATGATTTGCTCACCAACAACTACCGTTTTTGTAGGGTCCACCACAAACACCTCGTCAACCTCGACCGCATTCGCAATTACGTGAAGGGCCGTGGCGGCTATGTATTGATGGATGATGGCAGCAAGGTAGATGTTTCTGTACGCAGGAAAGAAGATTTTCTAAAGCGCATGGGAACATAAAACGCCCCATTGCCCGGCGGGCAACGGGGCGAAAAAGTATTAGTGTACGGCGATGGGTTCGCTATATTCTTGGGTGATTTCAAAAGCTTGATTGAAATCGTTCTTCAAATCTTCGAGGTGCTCAATGCCAACCGATACGCGCAATAATCCGGGAATTACTCCAGTGGCCAATTGCGCCTCAGGCGACAGTTGCTCGTGAGTAGTAGACGCCGGGTGAATGATGAGGGTTTTGGCATCGCCCACGTTGGCCAGGTGGCTCACTAATTGAAGCGCGTTTACCAAGGCATCGGCCCGCTCTTTACCACCCTTCACCTGAAAGGTGAGTACGCCTCCAAAACCGTTTTTCAAGTATTTGTTGGCCGTAGCATGGTAGGGACTGGACGCCAAACCAGGATAACTCACCGATTTCACTTCAGGATGTGCTTCCAGCCATTGGGCCAACTGAAGCGCATTATCGACCGTGCGTTGTACCCGTAGCGACAGGGTTTCTAATCCTTGCAGAAGCAAGAAGCTGTTGAAAGGCGATTGAGACGGTCCGAAATCGCGCAAGCCCTCTACCCTGGCCCGAATGGCAAAAGCAATGTTGGGTAAGCCTAAGGGGTTGCCTTCGCCAAAAGTGTCGTAAAAATGGAGGCCGTGGTAACCTTCGGAGGGCTCTGAAAACTGAGGAAACTTACCATTACCCCAGTTGAAATTGCCGCCATCAATCAGGAGGCCGCCGATACTAGTGCCATGGCCGCCGATCCACTTGGTAGCTGAAGCAACTACTACATTGGCGCCATACTGGATGGGGCGCACCAGGTAACCACCCGCTCCAAAGGTATTGTCGACCACTAACGGAATTTGATACCGCTCAGCCAATCGGGCAAAGGCCTCAAAATCGGGAACGGCAAAGCCTGGATTGCCAATACTTTCCAGATAAATGGCTTTGGTGTTTTCACCGATCAGTTTCTCGAAATCGTCGGGTTGAATGCCTTCGGCAAAGCGCACATCTATGCCAAGACGTTTGAAGGCAACTTTGAACTGATTATAGGTTCCGCCGTACAGAAAAGGGGTAGAAACAATGCTATCGCCAGTGGCGGCAATGTTGTTGAGGGCCAAAAATTGTGCAGCTTGCCCGGAACTGGTCGCCACCGCTGCAGTACCACCTTCCAAAGCGGCAATGCGCTGCTCGAACACATCGGTAGTAGGGTTCATAATGCGGGTATAGATGTTGCCAAACTCTTTGAGACCAAACAAGTTAGCGGCATGTTCACTGTCGTTGAACAGGTACGAAGTGGTTTGGTAAATGGGTACTGCCCGGGAGTTGGTAGTGCCTTCGGGGTTTTGCCCGGCGTGCAACTGAAGGGTTTCGAATCGGAGCTGGTTTGCGTTGCTCATGGTTTGATTTGCTTTGAAGTACAGTTGTTGGTAATTATGGAAATTGAAAAAAGGGGAACAGAGGATCGGGCTGAGGCGATGTTGCTTCAGCGATCAGTTCCAGGATAGAAAAGGAATAGAGAGGTTCGCGTCAGCAGCTACAACAACACATACAGCAACACATCATGCTGTGATGACGGTTGGTGTTGTTGGTATAACGCATAGAAGACACGGGGTGTGTGCTAATTGAGCTACAAAGCTATTGGAGTTTAGGGCAAAAAATCAAACCTATTTCCAAAAATTAACTGTAAAAAATCGCTAAACACTCATATTCAAACACTTGCAACCAAGTGTGAGGTAATCGTTTTCACTAAATAGAGGAGCACGGATGGGTTTTCGGAGAGAGGAGAGCTTCGATTTTGCAACTCCTTTCTTTGGGTTAGGGAATCGCCACGTACAATCCATCACGGGTAGCTGCGTACAATTGATCGTCGAAGGTCTGAAGATCATAAACCGCAGCCTTGAGCGCTCCAACCGATACCCATTGGCCTGCCCGAAAGCGGATGACGTTCGAAACATTTTGAACGGCACCGGTTCCGTCGATGTTCACCCGCGATCCACCCATGAAAAATTGGTCTTTGAACGGAGCAAAACAAGGGCGCACATCCGCACTTCCCCACACACTTACCTCATCATCAGAAAACCAATCGCTGTCTCGTTGCCGGTAATGGAGCAAAAATTCCCCATTCTGATCTTCGGCGAAAACAAACAAATAGGAATTAAAATCACCGAGGGTGTAGGCTTCGTATTGGGTATTGGGAAAAAAAGAACTGACAGTGAGTGCTTCGTAGGTCCAAGCGCCACTCTGAAACCGCGCAAAATGCCGATTGTTCCCAGTGGAATAGGGCCTTCCTACGACGTGTAAACTTTCTTCAAAAACGTGGGCATCAAACACTTCGAAACTAACCATCGGAAGCGCAGTTCCCATTCCAGGTGGATTGAGCGTCATCACATGATGGGTAGTAGTCACATTTTGCGCCATCTCGCCCGCAAACCACACCTGATTGTTGAACTCAACAATGTCGTGAGCCGTTACGATCTGCCACGTGGTATTGCCACGAATAGTTTGCCCGTCGAAATACATTGCACTGACGTAGGTACTTCCATTTTCAGTGTAAGCAAATTCACCTCCAATAAACAAGGCGGTGTCGTTGGCATGTAGTGCGTAAATACCGTCAGAACCAGGACTAAAACTTCCCGTGAGCAGTGGCACTACTTGCTGACCGTCATACCTCACGATGAAGCTGTTGCCGTTTCCGGAATCAAAGGTGCCAGCCAGGTAAATGTCTCCCTTAAATTTGGCCATGGCCAAAATTTCGTTGGGCGTGCCGGCCATCTTTAGCCACTCGGTGTTTTCACCCAACGCCCCTGGCAGGTTCTCTGCAAAAATTTCCTCTTTCGTTCCAGGTACGTTGGTGAGGTCTTCGCGACAAGCCGACGAAAACACCAGAGCACCCATTAGCAGGAAGGCTAATAAATACCTGTTCCTGAGCATGTTAATGAAGTCCGAGCCGTACATACACTTCAAAGCTTTGGGTATTTTGAATGGTTTTGCCCACTACAAAATCTAAAATTTCGGTTTGATGTTCGCGGTAGTCAAATTCCAACGTAGAGTTTACGCCAGCTGAATTGAGGCCGAAATCTGTAGAAGCAAATAAGTATTGCACCTGAGCGCCCACATCAAGCACGAGTAGCTTCTTCCAAAGGAGTTGGTATCCATAGCCCAATGATACCGCTGGCAGGTAGCCCGTATGGTCAAAAGCCTCCTTCACCGTAGTAGTTCGGGACAACAATTGAGTGTTATCGTCGGTCACTTCTTCAATTCTGGTTTGAAACACAGTGGATCGATGCCGATAAAAACCTGCTCCGAATGACCAATACTTGCCATTAAAAACAGCATCATGGTACACTCTTAGAGCCATTCGGGCACCCAGCATGTTGGTTTGCAAATTGACCCGATCGGTGTAGCGAAAGCGCTGGTCGTCACTAAATTCGGAGTAGTTGGCCGAATATCGGGTGTGAGGCAAAGGGTTGGAATGAAGGGAAGCCACAAAACTCCACCGGTTCTTCAGCGGTGATTCCACGTTTAGCGACACCTGTGGAGGCCAAAGAGTATTATCACTCAAATCTTTCAAATATAAATCTGAGGTGCGAAAACGCATGTTGGGATGCCCGCCAATTCCTCCGGTAACCTCCAGGCGGTTGTCGAATAAGACACGGTTTTCTGTTTGGCCTTTGGCTGGATTCAATTGTCCGCCAAGCAATAGCACCAGCACCAACACCTTACAACCGATTCGAAAGCGATATTCGGAAGAAAATAATGTGATCATCTTGGAAATACTTCTGAGAAAATTTACGTGAAACGCTTCATCACTTGAAAAGTGGAACGATTCATACATCGCTTTTTCTCTTGGGGTTAATGCTTCGGGGTGAAGTTAAGAAAGCAGCCAATAACTCCTTAACAATCAAGGACTATTTCTGTTCAAAG
>ERZ1740068.685-NODE-685-length-14155-cov-10.257305_pt1 | contig 14155 bp, 10 predicted proteins | sample MGYA00581735_ERZ1740068 | MGnify/ENA primary metagenome ERZ1740068 (study PRJEB43018, sample SAMN04849740) | marine metagenome | isolation source: floating plastic debris | place: Pacific Ocean | collected 2008-08-30 | study: EMG produced TPA metagenomics... | reverse complement strand
GATATAGCCCACCTAATCGTCTTTTGAAAAAGTGAACAGTAACATCTATTTTACAATAAAAAGTAAGGCTGCGAATAACTAGCAACATGCCTTATAATTTTTCTTCATGATAGCTGAGGCATTCTCTACAAGAGAAAAAATGAAAAAACGATTAACAGAAATAAAGTTTAGAAACCAGGACAATCCTGAATCCTACTTCGATATTGTCAAGATTGAAGAACTGCTGGCAAGGGATTTAAACCATGATATTGGTAAAAACCATCTCGTGAAATTCTATATAATTCTCTTTACCTACGAGGGACATGGTTATCACACCATAGATTTTACTGACTATCAATATAGCAATGGAACTGTTCTGTTGATCAGAAAAGACCAAATCCATAAGTTCCACAGAAGCCCCGGTGTAAAGGGATATTTATTGGTTTTTACAGAGGAATTTATCATTGGCCATCTCAATAAAATGGAAGCTTTAAAGACCATGCAATTGTTTAACGATTCGCTAAGTTTTCCTAAAATTGAGTTTAATAATCGGCAGGAATTTGATGATTTTATGATCTTGATCAAACACGTGGAATTGGAATATCAGGCTATGGATGATTTTTCCATTGGTATTACAAGAAGTGTTTTACACATTGTCATTACAAAGTTGTTCCGCATCAAGGCTAAAGCCGGTGACTTTGTGGAAGAAAAAAAGTACCTGTCCCAGTTTTTAGCGTTTCAAAAACTGGTGGAAGAAGATTGTTTTAAAAGTAGAAAAGTGGGGTATTATGCTGAGCAGCTAGGTGTTTCAGCCAAAACCCTCAATAACATTACCTATGATGTTGTTAATGTTTCTGCCAAATCATATATAGATGAAAGAACAATCATGCAGATTAAAAGATTACTAAGTACAAACGATTACTCCATCAAAGAAATCGCCTACCTGGCGGGGTTCAGCGACCCAACTAATTTTTATAAATACTTTAAGAAGTTTGCAGGCAGCACACCTGAGGTGTTCCGTCAGGCTTTTTAGTCATATCTATCAATTTTCCCATTTTGACAGTTCTAAGGCATATTCTTACCAATGCCAGCATTTTCGCCACTCATAATTTTACAGCATTGTTTAACTAAAAATTATTTCAATGCATTTATCAAAGTTCAATTGCTTATTATCAGGTGTGTTGTCAGCTGTACTCCTACTCAGTTCATGTGGTGATGATGACAATGATATAGTAACACCATTGATACCACAAGGCGCGAATGTGACTGTAAACAACACTTTTCAGGCTTCGGCTTTCAATATCAATGATGAAACAGATTTCGCAGTTATTTCTGGGATGCAGGCTGGTGCTTTTGCGGCAGATGCGACGGTTTCAGGTGCTGTTGAATTCTCTGCCTACATTGGCTTGTACGACATAGATATCTCTGAAACAAGTATCTCTTTTGATATCATTGCCGAAGCAGATGACCCAAACTTTGGTGACTTATTTAGAGTGCTGGAGGCCGGAACTTATGACCGCTATTATTTCACCTTTGACGAAGCACATAACGTAAGTGGCTTTTCATCAAGTAATCCGTCGGTAAACCTAAGAATAGACGCAGAAAATGTCTTGGTGGTAGAAATAGGCGAAGGCTATGATTTTAATCCTGAACAGGCATTTACTATCACCTTACAAGATGATAATACCACTGCCATTACGCCACAATTGGAACTGCCGTCTAATTTGACTGTAACAGATCAGACCTTCTTTCCAGAGGATATTGTAGTAGAAAACAATGTCGCTTATGTAAGTGGACTGGGAGACGGATCAATCAGAATGTTTGACTTAACCACTGCCAACCCAACAGCAATGACCTTTGCAGAAGCAGAAGTCGGATATGGCCAGGCATGGGGATTAAAAAGTGATGGAACAGTGTTGTTAAGCCTTTTGAACAATGCCGATTTTGGTGGTGGTATGTCCGGTCCTGCCAAATTGGTAGCATATAATCTCGCTTCTGGTGTCAAAATAGGAGAATGGGATCTGCCGTCAGGGGCCATTGGACATACTGTATCAATAGTAGATGGCAAGTACTATGTTGGCGATTTCGGTCAGCCAAGAATCTTTGAGATAGACCCGGCCAGCAATACGGTCAACGATAACTGGTTTAGTAGTACCCAATGGGATCCCGCGATCAGTGGCATGGGTGGCATCATTTACAATGGAACGGATGGATTTTATGCTTCCCAGGGGAACAAGCTATGGTATCTTCCTATCAGTGGAGGACAGCCGGGAACGCTGCAGGAAGTAAGTGTAAGCGGATTAGAGACGATTGATGCCGATGGCATTTCCTGGAATGGCGTCAGCAATACGCTTTACTATACCACTAACGATACAGGTGATCCGGCAAATGTTGGTACAGTATACAGTGTAGTCTTCTCCGATGCCATTAATGCTGTTGGGACTGAGATCGCCAACGGTCTGGATGATACATCCGGTTTATGGTATTTTACCAGCAATGCGAAGAGGTACCTGTTTGTGATTGAGTCACAGTTTGGCGCATTGTTTGGATTAAATGACTACGAAGCGCCATTTAACATCAACATTATTAACCTCTAATGAGATGAAGACAAGTCAATTAAGAATCATATTCGGTTTTTGTCTCCTTTTGGTGACGTTATCAGGAATTGTCGGTTGTTCAAGCACTAAAACTTTGATGACAGCAAAGCCTATTATGGAGGTCACCACATTCAACATCAATGTTGATGTTGCCCCTCAGGCTTTTTCCAAACTAGATGCACAAGTAGAAAGTAACTTCACCAGCAGACAATCCGGTTTTATTAAACGTCAAAGCGGTATTGATGACACAGGAAACTATGTAGTGGTAGTCTATTGGGAAAGTATGGCAGATGCGGATGCCTCTATGAGCAAATTTATGGATGATGCCTCGGTAGGGAACTATGCGAAAATGATTGATCCTTCTAGCATGAAAATGTCGCGATATGAGATGGACAAGGCTTTCGATGCAAAAGATAGCCGATTTGTTGAAATCATGTCTTTTGATGTCAAAGCAAACACGAACATGGCGGACTTTAATGCTACCAACCAAAAAGTAGAGACTGAATTTACAGGAAAGCAAAAAGGTTTTCTACAACGATTGACAGGGGTGAATGAAGCGGGCAATCAGGTAATTGTTGTTTATTGGACAGATGAAGAATTGTCAAATGCTTCACTACAGCCATTTATGGAGGCACCAATAGCAAAACAATTAATGTCATCAATGGACCAATCCTCCATTTCAATGGGGCGGTATAAGTTCTTACCAGAGAAATAAACAAAATAAGAAAAGTAGCCCTTCCAATCGACAGTTGCAGTGCAGGTGTAATAATGTCCCTGGTGCTAATCAATCCAAATAAATACAGTTAATACAATCTTACAGTTGATGGTGATTTGATTGTTTGGAGTCGATGAGACAGCACGACCTTCTATGAGGACCATTGTATGGGGGCTACGATTTTTTTGGATTCAGAGAAAATCTCAGTAGATAGACTTACACCTATGATGGGAGGTCTTTCACAATCAAGTTCTTGATACATCAAAATAACTGAAACATGGGAAGTGAATTTTTACCAGAAAGACGGGATTACTATTGCTGTATGGGGATGATAATTTTGTTGAAAGGTGTATCCCGAAAAACCTTTCATACAACAGAGTAGGGAATCAATTCAAAATTTCAGAATCATGAAAAATCAACTTAAGAATTTACCAGGAGTGAAAAGTATCAGCAAAAAAGAGCAGAAATTCATCAGTGGAGGTTTTGTGGTAACCAATATTCCCTGTCAGACCAAAATGGACTGCTTTGAAGTTACCATGGACTTTGCTGATTTTTGTTACAATGGACTTTGTATTGCGCGCTAAGTCCTTTTAGATAGGATAAAGATCAGCAGTGTGAAAGCTACTGACCTTTATTCTATCAGTCTTACATCTTTGCTCAAATGAGCACTATTCCTGACTCTGTCATTCAATCTGCTCGGAGGCTTTGTTGCAATGACTCATTAGAACAAACTGGAAGCTTTGAAACGATTATTCTTATTCGATGTTTAGCAGTGGACTTCTATAACCTGGTTGTAATCACGGAAGGTTCGTCTATCGATTGTAGTGATCCTCTAGAAAATCATTTATGACGGAAGTCACAACATCATGAGATTAGAGAATTCTCATTCCTCCCAAAAAGTTTGAACTGCGTAGGCTTAGGGTCGCTTTATCAGAGTGAGAGTGTAGAGCGAGAGCGAGTCATTCTACTCTGTTCTCCTTTTCTCTGCGTAAGCCTTTGGCATAGGTAGAGAACCCTCTTTATCCCATTGTATAAATCTCAACCGTCACGACTCAAATTTGATAATAGTTGCATTAATGGTCTAAAATTCCTAAAATGCTGCTTTTAGCGAAGATGAAAGAATGTTTTAGGAAATACATTTTAGATACTGTTGAGCATCCCAGAGAGGAGGAAGTAGAGGAGATTCTATCCATCTTCAGTGAAAAGAAATTTAAAAAGGGTGATTTATTCAAGAAAAGAGATCACCGCATGAATGAACTTGGCTTTTTAATAAATGGTAGTTCACGGTCTCTGATGATCAATAATAAAGGCGAGGAAATAACCGGACAAATATGCCAAAGTAATGACTTCTTGTCAGAAATAATCAGCGTCCGGACAAAGGATAAGTCACCAATCATCATTGAATTCTTAGAACAGTCAGAGGTAGTGACTGCCGTGATGAAAGATGTCAAAAGACTGCTGCAACATAACTTGACTTTCAACATAGTGATTCGCGAGCATATGGCGGATAGGATTCATCAGGTAGCCATTAGACAAACCATGTTCCTTACAGGCACTGCTAAAGAACGTTACATACATATACTTCAGAATAATCCTTATTTACTGAAAAAGTTCCCTCTCAGATTTATTGCGACTATGATAGGAATTACTCCTACCCAACTAAGTAGAATTCGCAACGAGAAAATCTAGTGATCTTAATTTCTCAACATTTGTTGAGAGTTTTCAGACATCCTTTTAGTGAATTTAGTGTTTCAAAATTTCACTTAAAAGATCGTATGAAAAATATAATCACATTACTCATTTTGTTCGTCACCTCAATGTCAGGTTTTTCTCAAAACTTATCTGATCAGATTATTGGAACATGGGATGCCGATAAAGCCAATGTGGAAATATATAAAGCTGACGACAACTTTATTGGCAACCCGATAGTCGATGGGAAAAGAAATGAAAAGGTTGAGATGCTCAACCTTGTTTATGAAGAAGGAAAGTGGGTAGGTAAGTTATACAATAAAAAGAGAGATAAGTTGATGGACGTTGTCTGTACAGTCAAAGACGATGTACTTCTTCTTGAGGTAGATGCTGGCTTTACCACAAAGAAAATAGAGTGGATAAAAGTCAAATAGCCTACCAGCTTATATTCTTATGAAGTATCTTCTTTATCTCGCCTTACTGCTGAGCGTAGTCACTGCTCATGGGCAGCAAATAAGCATTGGCATTATTTCCGATTACCGGGATTCCTCTAACTTGAGACTGATCTATAACCGGATTATCAGGGAAATTGATCAAACTACTGGTTCCAGTCGAAAAGTGGTTTTAGGACAACTGGTACCAGAGGTTTCCACTCCTGCAGAAGCTCAAAAAGCATATTCGGAGTTAAGTACTCAATCTGATCTCATACTAACTATTGGAAGTATTAGTGCAAAAGGTCTTTCATCCCTGGAGTACCTTCCAAAACCTGTTATGGCCTTGGGTGTGATCGATCCCGTCTTGCAGGACATTTCTTATAAAAATGGAATGTCTGGGAAAAACAACTTTACCTATATCTGGCAAACGAGAAACCTGGAGCACGAAATTCATGCCTTTTACAGGCTACATAATTTTAAAAGCATAGCGATTTTCTTCGATGAAAAAGCGGCTTCTACCATCAATGCATCCAAAGCACAAATCCTGATTGATTCTATTTCACGAAGTTTGAATGCTCAGCTAACAGTTGTGCCTCTTGGAGAGAATAGTGATGATGCAATTGGTCGGATTCCGAAAGAAGTAGACGCTGTATATTTTACGTCTCTTCTCAGTCAGCCTGAGGCTCTATTGAAACAGTTGATTTCTGGACTGAATAATCGAAGCATCCCAACTTTTACAGGCAATTCAAGGCTTATTGATTGGGGGGTACTTGCGTCCTTGACCAATGAGAATAATTCAGAGCAGGTAATCAGAAAATTAGCCATTTCTACTGATGAAATACTATCTGGATCAGATTTAGCGACAATGCCTGTGAGGTTTTCATCCAAAGAGAATTTATACATCAACCTTGAAACGGCAAGAGCCATTCAACTTCCAATTCCCTTTGAAGTTCTTTTTACAGCTACATTGATTGGAGATGACCGTGCCGATATCAGAACGTATGCATTTGAAGAAATTGCTGAAAGAGCTATAAAAGAAAACCTGAATATACAGCTCAGTTATCAGGACATTGAAGTTAGTGAATTAGATATTAAAGCTGCGAGGGCTAATTTGCTACCTGCACTAGACCTGGGTTTCACTGGTTCTCAAATTAATGAAGAGCGTGCTACTGCAGCTTTCAATTCGCCCGAAAGATCGCTCACCGGTGATCTTACCTTCAGTCAGTTGATTTATTCAGAGCAAGCGATAGCCGGGCTTAAGATCACACAATATTTGAAAAAAGCTCAGGAGTACAATACTGAGGCAGAGGTATTAAACATCCTGTTGGATACTTATACGGCCTATCTAAACATCCTGTCGGCTAAAACCAATGTGCTCATTCAACAAGAGAATCTTGAAAACACGAAAAGAAACAAGGAACTCGCTGAGATTAGGGTAAATATAGGTTCTTCAAATAATGCAGATCTATACAGGTGGGAATCCGAACTTGCCCTGGCTAGTCAATCGGTGGTTGAAGCTCAGGCAAGCCTGATGAGTGTCAAGTTACAGATGAAAAATCTACTAGCCAATACCCTGGAGGACGAATTTGATATAGCAGATGTATCACTTCAGGATGAATGGTTTACCAGTCTCAGCAGGGGCGCTATTGGAGATGTCGTGAAGACGCCTCAAAGTTTGAAGCTGGTATCTGACTTTTTAGTAGCTGAAAGTCAACTAAGAAACCCAAACAAGAAAGCATTGCTTGAAAACATCAATGCATCCAGTAGACAGCTAAAACAAAATAAAAGGCTACTCTATGTTCCAACAATTGCTTTCCAGGCACAGACCTCTCAGGTATTGGCAAGAGGGGGCGCAGGTTCTACAATTGATGCTCAGGCGCAGGCTTTGGGAATCAGTGAATTTCAAGATAACTCATGGTTTGCAGGTGTATCACTCAATTACCCGATTTTCAGTGGTCTTGGGAGAAAAGCGACTATTCAGCAGTCAAAAATAAGTCTTAGTCAGCTAGATAAATCGAAAACATTGCTGGACCAGAACCTCGAATTAGGCGTAAGGTCAAATGTATTTAGCCTTTTAAGCGCCAGTACCAATATACGTTTTAGCAACGAGGCTTCTCAAAGTGCGCAGAAGAATTTCGGATTGGTACAGGAGAACTACAAGCAAGGGCAAGTAACCATTACTCAGTTGATAGATGCACAGGAAGCTGCTTTACAAGCCAGACTCGGTGCCGCTATTTCTATTTATGAATACCTGCAAAACTTTCTGCAGTTAGAATTTAATGTAGGCGCATTTACCATGTTGATGACTGAAGATCAGTTGCAAGATTTTAACAGACGACTTCAAGAATACCTTAATAAACAAAAATGATGCAGTACCTCAAATACCTATCCCTCATGGCAATCATGTTTTTCTACGGCTGTGAGAATTCCAGCAAGGAAGAGCAAAAAGAATTGATTAAACCCATAAAGTATGGAATAGTAGAAGCTTACGGAGGATTGTCTACCAGAACTTTCAATGGCATTATACAATCCGGTTCTGAAACGAATCTTAGTTTCCGCACCGGAGGTTTAATCACACGGCTTAATGCATCAGTTGGCCAGCGTGTTACAAAAGGCCAGCTACTATCTCAACTGGATCAAAAGGATGCATTATTAGCGCTAGAACAAGCACAGCTTGATGTTAAAAATGCAAAGGTTCAGCTAGAAACGGCCACGTCTAGCTTTGAACGGATTAAGAAACTATATCAAACGAACAATGCCTCGTTGAGTGACTATGATCAGGTCAAAAGTACCTTGTCAGGAGCTCAAAGTGCGTATGAGATTTCGTTAAAGCGTTTGGACCTTCAGAGGTCTCAGGTTTCTTATACATCGATTACCGCTCCCATGTCTGGCATCATTTCGGAAGTCGGCGTTAAGGTAAATGAAGTAGTACGAGCTGGTCAATCGATCATTACCATGAGTCAGGAAAATGCGATTGACCTGGAAGCTCAGGCAGGTGTACCTGAAAAGTACATTGGACAAGTAAAGCAGGGAAGTTCCACTAAAATCAAAATTCCCACGCTTGAGAAAGACTATGATGGAGTAGTGACAGAAGTAGGATATACTTCATCAGGCGGGACCTATACGGTGACCTCCTCCATTAATAGCCCATCGGAAGAAGTGAGGCCTGGGATGCCGGTACAAGTCACTTTTACATTTGGTGATGAGCACCGGGAGACTCAACTCATTGTACCTGTAAAAGCGGTGGGTGAAGATGAAAACGGGCAATTTGTATACACACTGAATCCACTTGATCACGATAGTTATGAGGCCAAAAAGGTAAACATTGAGATCGGTAGTCTAACCTCTGGAGGGTTTATTGTAAGGACGGGCCTGGAAGAAGACCAGATTGTAGCCACTGCAGGACTGAGAACCCTCTATAGTGGCATGAAAGTAGCACTATTGACCCTGTAATGATGAATCTAACTGCAATTGCTATTAAAAATAACAGGGTTACCTATTTACTCCTTGGTATCATCATTATTCTTGGCGTTACGGGCTATACTTCTTTACCAAGAGATAGCATGCCTCCATTTACTATACGCAATGCAAGTATTGTGACCGCATTTCCTGGAGCCAGCCCTGAAAGAATTGAACTTTTGATAACAGACCCTATAGAAAAAGTGGTTCAGGAAATTCCAGAAGTGGATTATATAGATAGTGAATCCAGAACCGGCATTTCTATTGTTAAGGTTGCTCTAAAGGAAAGCGTAAAAGAAGTTGAAATGCAGCCCATCTGGGATCGGCTTAGAAGAAAGATTGATGTGGTAGCTATGCCCTCAGGGGTCACCAAAGGGCCGGATTTGAATGATGACGGAATTGGAGATACCTATGGAATAGCTGTGGGATTACAAAATGATGGATACGAACATAAGGAGTTGGAGAAGTACGCGGATAAACTTAGGAATGAGCTTATCAAATTAAAAGGTGCTGCAAAAGTAGAGCTTTCCGGAGTGGTAGACCGCAGAATATTCATTGATTACAATGATGCGGAGTTAGCAAGTATGCAATTGTCGGGTAATGAGCTCAAAAATATAATATCGGGAACCAATATAATTATACCAGCCGGAGAAATCAGCATTGAGGACGAACGTGTCATCTTAGAACCTTCTGGAAGCTTTGAGACAATTGAGGATATTAAGAATATGCTTATACCCGTTGGGAATAGTCGTGAGACAGTATTCTTAAAAGATATTGCTGACGTCTATGAAGACTATATCTCTCCAAGGGAAACCATGGTTAGAATGAATGGTGAATATTCAATTGGACTTCATATTTCATTAAAAGATGGCGCAAACATTGTGCAATTGGGTCAGGATGTAGATTTCTTACTTGCAAAATTTAATCAATCGCTTCCAGTAGGAATCATTGGATTGCGAATAGCGTCACAAGACACGTCTGTATCGGAAAGTGTCAATGATTTCATATCCAACCTGGTTCAAAGTGTGGTCATTGTGCTGGCTGTAATGCTGATGTTTTTGGGCTTGCGAACCGGAGTTGTGGTAGCTAGTCTGATTCCCACTGCCATTGTGATGGCGCTGTTCTTAATGGGTGTTTTTGAAATTGGGCTTAATCAGGTAACACTTGCTGCATTGATCATGGCCTTAGGGATGCTGGTGGATAACGCCATTGTGATGGCAGAGTCTATGATGGTGAAGATGGAAAAAGGAGATGAAGCGCTGGATGCTGCCATTTCATCAAGTAAAGAGTTGATGGTTCCGCTGTTGACCAGTTCTCTTACTACATCTGCCGCATTTCTTTCTTTCTTCATAGCAGAGTCGGTGATGGGAGAGATTATGGGACCTTTGTTCTCTGTAATCACCATTACCCTATTGTCTTCCTGGCTCATGGCATTGACCATTGTACCCATGTTGGCAATTATTTTCATCAGGGTAAAACGAACTGTAAAAGGTCAAAAGCCCGGATTCTTTGATCAACTCATTGTGTACTATAAGCGGCTGCTTGTTTGGGCTTTGAGAAAACCCGTGACAGTACTACTATCAGTAAGTGCTATGTTGATGCTCTCTTTTGTAGGCATGGGTAAGCTTGGGTTTGTTTTCATGCCAGACAGTGAACGTAACCTGATCACTGTTGATCTTATATTGCCAACCGGCACAAGCCTTGAAACCACCGCTTCGCAAGTTGCTCAGATGGAACGATTTTTAGTGGATAGCTTGCTGCTAAACAGCAATAGATCGCGAGGTGTAAAAGACTGGTCTTCTTTCATTGGTGAAGGCCCAAAATCGTATGACCTCGGTTATCAACCTGACCAAAAGCAGACAAATTATGCCCACTTGTTAGTGAATACATCCTCTGGTGAGGCTAATCAATACGTCATTGATCAACTCAACGCGTTCTCATTTTATAATTTACCTGATGCAAAAGTTACTGTGAAGCGTCTTGGAAGTGGCGGCGGGGCTGCTGTTCCTATTCAAGTAAGGATCAGTGGGACTAATGCCGGTAAATTGACAAAAATAGCGTCAGAGACAAAAAACAAACTCCGAAATATCTCGGGGACGAGCAATGTAGATGATGACTGGGGACCAAAAATCAAAAAAGTCTACGTGGATATTGACGCATCCAAACTTAACTACAATGGCTTAAATAATCAGGACGTAGCACTCTCATCTTATACAACATTATCTGGATATACGGTTGGTGAGTATAGGGAAAACGAGGATAATATTCCAATTTCTATGAGAACTGAAGGGAATCTTGAAGTGGCTTATGAAGACCTTGAGAGCTTAAGTATCTACAGTCAAATGACTGGGAAAACAGTACCTATGGCACAAGTAGCTGACATTAGCGTGGATTGGCAGTTGGCCAAAATCCTCAGAAGAGATCTTACCAGAACTATAACAGTTGAATCGCAATTGCAGGTAGGATACACAGCTGGGCAGGTGACAAGTCCTCTGGTGAAGTGGCTTGATGAGCAAGTAGAAGAATGGGAAGACGGATATAGCTACGAACTAGGGGGAGATTCAGAGGCTAGTGCAGACGCTATGGGAGCCATCATCATGAAATTACCCATTTCCTTCTTCATTATTGTGCTGTTACTTGTAATGCAGTTTAATTCTATCAGAAAGTGCAGCATTGTACTGCTTGCTGTTCCTTTTGGAATTATCGGTGTGGTTGGTGGTCTATTGATCACTGATACTAATCTTAGTTTTACGGGCTTTCTGGGGATTATTTCTTTGGCAGGAATAGTGATCAACAATGCCATCGTCTTGATAGATCGAATTCAATTGGAATTGAATGAAAATAAGCGTCTTCCATATGATGCAATTTTAGCAGCAGCTCAAGAGCGTTTTAGACCCATACTTTTGACCACGTTTACTACTTCATTAGGCTTAATTCCACTTTGGCTGGGTGGTGGAGATATGTGGGAACCTATGGCTATAGGAATCATTTTCGGATTACTATTTGCCACACTCATCACACTGGTGTTAGTCCCTGTTCTTTACAGGTTATTTTATCGTGTGGCACTATCTAAGTGATGTGAGAACTGGTTTTTCCGCAATTGAAAGCATCCCTGCGCTCAAGGCTGTAAGGAGACGTATTGATCGTCAGGATTATCAGAGGAAGATTTATTACAAACAAAGCAAATGAAAAGACAATTTAAGCTATCATATAGCATGCTAACTGCAGTATTCATATTGAGTGGATATGGAACTTTTGCGCAGGGCCTGGAGCTGGCGGGATTTAGTTTTACCCGATTTCCAGGTGCTCAAGTGGTTGATTCACCTATCAATCAGGAGATTGAGGTAAACGAATACAACTTCTTTTTGAACATCCCTAAGCCACTCAAAAATGAGAAAACGGTCATAGTGAATGGGCTTCAGAACAAACTTGTGACTCCTTTTGCTGAAAATGACATTGCCGTAGGTATAGATGGCGAAAACCTTCACCTCATTGGTTACCGACTGATGGTTTTGCATCAACTTAAAAACGATTGGCGGTTACTGGCTCTGGTTAATCCTGCGTTATCTTCCACTTTCAGCACTTCTCTGGATAGCGATGATTTTCTATTGAATGGAACTCTTCAATTCATTAAGCAGAAAACTGAGAAGTTATCTTATGGAGGAGGCCTCTTGTTTACTTCCAGATTTGGAAACCCAATTTTACTCCCCACACTTCAATTGACTTTGAAGACAGAAAAAAGCCAATTCAAGATGGTGTTACCTCGTAGCATCTCCTATGAACGATATTTTGGGGATTTTACTGCTGGCTTGGAAGCAAGTGTTGATGGTTCACTATATAATGTTAATTATGCCATAGACACGGGAGGTAGCCTGGCGGAACCTGTAGACAAGGTTGGGTACACACGGGTGATAGTAGGGCCAAAGCTTAGCTATCGAATAGGAGAGGTATTGAAGTTAAATGCTTCAGGAGGTATAGCGGCTGTAAGAAGATTAGAGCTACAAAGTGATTTTTTCGAAAATCTGACAAATGAAGTTGAAGCATCCACATTTCTTCAACTCGGGATATCAATTGTACCACCTAAAAAGAACTGAGTGATGAAAGATTTGAGATTACTGTTGATTGCTCTTGTCATGTGTGCGTGTGGAGGGCTACCTTCAACCAAGGAGGCAGGTATTAGCTTCCCCACTATGCCATCAGTAGATGCTGATCAGGAGTTTGAATGGGAAGCGATCGGGACAGCCAAAGAAATGGTGAATGCTTCGGAGTTAAAAGTAGTTATGAGTGGAGGTGTTAACCCTGTAACAGCAGAGGAATGGCCAACTTTTAAAGCTACTTTACCATGGGTAAAGAATATTGACAGGAATATTCTTTTCACAAAAACAGCGCTGTTAAGATCCCCTTATGCCTCTGAAAATTGTACCGGGGCTGATTGTTTTGACGTGATTGAATACAAAGGGCATACCTGGTTGGAACTTGCTAAGCCTCTGGCCATTGATTATATCCCTGACGAAACAGACACAAAGAAACCAGAAGCAGGTCATGTAGTCATCAAAACAATCAAGAAATGTCAAGTGATTTATTTTGAAGATTTTATCTATCAGCTATCTGATGGGAAGGGGAACTATTATGTCATGCATGCATCTGAAAGCAAAAAACCGAGTTTAGACGCTCAGCTTCCTAAGGGATGGACTTTGAAGAAAATTGCTGTTGAGGAGCCACTGGTTGTTGTCCCTTTTGGTGGCGAAGGTGATTGCTATTTCAATATTTTAGGAGATAATCTGGGGCAAGGGTATCACCAATATATTTTTGCTGGCGATACTTATCCATGACAGATTATTGAAAAGAAGATCAAATATCCCAATCAGGTGTTAGTAACTGTGGATCACGGCAATACTTTGGGGAATCGCTGTCAAACAATTCTTTGAATGAGTTTCAGTTCACGATGAGTATGCATGGCTTAAATAATTGGAAATCTTTACGCAGTACTTCATTTATATTGATAATCATCAGTGTATTAAATCTAACTTATCAGTTGAACTATACTGAGTTGCATGTTATAAGACTTGTGGCAATTGGTCTAGCGATGATCTATTTAATTGTTTTTTTAATCCTAAAAAACAGACAGTTTGGAGCGAATGCGGGAGTAATAACGCTGTTGATTTTCTTAAGCTTGAATTTATTCAACATGTCAGGAGAATGGCTCAGCGTTAATATGTTATTTATTTCACTTTCAACCGTACTGTTTGTCCGACTAATGATTTTGATGCCCAACATCCCAA
>ERZ1740068.684-NODE-684-length-14161-cov-8.356515_pt1 | contig 14161 bp, 9 predicted proteins | sample MGYA00581735_ERZ1740068 | MGnify/ENA primary metagenome ERZ1740068 (study PRJEB43018, sample SAMN04849740) | marine metagenome | isolation source: floating plastic debris | place: Pacific Ocean | collected 2008-08-30 | study: EMG produced TPA metagenomics assembly... | reverse complement strand
GGTCAAAAACACTCATTTAAAAGGCGCAGATCATTTGATCTGCGCCTTTTATTTTACAAATTATCTAGCGGTAGATAACGTCTTAGTTTTCAACAATCATCTTCTTCACGCCGAGGTCCTGTCCGTCAGCTACGATTGTGTAGAGATAGATGCCCGGGCTCAAAGTGTTTGCATTGATTTTGTACGAACCACTTCCTCTGTCACTCAGCGCAGACTTTTCGATTACCTGACCATTCATATTGTAGATGTACAAGGTCGCATCACCTACGGTAGAAGGCAAGAAGAAATCAATAGCACTTTCCTGATTGAATGGGTTTGGCGCATTTTGCATTACTTCAGCCTGGCTTTCATCGCCTTCCAGCGTTGCGCCGGTAGGGGCTGGTCTACCTTTTGTGTCGGGGATCAGAGCAGCCATTTGTACTTTCATTTGCTGAATCACCTGGGTTTGCTCATCGATGAGTTTTTGCTGATCTTGCATCGCCTTGATGATTACAGGGATCAACGCTTCATAGTTGATGCCTAGTTCAGATTTTTCTCCGGTAGGAGCAAGCGCTTTACCATCTTCATCAAACTCTTGAACGGTAGAAGGATCTATGACGGCCTCTCTGATGACGTTTTGCAATTCTGCAGGGTCCAGTCCTAGGTCAGACGTCTCTTCAACCTGAAAAGAGATCGGGTTTAGCTGCATGATAGTGCTGATACCGTAAGGTACTGCTCTTACATTTCTAACAAACCCTCTTTTGAAGGTTCTGAAGACACGACCTGACAGGTAAAGGTTTCTCCATCTGAATCTTCTATTACCCAGATCCCAACGGTGAGTGATGTTAGGGATGAAATTACCATTGGTTCTGGTGGTGTTTGGTCCTCCATCTTCAAACCACTCAACAGATCCAAATCTGATTCTACCGTTTACTCTCAGTTTATCAGCTGCGCCAGGCGTAGCACCGATACCGACGTTACCATTGCTTTCCAGTTGCATAACTCTTGTGCCGGGGGAAAATGGACTATTCGCAAATTCGAAGAACAGCTGACTGTTGGCATTGGTACCACCCCACTGTATGGCCAGGTCCTTGTCGTTTGCATTGCTTGTTTCACGTAAGTTGAATACCGCGAAGTTTTGTCCCCACTGAATTCTCTTTCCGTAAACGGCAACAGGACCGGCTCCTGCAGGTGCTGAACCCAAGCCCAGCCATTTTGCTGTATTTGAATTGATAATTCCGTAGTCACCTGATTCCAAATGACCAATGTTATTTCTTGTACCTGACGGTACTACACCTAGTTGTACCGCATTATTTGGATCACTGAAGGGTGCGCCAAATGGTAAAATTGTTTGCGCTTGCAGGCTATTCTCCATGACTAAGCCAATAGCGAATACGGCAACGATTAGTAATATACGTTTCATTTAATCTTTGGTAATTAATTTGTTAGGTCTACTCTTTTTGATTGGGTTTTCGACCAAATCCCCGATTGGAAATAATCTATAGAATTGCAATTCAGAACAATAAACAGAGCGTTTGCTCGTTGGTTTGGCGCATCGGCGATTTTACGGTTTGATATTTTGTAAGTAGCCTGATCTGATTTGTAACTGGGTCTTTTGCGTAAAATATTATGGTGTTTTTTTAGTTAGAGGCTTCTGTTTTTTTCTGTCAGATGCTTGCTTTGATTAATCGTATATGCCTACTCCTTAGCGTCTTCAAAAATTACCAGCCTGTAGATTGAGTGGTAAAATGCTTTTATTTTGTACAATTATCTGATACTGTAAAGCTGACACCTGTCGTACGCGTTGTGTTGATTGGTGTGAGGTGTGTAAAACTTGAGCAATTGGGTGTTTTCAATTAAATTATAGGTTAGTTTTGAAGCAATTATTTATCATTGATGGCTCATGTTTGCGCAAGTAATTTTTGATTGGATTAATGAGAATCTGCTATCCTCAACAGGTTTTTGGATCATTCTTTTTTTCGCTGTTTGTGGGACTTATGTTCATTACAGAGGACAGAGAAAGCAGGGCTTTTTCAGACAACTGTTTGATCATTCTACTTTCATGGCGCCTATCAATATGCTGATGTATTTGTTTTCAAAGGCCCCCAATACGCCTTACCTGGCCATGAACACTGTACCTGAGCTGCAGTTGGTGAGGGATAACTGGGAGACCATCAGAGAGGAGGCACTTGCGCTGGAGCAGGCAAAAAAAATCAAAGGCTCTGATCAATATAATGACGCTGGGTTCAACTCATTTTTCAGAAGAGGATGGAAGCGCTTTTACCTTAAATGGTATGGGGACTATCATGACTCTGCGGTAGATGTTTGCCCAAAGACCATCGAGATAATAGAGCAGATTCCGGCCATCAAAGCGGCCATGTTTGTGGTGCTGCCGGCTGATTCATTCTTATATGCCCACAGGGATCCCTACGCAGGCTCTCTGCGCTATCACTTAGGTTTGATTACCCCTAATCATGAGAAGTGTTTCATTGATGTGGACGGAGAAAGATATATCTGGCGCGATGGAGAGGATGTATTGTTTGATGAGACCTATGTGCACCATGCGGAGAACAAAACGGAAAAAGATCGCCTAATTTTCTTTTGTGACGTAAAACGTCCTATGAAAAACAGATTGGGGGAATGGCTCAACAGCTTCTTTTCCTGGTTTATTCTTGCGGCTGCGGCTTCTCCCAATGAAGAGGGTGATAAGACGGGAAATATCAACAAAGTATATGGCTACATCTATCAGGTACGCCTGCTTGGTAAGCGCATCAAGACTTACAATAAGGTGCTCTACCAAATCGTGAAATATACTATTTTTGGTGGGCTAATCTATTTGATGTTTTTCTAGTCCCGCCTGTTGATTTTGTACTGCCTTCCCTATTTTGATTATCTTACCTACATGTGATGCCAGTGATAGTGAGTCTTAAGCCTGGCTGAATCAATATTGAAAGGCATGAGAAACCAATTCCTCTATTTGACTGCGATGGTGGTCTGTGTAGGCACGCAGTTGTTTGCACAATGTGATTATGATGTTCCACCTTCTGTGAAGAAAATTCAATATGCGAGCCGGGAAGTCACCTTCTCGGAGGTAGTGATGAATGGAAAACAGACTACTTTTCTGGCTGTACGGCCCGGAGAGTCTGTTTTGATCAGAGCGACTTCGCAGTCCAGGAAAAACGGCGACTACTGCCCAGATTGTATTGTTCAAATCTATTGGGGAGTCCGTGGTCATGCTTCTGTTTGTACCAAGAGTTTTCATGGTTATCAATACAATAGAAAAAAGTCTTCGCTGTCATTCCGCGCTCCACAACGGGCAGGAATTTACTATGTGACTATGGGAGCTACACTGGATTACTCCTGTAAAAACAACAATAACAGGCCATGGTGCGAGGCAGACAAGGCTTTTGCAGTCCTGAAGGTAGGCAATCCTGATCCGGCACAAGAAATTACCCTGGAAAAAGTTCAGAATAACGCACTGAGGACGACCATGGTAAAACCGGGATGCTTCGGTGAGCTAAATACCGTAGAATGGTTCCTGAACGGGGAGCCTTTGTCCTACAAGAATCAGACAGTGATACCGCTTGCAGGATACGGCACTTACCGAGTGAGATGGTCTAATTGTAATACCAGTATTGAACGTTCTTACAACCATAATGCAGATGGAGGTGAAATCGTCACTAATCCTCCCAACAATCAAGGGACAGCCAACGCGGTGATACAATTGGCCGGTGATGACAAAAAAGGGGATACTCCTGTACAATCTTCAACGGGTGAAGTTGCCCAGATCACCCTGGTAGGTAATTCGGGTCCTACAAAGACGGTAGAAGAGGAAATTGAGGAATTGGAAGATCTTGTTGATGAAAAAGACAAGTTTGTTTTGCAGCATTTGGTCTTTGACCTGCAAAGGTCTACGCTCAGGCCTGAGGCTAAACTGGAACTTAACCAGTTGGCGGACATCATGAAGGAACGCCCCAACATGACAATATTGCTGGAGGGACACACTGATGTAAGGGGGAACCCAAAAAGCAACCTTGAGTTGTCAGAAGATAGGGTAGAATCTGTCAAGAAGTACCTCAACAGAAGAGGAGTGAATAAGCGCAGAATTGATACAAAAGGTTGGGGACAGCAGAAACCGCTCATCGTGACGGATGACGTAGAAGAAGGGAAAATCAACCGTAGAGTGGAAATCAGTATTTTGTCGCGGTAGAGAAAGAATGTTTCCTATGAGACCTCTACATAACACCGTCGAGCGTAACTGCTCGGAGCAAACGCTCTAATCCCGGTAGGATCGCAGTTTGTGTGACTCCATGGCACGCTGCCACCAGCATAGTTTTCATTTACAGCCGGTCTAAGTGACTGCCGGGTAATTGGTTGTGAATTTGAGGACACCGGTTTGATAATTATGTTGTAAATTAACTGTTGAATCAATTACGTTATTATCATGAAACAGAAAATTGGTAAGCTCAAAAAGCTTAAGGTAAAGAGCTTTTTAACTTCATTGGAAAACCTTGACACGCAGACAGTGAAGGGAGGTAATCAGTCAGCCTGGTGCCCTCCTCCTACAGGAACATGCCCAACCAATGCGGGCTGCGGTACAAATGTGCCGACTTCTACGGTTAATGAAGAAGTGTGTCCTCGTACAATCTGGGATCCAGGCCAATGTAATTTTTGATCTTTACTTACATTGAAAAAGGCATGGCATTCAGCGATGCCTTTTTTAATCCAGGTCATACGTATTTTTTACTCCAAACACATTGTTCGGGTCCAGCTGCTTTTTGATGGCTCCTGCAAGTTGGACGTGGTCTTTACTCTTGGTATCTCCGAGGAATTTTTTACGTAGTTTCCCTACGCCTTGATGGTGTGAGATGGAGCCGCCGTGTTCCAGCACTTTTTCACGCATTTTTTCTTCTACCTGCTTGAAGATTTCTTCTGGCTGCTCAACGCCTTTGGTGTAGATGCCAAACATGATGTAGACACAAACACTGCTGTGGTAGAGCTGCGTGACACGGTAGGAGAGATAGGGTTTGCCCGGCAGGTTATGTTGTTGGTGTTGGTCATACAGTACCGTTTCCAATGCTTTTCCCAGCACGGATACCCTGTCCCACTGGATGGTGGTCTCCAGGGTCTCACCGATACAGTGATAGTCCATCAGGAAATCACGGATGTAGGCAATGACATTGGTCAAGGCATAACCTCGTTTTCCGTTTCCACCACCGGCAAGGATGGTATTGAACCGGTTGGCGACCTGCTTGACAATCTTCTTCTGATAGTGGACTTCTTCCTTACTTCCTTCCATGACAATGGTGGCCAGACACATCTGATCCGGGTCCATCTTTTTGACTTTCAGGATGAAGAATTTTTTGAATTTATCTACGAGCTGCTTGAAAAATCCCGCTTCTTTTGGTTTCAGTACCAGGCCAAATTTGAATTGGTTGTTGTCTACCAGGCGGATACTGGCCGGGCGAATAAATGATTTTGACAAGGCCCGCAAAAACGAGAGTCCTTCCTCAAAGTGAGGAAATACGATGGATTCATATTCTTTGTTTGCTGGCTTTTGGTGTATGCGGACAATGGCGCTGGTAATGATGCCGATGTTACCCTCACTGCCAAAAACAGCTTTTTCTACCGGCATACCCATAGAGACGCGGTCATGCTTGGCGGTCTTTCTGAGGATTCCATTGGGTGTAACCAGGACGAAATTTTGGACAATGTCCTCTATGTTGCCATACTTATTACGTTTCATACCGCTGGCATTTGTGGCAATCCAGCCGCCCAGGGTGGAGAACTCAATACTATCGGGCTCGTGACCCATGGTGAAGCCGGCAGCTTCCAGCTTTTCCTCCAGGTGTCTGCCTACAATTCCTGCCTGGATGCATGCCAGTCCGTTTTTCTCGTCTACCCACTCTATCTCGTTCATCATGCGCATGTCTACCGAGACCACCATTCGCTGCTCGTTTTCCGGTACCAGCAGGGCACTGCTTACGCTTGTTCCACCGCCAAAGGGGATGACGCAAACATCGTTCTCAGCAGCTAACTTTATTAGTTGATAAACTTCCTGTTCACTTTTTGGAAAGACGACCAGGTCTACCACCCGGAGCAGCACGCCATTGTACAGTACTTTGTAGACCTCTTCGCTTGTGGTCTGTGCATGGCTGTGAATGAGCCTTGTATAGTCTTCGTCTGTGAACCTTTCGGTGGGAAATAGTTTGGTGATTTCGTTCTGGAAAACTTCATTGACAATGGGAGCAGGTACTTCCTTTTGTACTATCTCTTCGTTCTTGCCGGCAGCAACGATATCTGTTCCCAACATGTCAAAAACGTAGGGGAGGAAATCGGGGAGTGGTTGATTGGCAAAAAAATCAAATTCGGGCCGGTCACTCTGGAAGGTAAACTGATCACCGGAAACAACAAAGCCTGTGCCTTTGAATCCCCACCTGTGCGCTCTCTTCTCCTGATCAATAATGATGGCTTTTTGCTTTTCTTTGATTGTATTTTCCATAAATCATTTCAGTTCTCTTAGTAAACATACTAAAGATTTCTTGTCTTGCCTATAAGAGTATGGAGTATCACTGATGTTGCTCATAGAGGTTGGCAAACTTTGTTTCCATGAGCGTGGTCATTTCCCGATAGTGGGGGAGCATTTCGGTCTCATCTTTAGAACTATCCAGTTTAAATGCTTCTCCAAAGAAGAGTTCTATCTTGCGGGGTGCCATGAACCATTTTCCTTTTGGCCAGGAGTGATTGCTGCCATTGATGTAGGCAGGTACCAGGTCAATATCCAGTTCGTTGGCGATGGCTGCCGGACCTATTTTAAATTTCTGAATCCTGCCATCGGTAGAGCGGCGCCCTTCTGGAAAGACAATAAGAGAACGTTTCTTTTTGCCTGTGATGAGCTTTCTCCGACAGCGTTCTGTCACCTCGTTGATGGCGTCTGCTTTGAAGAGCATACCACGATTGACAGGCACACCATTGAAAAAGCGCTCTATGAACAGTTTGCGCCATCGGTTGTCAAACCAGTAGTCCTGTGCTGCGATTACGCAGGTATTTCTAAAGCCTCTTCCACCGTAGAGCGACAAGATGATGAAGTCCAGGTGGCTGCTGTGATTGCTGTAAACAATGAAAGGCCGGTCAGGGAGGTTTTGGCGGCCGTGTACTTTGACCGGCGCATAAAATCGCAAAACAAACCTACAATAGAGCTCGAATAAAATTACCAACACTGCCAGCCCCTAGTTTTTATTTCGACCATATTTCATGTGTGCGCCCACCCATTTCTCAGAGACGATTGCTGCCATCAGAGAAATTTCCAGGCAAAGCGCTGAGGCGCAGATGATCTCTGCCAGCTTTTTTGCGCCGTTTTCGTCAGTGTCACAGCCCAGTAGCTTCAGGCACTTTTGCTGCTGGGGTAGTCGTGTGCCTCCGCCTACCGTCCCTACACTGATGGAAGGCATTGTGAGCAGAAACTCCATGCCTTCTTCTGTGAGTTTGGTCTGGGTGAATCCTACCGCATTTTCCGCTACGCATGCTACGTCCTGTCCTGTGGCCAGGTAGATGGCTGCCAGCGCATTGGACAGGTGCAGTTGTACGCCCTGGTTGCCTGCTGCATTGGAGGCATAAGGCCCAAACTCCTGGATTTTATTGAGTGATTTGGCCGTGGTGCCCAGTACCTTTTCAATGACCTGATGAGAGAGAAATGCCTGAGCAGAAACAAAGTGCCCTCTGCCTTTCAGACGGGTAATGCCAGAACTCTTTTTGTCGCTGCTGAAGTTGGAGTCCAATACAAAGTCGACACCGGTTTCATGTCTGATGTATTCACAGGCATTTTTCGTCGCTTTGGAGACCATGTTTTGCCCGGCCGCATTGCCCGTTTCATAACCGAAATCAAGGATTACATATCTATTCAGTACATAGGGCTCAATCTGCAATAGTTTTCCATATCCGGTTGTAGCTTCTGCGGCGCATTTGATTTCTTGCTCGTGCTCAGAGATCCAGGACAAAAAATCATGCTGACTGCTGATGCTTTCAAAGAAAAAAATCGGGGCTCTGCTCATGCGTTGCTGCAGGTGCGCTGTTCTGATGCCACCGCTCTTGTGCGTCGCGTACATGCCCCTGGTCATAGAGGCAACCAATGTGCCTTCTACCGTACACAACGGCACATAAAAATCACCCTTGGCATATCTGCCTTCTACCGACAGTGGGCCTGCCATGCCCATTGGGATACTCATCTCACCAATCTGGTTCTCGATAATTCCCTGGAGCGATTCAGGAGGCATATCAGCAGGCTCCTGAAAGTTGACAGACATGAAATTTTCCAGGATTGCCTGCCTTTCCATCATGTCTTCTTTGCTGTACCCTCGTGGGAATTTATGCAGCCTTCGTCCCTCGGCAATGCTGTCAGACATCTGCTCTTCTTTTGGTTTTCAAAATCTTTAAAAATGCCAATGATGGCGACTTCTTCTTATACCATTAACCAACACCTCGTCCCTACATGGAGCAATATATTGTAGAATTGGTTGTAATCAGTGCGGTAAAAGTACACTTTTTGGCCCTAACGCATGAGCTCCGCGAATAAGAAATGCATCACAGAAAGGCATTTTTTATACCACCACGAAAAAAAAATCCAACCACAGGGGTAACAACCGGGCAATACATGTCCCTTTAGGTTTGAAATAGCATCTGAAAGTGCCTTGCTATGGAACTGGAGAAACTTTTGAAGTTAATCATCGGGATTTTGGACGATGGCGTTTACCCGGGAACGCCTATGGGAACTATGATAGAATTAACTGTGGCAATATTGAACGCTTCTGGATTCTGACAGCGCATTTTAGGTGCGGCAATTTAAATTTTTAAAAACAAGTAACATGATTAAAATTAAAAACACATTTGGCATTATTCTTTTATTGCTTTTAACGATCAATCTGTCCTGTACGCAAGAAGAAGTTGTCGAATTGAAGAAGGAGGAAAAAGTAGATTTGAAGTCTCTGGAATCAAAGTTGAAGGCGTTCCTGGAAAATAATCAGGGTTTAACCTCCGGCAGACAGGAAATTGGAGGGATAGATGAGATTGTCAATGATTTTTTAAATGATGAGCTCCAGGCGGGTGATGTTACAATTGTATCGGGCAATGGTAGTAGTGCGGGCAACTCTGGTTCCAACAATTCGTCTTCTCAGAATTTCTATACGATGATCTACAGATTCCAAAAGTATCATGATCATTTCTATACCACATCTTATCAGGAGGGCATTGATGCTGGTTATAGTTTTCAAGGTCTCCTGGGAATGGCCAAGCGGGAGGCATCAAGTATATTCAGTACAGCGCTTGTGAGATGGTACACCACCCGTCATGGAGATCGCGTGATTTCCAATGGGGTAGTAGATGGCGACAACCATCCTGTCATTGCCGGGGACACATTTAATCAATGGCGCCCTGATGGGGTTCATACGCCATATGTTCCTTTTGATGGTACGTACCTTGGACGGTCTATCCTTGCGCCTCAATTTCCAACCCGCAGCAGTGGAACCTGGCAGTTTGAAGGAGTGATGGGCTACAGCGGCGGTAGTACTCCTATCTTTGGCTATTATAATCATGCGCTCAAGGATCATTTATATACCAATGACATCAATGAATTAGGAACTGGCGGCAATGGATATGTAAGCGAAGGAGTTGCTTTTACGCTACGTTAAATCCCCGGTCTGGTTCGGTTTGTGGAAGAATGTAGCATACACGAAACCTCATAGACAGCATTAAGACATCTAACCAGGGAAAGAACGAATACAGCAAGGACAGCTAAGAACAAGAGTGAGTTACATGGTTGGATAGTGCCCCGTCAGCAGTAGTTGGCGGGGTTTGTTTTTATAAGGCTTTGCGCCTGAGGGCGGAGACTCCGGGATGCTGATTGCTACTGTACTGCGCCCAGGTAGCGCCATCGGAGTTTCCAGTATTTTATGCACATCCTGATTATTTCAAGACAGTGTGATTGTTGCTTGGACCAATCCATAAACATTCGTTGAATGAAAGTAGTTAATCGGGAGATGATCCATTTTTCAATCGTTTTTTACGGTTTTAAAATCTGGTTAGATAGTTAGATGATCTTCCAGTATACCAGTTATTTACTGTATAATGGTGCGGTTAATTCCCGGATTTGACTAACAATCTTTTGAATCGTAAATCAGTGCTGTATTTTCATTAAATTTGCAGATAATAAACAACTCAATGACACCGTTATGACGCACGTTCAAGTAGCCCCCTACAAGCCACAAAATCATATCAGAATTGTCACCGCAGCCTCGCTTTTTGACGGGCATGACGCAGCCATCAATATCATGAGGAGGATTATTCAGTCCACCGGATGTGAGGTAATTCACCTGGGGCACAACAGGTCTGTTCAGGACATTGTGAACTGTGCGATACAGGAGGATGCCAACGCCATTGCGATCACTTCCTATCAGGGTGGTCACGTGGAGTTTTTCAAATACATGTACGACCTGCTGCGAGAAAGGGGAGCAAGTCATATCAGGATTTTTGGTGGCGGTGGAGGTACCATCCTGCCATCGGAGATTGAAGAACTACATGCTTATGGGATCAATCGCATTTACAGTCCTGATGACGGCCGTGAGATGGGTCTGCAGGGAATGATCAACGACATGATCAAATCATGTGATTTCCCTATCGGCGTAAGCCTCAACGGTGAGGTGAACCATCTCGGCGAACAGAATCCTTCGGCGATTGCCCGCGTGATTTCTGCAGCGGAGAACTTTCCTGATAATTCACGGGAGATACTGGACAACATCAAAGGTACTTCTGAGCAGTCAACGACACCTGTACTTGGTATTACAGGTACCGGAGGTGCTGGTAAATCATCGTTAGTGGATGAGTTGGTAAGACGATTTCTCATCGATTTTGACGACAAGAAGATTGCGGTCATTTCAGTGGATCCGTCCAAGAGGAAAACCGGAGGTGCATTGCTCGGTGATCGCATTAGAATGAATGCCATTAGCAATGAGCGCGTATACATGAGGTCTTTGGCGACCAGACAGTCCAATCTGGCCCTGTCGAAATATGTACAGGACGCAGTAGATATTGTGAAATCTGCCAATTTTGACCTGATTATATTGGAAACTTCTGGCATTGGCCAGTCTGATACAGAGATCATTGAACACTCTGACATGTCTTTGTATGTGATGACGCCTGAGTACGGAGCTGCAACCCAGCTGGAGAAAATCGACATGCTGGATTTTGCAGACATCATCGCACTCAACAAGTTTGACAAGAGAGGGGCTTTGGATGCACTGCGTGATGTGAAGAAGCAATATAAGCGAAACCACAACCTTTGGGATACCCCAGATTCAGATATTCCGGTCTTTGGTACAATTGCCTCCCAGTTCAATGATCCGGGTATGAATAAGCTTTATCGGGTGATCATCGATCAGATCGTGGCAAAAACCGGAGCCGATCTTCAATCTGACTTTGCAGCGAGTGATGAGATGTCTGAGAAGATCTTCATCATTCCGCCAAAGCGTACCCGATACCTTTCAGAGATATCAGAAACCATCAGAGATTATGATGGCTGGGTGTTCAAGCAAAAAGAGATTGCCCAGAAACTTTATAGTTTGAGAAAATCAATCGCTACGCTGCAGGAATCTGAGGTGGGGAATAAAGAGGCACTGATCCAGCAATTGGAGGAGGTGTACCAGACTGTTGCATTGGACTTTGATCCAAGAAATCAGCAGATCATTGATGGCTGGAACGAGAAGAAGTCCAACTACGCACAAGACGAATTTATTTATAAAGTACGAGATAAAGAGATCAGGGTACAAACCAAAACGGTATCGCTGTCTCACACCAAGATTCCTAAAGTGAGCTTACCACGCTATGAGGCCTGGGGAGATGTCTTGCAATGGAATCTTCAGGAAAACGTGCCTGGGGAGTTTCCATTTACTTCCGGTGTTTTCCCGTTCAAGCGCCAGGGCGAAGATCCTACCAGGATGTTTGCCGGAGAAGGTGGGCCTGAACGGACCAACAGACGTTTTCACTACGTATCCAAAGGGTTGCCGGCTGCTCGTTTGAGTACTGCTTTCGACTCGGTTACATTGTACGGTGAAGACCCTGATTACCGTCCTGATATCTACGGTAAAATCGGTAACTCTGGTGTCAGCATTTGCTGCCTCGATGATGCCAAGAAGTTGTATTCCGGTTTTGACCTCTGCAAGCCCACGACGTCAGTATCGATGACCATCAACGGTCCGGCAGCGACAATTTGTGCCTTTTTTATGAATGCGGCCATTGATCAGCAGTGTGAGAAATACATTGCCGAAAATGGCCTGGAAGCCGAAGTATCTCAGAAAATAGATGCGATCTACGCGGCTAAAGAGGTTGTCCGTCCTGCTTATCAGGGGGATTTACCCGAAGGCAATGATGGACTGGGTCTCATGTTGCTGGGAGTCACAGGAGACCAGGTACTGCCCAAAGAGGTTTATGACGAGATCAAAACCAGGACATTGGCCCAGGTTCGGGGAACGGTACAAGCGGATATTTTGAAGGAAGACCAAGCACAAAATACCTGTATTTTCTCTACTGAATACTCGCTACGGGTCATGGGAGACGTTCAGCAGTATTTCATTGATCAGAATGTGAGGAACTTCTACTCTGTATCTATCTCAGGGTATCACATTGCAGAGGCAGGAGCCAACCCGATTACGCAGCTGGCACTGACGCTGTCCAACGGATTTACCTTTGTGGAATACTACGTATCCCGAGGCATGGATATCAATAAGTTTGCACCTAATCTGAGCTTCTTCTTCAGCAATGGCGTTGACCCGGAATATGCGGTAATCGGTCGTGTGGCCAGAAGGATCTGGGCCAAGGCGATGAAGCATAAATATGGTGCCAATGCCCGGTCTCAGATGTTAAAATACCACATTCAGACGTCAGGTAGATCGCTGCACGCGCAGGAAATTGATTTCAACGATATCAGGACGACGCTTCAGGCATTGTATGCGATTTATGATAACTGTAACTCACTGCATACCAATGCTTATGACGAAGCGATTACTACGCCTACTGAAGAGTCTGTAAGACGGGCAATGGCCATCCAGCTGATCATCAATAAGGAGCTGGGACTGGCCAAGAATGAAAACCCATTGCAAGGTTCTTTCATCATCGAAGAATTGACTGATTTGGTGGAAGAAGCGGTGCTGCTGGAGTTTGATAGAATTACCGAGCGAGGCGGTGTGTTAGGTGCCATGGAAACGATGTATCAGCGCAGTAAGATTCAGGAGGAGAGTCTGTATTATGAGACATTGAAACACAACGGAGATTATCCGATTGTGGGTGTGAATACTTTCTTGTCTTCCAAAGGGTCACCTACCGTGGTACCTCAGGAAGTGATCAGGGCCAATACGGAGGAAAAAGAATATCAAATTGATATGTTGAAGAACCTCCATGCGCTCAATACTGAACGTGGTAGGGCGGCGTTGAAAAAACTGCAACTTAAGGCAGTGAACAACGAAAACATCTTTGAAGAACTAATGGAGTCTGTCAAGTCCTGCTCACTGGGGCAAATTACCAATGCGATGTTTGAAGTAGGCGGTCAGTACAGACGAAACATGTAAGTACAGCCCTCCGAGGGAATCTTCTACAAAAGATATTGACAGGCACTATTTGCTGAGAAAAGCAGTGAATAGTGCCTATTTTTTTGCTTGTTGCTATAGAAAACACTATCTTCCATTTAGAAAACTGTCAATTTAAAATTATTGAAACCATGAAATACTTTAGAATTCCCAATAATACAGAGTTGTTTTTTAGAAGATGTAAGGCATCATAGATGACATCCTTTGATAGGTGTAGTTGACCTCTACCAAAGGGAGTAGATAGGATTAGAACGATAGATTTTGCACTTATCGGTTTGTTCAGGATGTTCTTGAAGAGGAACCTTTGAGTAACTTGATAATTTACCTGTTTTTCTAGATTCTCTAAACCTTTTGTCAGGCCCCAATTTTGGTCCAGATGCTAGCATAAAAACAACCGAAAAATTTACTTTGATTATAACCATCACTAAAAATGAAAAAACTTAAATTAAGCGTGACGATATGGTCACTGTTATTATTTGTTTGTCATTCTGTTTATGCCCAGGATACCGACAAGAATTACATCAAGACCTACACGGCGAGGGTGCCGATAAAAG
>ERZ1740068.683-NODE-683-length-14163-cov-8.036717_pt1 | contig 14163 bp, 6 predicted proteins | sample MGYA00581735_ERZ1740068 | MGnify/ENA primary metagenome ERZ1740068 (study PRJEB43018, sample SAMN04849740) | marine metagenome | isolation source: floating plastic debris | place: Pacific Ocean | collected 2008-08-30 | study: EMG produced TPA metagenomics assembly... | reverse complement strand
GATGGCAAAAAACTACACACCAAGAGCAACACTCAAGACCTTTTTTGAAAAGAACAAAATCCCTACGCAGGAGCAATTTGCACAATTGATCAACTCCAGCCTGGTCCAGCATGAAGATGGACTGATCAAGGAAGACAATGAGCCGCTGTTACTGAAAACAGGTCCTAATAACAGTCAACAACGGATGATTTCCTTTTTGACGAGCTTCGAAGACCTGTCCAATACCAGCTGGCACCTGGATATGTCTCCCGGTGAAGACTTTAATGGTACAAGGATCAATGTCCCTGGTCTTTCCATCACGGATGCCAACGACCACAGCCGGTTGTTCCTCAAGTCGGGAATCAGGAGAATAGGCATAGACACGATTCAGCCGGAGGCCCACGTGCACGTTGCCACCCTCTCTGGCAGCGGTGACCACAGTTATGCAGCGCAGCAGAATAACATTTCCCTCATGCTGGGACAAAAAGGCACCAATAACCAGGGATCGCTCCTGTTGTATGGCAGTGAAGGTGACAAAAAGGTGTACCAAAGGGCCAACAAAGGCAGTTTCTACATTGACAGCACAGACGGGGAGTACAGGTTCAACAATGATAACTTCAGTAATAAAGGTGGTGTCCTGCGGGTTTTTGAAAAGTTGAGCAACAGCGGGGACAAGGGCAGTGTCATTCTCGATAGTGAAGGGCCTTCCTACTTCAAAAATCCGGTAGGGATAGGCACTGCGGCCCCGGTTGCTGATGTGCAGTTGGAAGTGAAAGGGCAGGCAAAAGTAGGAACACTATTGGTCTCTCACGACAATAATCTAATAACCACTAAAACCTGGATGAAGGGTGGTATACGAATGAGCAGGTCAACCGATATGCTCTTTCTGGGGCTGAAAGACGAAGGTTCCAACAAGCAGGTGGCGGTGCTCGGCTGGGGAGATAATGACACAGACAAGCTCCACCTGAAGTTCATCAATCACTCTACACCTGTTGATCACGCAGGATTGGATGTAATCACCCTTGACGGGAAAGGAAACATTGGGATGACCAATCCCAATCCCCAATTTCCACTGGATATGACCATGGATGCCAGCAGAGGGGGATGGGGTAAGTTTACGGTGAACATGGACAAATCCTGGGATGGGAGAAACACCCATGCGACAATTGGTGCCGGCGCTTCGGGCGTCTTCTTGAGTAATCCACACATACCCTGGAAAGGCGGCAAGGCCATTGTGCGATATGGCAGATACAATGGGACATCTTCCGGTCACTATTTTGACGCGGGTATTGCTGCGACCGGGAAGTTTGCTGTAACTCCTAACTCCTCTACTACCGTAGGGCTTTTTGTAGGAACAAATGGTTATACAGGCATCAACCAGAACAATCCTGCCTATCCCCTGGATATGATCCTGGGTGGTGGTGGGTGGAGAAGATTTACTGTCAGTGTAGAGGACAACTGGGGCGATGGTAAAAATGCTATCAATGATTCGGGAAATAAGTACGTCACCATAGGAGGAGGAGCTTCAGGAATTATGTTTCAGCACCCCCATGTCTCATGGAGAGATGACCGGGCTACTGTTCGATACGGCCGATACAAAGGAATTCGCACGGGTCACTACTTCGATGCTGGCCTGATTTCGACAGGTAATTTTCGAATATCTCCCAATGCCTCTTCTACAGTTGGTGTATTTATTAAATCAAATGGTTTTACAGGAATTAATAAAAACAACCCTGCGCGGCCACTTCATGTGATGACTGAGTCAGGATCGGGAAACAGATATGCCATTAGGCTGGAACACCCATCGCAACCTTCCAATTTCTGGGACATCGGTGTTGACAATGATGCCAATGGTGTGGACATCGATCTTTTGTTTGGTTACAGGGGCCGCTACATTGCTGCCATTGATGAAGATGGCACCTATCAAAAAGGATCAGACAGGGCCTTAAAGAAAAACATTAAGGCACTTCCCCCCACACTGAGTAAAGTAATGAAACTAAGGCCCTGCACTTATCAATACAAAGCTTCCGAATCAGGGAAAACCAGCATAGGGATGATCGCACAGGAAGTGGAAAAGTACTTTCCTCAAATGGTGCGCAAAAAAGAATTTTATACCCTCGATTACAATGGTTTTGGTGTCATCGCCATCAAGGCCATACAAGAGCAGCAGGAGCAGATAATACAGCTGCAAAAAGAGGTCAAAGAAATGAAGAAATCTATTGGATAACCAAAATCATTGAGACCATGGCAATTACAGATAGAGACGTTTTAAAAGGCTACTTTCGGAAAAACCAGATTCCCACCGAAGAGCAGTTCAAAAGGTTGATAGACAGCAACCTCAACATGGGTGAGGACCATATCTTCAAGCGGCAGGGTGAGCCACTGAGTATAGAGGTAGGCCAGCCAGCCAGTGGCCGCCAGACCATCCTGAACCTGCACCGCGAGTCCAGCACCCAGACGGTCTGGGGTCTGGAGCTGAATCCGGGCAACAACGCACCAGAAAATGAGCAGTTTGCCAATGGTTTCAGTATCACCGACAAGCACTTCAACAGCAGGCTTTTTATCAAGGAGAATACCAATGGCCAGGTGGGTGTGGGCACGATAGACCCTAAGGCACAACTGCAGGTGGCAAATCCCGACCTGCCTGCAGAAGTACAGACCGGAATAGATGCGGGCTCTCAAAAAGTTGATGAAGCCATGCTTCGCAGCCAGCTCAGTCTGGAGGTGGGGCAACGGAAGAAAGGAAATGTGGGGAGTTTGAGGCTCAATGCCTATGATGCCAATGCATTTGGACTGATTAAAGGCGGAAAATCCTCGTTGGAACTGGACAGCTCTACCGGTCATATCTTGCTTAATAGCGACTCTTCCATGCATGCCGGCAAAGAGGGAATTGTCAGCCTCTATGATCAACAGGGTACCATTGGCCTCAGATTAACCTCCAACGAGTCAAATAGTTACCTGCGACATGGGAAATTTGGCATTGGTACCAATAGCCCGGCGACCAAACTGGAGGTGGTGGGTACAGTGACTGCCAGAAAACTAGTCATTTCTCAGCGTGATACAAATGATTCGGGACCTTCTGCTGTCTTCAACTCCGATGGTCCCAATGGAAACCGTCTCGACTTCAATTACAGGGGACAGAGTAAGTTCAGTATGCGGTTAACCCACACAGCTAATTGGTTTCGGTCAGAAGCGCAGACCCCTTTTGTATTCGATGGGGGAAAGGTAGGGATTGGTAACAATGCCCCTCTGGTGAGTCTTCATGTTGGTGATGGCAACATAGGAAATACGATCCGGCCATGGATGCAAAAGGGCATTATCGTAGGCGATACTTCAGATGGGTTATACCTGGGGTTGAAGGTCAACGGGATCAACAGGGCTGACGCTGTGCTTGCATGGGGAGATGATTCCGACGATGCATTGCGTATTATTCGTGTCAACTCTGCCAGTAACGATGAAAAAGAAATCATGACCTTTCTGCAATCGGGGAAAGTAGGGATCAACAACCCAAATCCATTTTTCGATCTGGACGTTGCCGGAGACATCAGAAGCAACAATGTACTCTATGTGGATAAACAGTCAGGGAATGGTTCCATCGCACAGTTCAAGTCCGCCACTGTCGAGGCACCCTTCATCGGTGTCTACCACCACAATGTGAGATCCTTTTACCTGCAGGGTGATGCCAATATTGCCAGGTTCCGGGCCGACAGGGCATCGCAAATATCCCTGGAAGGGGGGAAAGTAATTGCACATGAAAATATCCAATCCAGGAAAAACCTCATTGCCGATGGCAGGATTGGGGTGAAAACCAATAGTCCATCGACTGCCCTGGATGTACGTGGCCACATCAAAGGTAGCCGGGCACTTATCATAGAAACGGATGAAGACTGGGGTCCTGTGGCCAAATTGACTGCACATTCCAACGAGGCTCCTCATATCGACATGTACCATGGTGACAGGCCGCGCTCCTTCTACCTGATGGCAGGAGAACATGCCGGTGAAAATGTTGTGCGATTCGTGGCGGACTCGGCGGATAGATTTCGCTTTTATTCGGGCGGAGTAGACATACATGAGAGCCTGAAAGTACATAAGACGACTTACCTGGAAGGTGACGTCAGGGTAAAAGGGAGGGCGCCATTTACTTTCCAGCGATATGTGATCAATGCAGGAAGAACAGATACCAATTATAGTACCAGTCAGTATCAGGCAGCCATTGTGGGTTTCAGGGCACTGGGAGGTGATATCTATGAAGGAGGACGTACCAACATTGTGCAGGCTTTTATGGGACACCGCAGTGGTCAATGGTCGATTTATGTGGACTTTGCTTCGCAACATTCTCATGAGCGATGGGAAGTGGATGTCATGTTTATTTCAATTCAATTGACGACCAGGGTGGGTAGTACCTGGGCTTTATAATTTATCCAGCATGATTGATCAGGAAATAAAAGTACCCAATAGTATTACTACTGATGAAAACCGGCCCGTAGCCATGGATTTCGATCTGTTGCGGGAGCAGGCCACGGAGATCATCAGGAAGCTCTCGCCAGACATGTGGACCGATCACAACCTGCATGATCCCGGGATTACCATCATGGAAGAGCTGTGCTATGCCATCACCGACCTGGCCTATCGCCTCGATTATCCCATGAAGGACCTTTTAGCTCATGAGGATCCAAAGCGTGACCCATATGCCAACCTGTCACCTGCCTATGCCATCATGCCCTGTATGCCGGTGACCCTGGCAGACATGCGCAAGGTCATTCTGGATGTGCCGGGCGTACAAAATGCCTGGATTACCCGCGATCAGAATCCTACACCCCGGTTGTACTACCATGACAAGCAAAAGTTGTTGACATTTTCTGCACGAGACGCCGTGCCAGTGCCTGTTTCAGGGCTGTATAACATCAAGATCCAGCCCGAGCCGGATTATGTGGGTGGAAAAGGCCCTGTCTTGAAGCGGGCAGTGCAGGAGCGATGGCACCAATGCCGTAGCCTGGGGGAAGACCTTACCTCCATTGAGCTGATTGGTTTGCAAAACGTGGCCATCACTGCCAGGATCGAGATCAAACCCGTGCAGCATCCCAATGCGCTCATGCAAACGATCTTTGAGCGATTTACGGATCATATTTCTCCAAGCCCACGCTTTCATGACATGGAGACCATGCTTTCCAGGGGCTACAGAAGGGATGAGTTATTCTCCGGCCCACTCCTGGATCACGGCTTCATTGACGACGATGAGCTAAGGAACAGCGTGCCACGCGAAGAGCTGCGTACTTCCGATTTGATCAAGGTGCTGATGGATATCCCGGAAGTGCGACTTGTCAAGCGGCTGGAAATGAAGGTTTTGGGTGAAATGCACCCCTGGTTTGTGGAGATAGAGGACGGTAAACTGCCACAGCTGGATATTCTGGCAAGTGATATTCAGTTGTTGATCAACGGGCAACCGGTAGGCATCGCAGACCGGGTGGCTGCCAATGAGTATTTTACCGAATCCAGAAAATCGATGAAGTTGCCGAGGTTACCGCTCAACCAGCGCTTTCCCAAACCTCCCCAAGGTGAATACCGAAACCTGAAGGATTATACCAGTATCCAAAACCATGTGCCGACCATTTACGGAATCGGAGCCGAAGGCCTTGCATCCTCGGAATTACCATCCCGGAAAGCAGCCTCTAAACAACTGAAGGCTTATTTGCTGCTTTTTGAGCAGATACTGGCCAATCAACATGCGCAACTGGAGCATTTCAAAGAGTTGTTTGCGTATGACCAGCTGCCCACCAATAGTCAGTTTGCTCAATTGTTAAAAACGGTGCCACACATAGACCAGGTATTCAATCCCTGGTTGCCGCTGGAGGGCATTCAGGCAGAGCAGACAGGACTGGTCTACGTTACTTTGACAGACGACCGATTCGCCGCGCAACAAGTTGTTGAGCTATCAGGGACTGAAAAATCTAACGGTATCTATACCATTCAGAATGTATCGGGTAGTAACCTGGTGCTCCAAAAAGTGTCAGACGGGAATAGCGATGCGTCACCTTCCGGTCAGCCGCAGATTCGTTACCATGAGGATCAGTTGCTGGACATCATCCGTCACATGGCCGATCCCATCGACACCTCCGGGGAACGAATACACCGCTTTTATGACCATTTGCTGGCACGCTACGGGGAAATCATTCATGATTACAGCAGCTATTTTGCGACCAGCGATACAGAATATAGATTGCTGAATCAGTTTTTGATCGGTCAAAAGCAACAGTTTCTCAAGTACTATCAGGCATTTAGTCAGAACCGAAACAAAGGTTTCAATTACCTGAAGAAAACGGGTAATCAACAAAACATCGCCGGGCTTCAGACACGAATCCAGTTGATGCTGGGCATCGGAAAGGATCGAACAAAAGACCTTTTTACCACCTGGTATCAGGTGCTGGAGAAAATCAAACAATATTATGATTTACCACCTGTTCCAGGGCTTGGAGAAGAAGAACAGGTAATAGAATTGCTGGGTGCTATGACGCAATTCAGCAGTTTTGGAATGATAGAAGACCACAAAGTCAGAATCCACAGTGCCGGTAAGAAACTGCTGGCTATCAGTAAGGAACTAGCTGCGGTCAATCCCTCGGAAGCGGAAAAGCAACAGGTTTTGATGGACCACTGGCGACAAGTCTGGGAATGGAATTTTGAGCTGGAGGGGATGCACCTCGTAGAGCACATTCTGCTACGACCCATTCCTGCCGATCAGGCCAGTATGGAGCACTTTTTTCATAATTACTACCTGGTAGAAACTTACGAGATCAACATCGGGAAAGTAGATGAAAATGGCGATCAGATCAATACCCTCTACTGTACTACCCAGCGGGAAAAACCGCAACAGGTGGGCGATGTCATTTACCTCAGTGGTGTCAGTGACCGTCAGGACATCCGGTCTACGGTTTTGTCGATAGACGAAAATGGTTTTGAGACCCGGATAGATTCCACCATTAACAGCATTGATCATCAAAAAGGGTTTTGGTACTATGGCGAAGCAGAGCGGGAGAAAGCCGCCATATTCATGGTACTCCATCATAAAATCACCGCCTTTAGTCTGGAAGAGGTAGGAGGGCAGCGTTTCTTGCGATGCACGGCTGCTAATCACGGTCTTCAAACAGGCACCTGGATCGATTTGCAGGTGGGAGCGCAAAACAGTACCCTGGAGCAGGGCCTTGCCGTGGAAGAAGATACGTTTCTGATCAGCTGGGTGGCAGGTGAGACCGAAATAGCCTGGGAGACCATGGTTGGTACCTGGCAATATGCCAATGCCAAACATGATCCCTATTCCCTGCAGCTGACCATGATCTTTCCAAAGTGGCCGGGCAGGATGCAGAATCCGGCATTTCGTGCGCTGGTAGAGCAAACTGTGAGAAATGAAACTCCGGCTCATCACAACGTCTATGTACGCTGGCTCGATCTGGACGAGATGAGATCTTTCGAAATACACCAGTCTGTCTGGTTGAAGTACTTATATGAAAATGGCCTATGAATCAGGATAAGCAGCTATTGACCTATCGCAATGCCCGTAACCAGGTGGTGAAATCACTGGGAATGGGTACCAACTACCCGATTGCCGAGCTCAACATTCGCACCAGGCAACGCGGCGAGCTTTCCAACACACCCACCGTGTTGTACTCTAAGGTGGCCTATGAAACCAGTGAGGAGATCTACATTGACAATCCACAGGAAGACATGACTTATGAGTTGGTGGAGCTCATGCCGATACCAGGTGAGGCGCCTGTGTCAGCTGCGGGAAAAGCGAAAAGCCTTCCGGTGAGCCGTGCCGCTCAACCAACGCTTACACTCACAACGCCTAAAATCAGGGGTGTAGAAAGGACCTTCTCAGTTTTGGCCACTTCAGACCGACTGAAATTGCGTAGATACCTCGATAAAGTGGTCAAAGTACAGGCCGGGATCAATCAACGTTTGATCGTCAGGCAAAACCTGGACACCGTTTTATATGATCATAAAGTGGAAGTAACCATCGAAAACGGGCAGGCAGATTGTGAATATGTCCTGGTGGAAGACCCTTTTGATGGGGGAGAGGTGTCCATTCTGAATGACGCACCGCCGCAGTCAAAGCTGTTGAGTGAGATCGATTATTCCAAAGACACCAGGAATGTGGTGCTCACGAGCTTCCCTTTACAGGAAAACACCAGGATCAGGGTTTACGGACGGTTTAGAATATCTGGCGCAGACGGTTACCTGATCCAGCCGCTACAGGTAGATGTCATTCCGAATTCATTTCTGGAGGTAAGTGCAGTGGCTACAACCCTCAAATATGGTAGTCAGCAATTGTTTGATGATGGAGCAACAGGCGCTGTGGCACAGGTAAAAGTGGAGAATACGCAGCCATCCGCCAGCTATCAGGCTTTTTTCTCCTGGATTGACCCTACCATTTTTCCCAAACCCCTTACTGACCCGGCCATTGATTATACCGAGGAGGACTGGGGCAGGAGTCAGGAACCAAATGGCGTAGCAAGCGAACCATTTGATGGGACCGGTGAAACGCCTTTGGTCATTTCTCTCAATAAATACCTGCCGGAAGATGTTGTCATCTATTTGGTAGCTACCAATAAGGAATCTGGTAAAAATACACCCTTACAAACGCTGCCTGGTGGTCAGACCGATCCGAAAAAGACCCTGGTGCCTTTCCATATCTATCCAGACCCGTCACCAGTATTACAACTGGTTCAAAATGATCTCAGCAAGGGGGAACGCGCACGTTTCATTGTGCAGGGAGCACAAATTGGCGGTTATTACCAGCTCTACAATGCGCAGACCGACGAGCCTGCTGGCGAACCACAGTTCATGTCTAAGCGACGGACAATTGGCATCGCATCGGTAGAGATAGACCTCAGTGTAGCCCCGGAGCAGCAAGCTGAAGTGCAGACCCTGGAGCTAGTCTCTGAACCGCTTGAGGAAACCACGAGCTTTTATGCCAAAGTGGTGAAGCCCATCAATCAGTTGAGTGAAAGATTAAGCCCTGACATAACGGTCAACATCAGCTAATGGATACCTCACATCGCATCAAACGGCAGATCATAGAACTTGAGATGACTCAGGATGCGATGGGCTATGCGCAAAAAAATGCCATCGCCAGACGTATTTCAGCAGCTTTTGAGGAGGCGTTCGATTTGGCCTATGCCAGGATAGGCGATCAACAGTGGCACCGGTTACCCAAAGTGGAGCTGGACCTGGGCGAATTGGCTCCTGAGGCCTTACTTTCACAAGATGATACTGCATTACGGAAAAGGATGCAGCAGGCCATTGAGAAACAGCTGTTGCCGTTGCTGCCACAGCGCAGGCACAATGAAAATACCCATCAGGAGGAAAGTCAACAGCTTTCTGATACGAATGGAGCGCATCAGCACGCAGAAGACGCAAAGACTACCGACGCTGGTAGAATGGTAGAAGCAATTCGCTATTTTCTGCTGCGTGGCACACTACCATGGTGGGCCAGAAATCAAATGGAAGATGTTTTGGCAGCTAGTGTAGCGATCTCATTCAGTGAGTTGCAACAGGTAGTAAAGAGCAAACCGGCGGTCTTGCAAAGAATCTTGCATCATTATGAGGATCAGCAATTGCTGCAATGGATGGAGCCGTCCATTGGTGCTGACACACATGGAATGCTCGGTTACCTGTTGAGCAAGGTCTCCGGTTTAGAGGCAATACATTCGATCAGAGAAGCCACCTGGTATTTTACCCTGGTCATCCACTACGATTACAGTAAATCCGGTTTGTTGTTGGGTGGGTTGGTGCGTCATTTGCTCCGGCAACAGCCACTGGAGGCCAGTCAATTGTATCAGTCCCTGATGAAAGATCGTTCCGTACCTGCGAAGGCATGGCAGGAAATCTGGAACAGCCAGCAGTCAATCCTGGAGAGAAAGCAGGTAAAAGGAGTGAAGTCTGGTAAAGCTGCTGAAACAGAGAAACCCCAACGCGGTGACAAAGGAGCTCAGCGCAATCAGCTTTCGCCGAATGAACAGGCGGTTGCAAGAGATACACATCAACCTACTGATGCATCATCGGTTCCGAATGAAGGTTTTAAAGGAAGTTCACGTGAATCTGGTGACGCATCATTTGGTCCGAATGAAGGTTTTGATAGAAATTCAGGCGAAGAACCAGGAAATGCACAGTATCGGGGAGGATTAGCTGAAAAACCTGAGTCCGCTACGAATACAAATACTGACAGCCCTGAAACATCAGGTGATGTCAAAGCGCTACTTGATCAACTGAGTACGTTGCTCCTCAGTACGCAGCTAAGTGTGTCATTACTGGGAGAATGTGTGGTGTTGCTGGAGCGAATCATGGAAGTTGATCATGATCGGGAGTGGGAAACCCTGGTCAGCGATGTGTTGGTGATTTTCAAACAGCGTTGGTCGCACTTCAAACGACAACAAGCCGGGTTGACGGCACAGCGGCTCATGGCATTGAAGACATTGCTGAAAGAAGTGACGCAGCAGTTCGCACTTGGCAACATCGCCTTTCAGCACCAGCAGGAATGGCAAAGCCTGAAAGAGCATATCAGCGAAATTTATGGTTTGGGGGAAGAAGAGGAAGGGGTGGAGATCGATGGAAAGTTGTCCTCAGATGATGGAAAACATCCATTTCCAGAACTGAAAAACCTGCTCAGTCACTGGCGCCAGTGGCGAAGTGCGCTTGCAGTCAATACAGAAAGCAGGTCTGTGCTCTCCCAGCTGGAAGACTTTATGAAAACATACCGCCATGTAGATGAAATTCAGACATGGAACGCTTTGCAGATGGAAGGACAATGGCTGGTAAAAGAAACCGAAAAATTGGCTGCGAAAGCCAGGAAATCAACCCGTCGCCGGGTGAAAGTGAGCGACACTCCCGACGGCGAGCGATGGTATCTTGCCAATGCCGGTACTGTCATCCTCTGGTCATTCCTCAAGCCACTTTTTGAGGCATTGAATTGGCTGGAGGGTGATGAATTCCGGGATGACAAACAAGAACGGGCTATCATGATGATACACTACCTGTGTTGTGGTCAGACAACGACCACAGAAGACGAGCTGATATTGTCCAAGTTGATGGTGGGTTGGCCGCTGGAGATGCCTTGTGCCGTGGAGGTCGCACTTACGGAGGAAGAATTGATCACCGCCGATGACCTGCTACAGACCGTTCTTTCTTACAATCCTCTTCTGAATAATAGCACAGTTGAAGCCTTGCAAGGTAATTTCCTGATGCGCGACGGTGTTTTGTCGCAATGGCCGGATAGCTGGCAGCTACAGGTGGCAGAACAGCCCTATGACTTGATTTTGAAGCGCTTCCCATGGTCGTGGCAGGTAGTCAAAACACCATGGATGGAATCACCACTGATGGTCAACTGGAAATGAATGGAAACGAAAACCGATGAATGACGATGGATGATCAAATCATATTGAAGAATGCAGAAACGTTGACCCGCGAACTGGAATGGTTGCATCGTTTGATCAATGAACGACTCAGCCTGTATTTTCAGCAGCACACCAGCTCGGGCAGCTTGCAGCACATTACACCCCCTGATCTTTCAGAAGACGAGAGCAACTATGCCGTGTTTGTCAATGAACATCAGCTCAATTTTGCCGAAAGGATGGTGCTCATCATGGCGGTCTGTCCACATGTGCGGCCTGAATTGCTGGATGGTTTTTTTGCCCGTAACAGCACCTATGACAAACCTTTTACAGAGTTTGGTGGTTACCTTGGCAAATCACACAAGGGCCTGCTGCCAACGGGAGAAACTGCGCTCTTTCTGTTTGGCGGTGCCGATGTGAAGCTCAGGTTGTTGATTCAGTACATTTTTTCAGGTGATTACCTCTTTGCGACACGCAATGTGATTTACCTGGAATCTGTGGATAAAAATGAACCCAAATGGAGTAGCAGGCTGATGATTTCCAAAGAGTACCTGGACTATTTCACGCACGGTAATCTGCTGAAGCCCGACTTCAGTCCTGATTTTCCCGCCCGCTACACCGAGACCAGGATGGAATGGGAAGACCTGGTACTTCCTCCTGCCACCGCACGGCAGGTTGCAGAGATCAGGGACTGGTTGCAGCATGGTGAGGCCATCATGGGTGATCCCCAGCTGGGTAAAATGCTCAAACCAGGCTACAAATGCCTTTTTTATGGTCCCCCAGGAACAGGGAAGACCTTGACGGCCAGTCTGCTGGGAAAGGTCACCGGTCGCGATGTTTACAAGATCGATTTGTCGCTGATGGTCTCCAAATACATTGGTGAGACAGAAAAGAACATGGCGAAAGTCTTTGATCAGGCTTCGCATCAGGATTGGATTTTGTTTTTTGACGAGGCAGATGCGCTCTTCGGCAATCGCACGGAAGCCAAAAGCGCCAACGATCGGTTTGCCAATCAGGAAGTAGCCTATCTGCTACAACGAATAGAGGACTTTCCGGGGGTAGCTATTTTGGCCTCAAACCTCAAAGACAACATTGATACTGCCTTTAGCAGAAGGTTTCAAAGCTGCATACAGTTCCCGCTGCCGGGCAAGAATGAGCGGGAGCAATTGTGGCAACAGAGCTTTTCAAAGCAGTACCCACTCAGTGAAGAGGTAAACCTGGCCGAAGTGGCTGAAAAATACCCGCTTTCAGGCGGTTTGATGATGAATGTAATACGCTATTGTACACTGATGACGGTGAAAAATAATGAAAAAAACATTTCACCCAGATACCTGGAGACAGGCATCCGGCGGGAGATGGAAAAGGAAGGAGTGCTATTGATATGAAAGAATATGCAGAAATAACCGCTCAGGAGCAGCAGAACACACTGGAAAATACGGCAGGGATCAATGGTATTGCCTATCCCGCGGTGACACATTATCCGGCGGTCATTCAACGTTCGCAGACCTCTGCAGCCAGGAAAAAAGCAGACGCGGTCATGGAAGATGTAGCCCTGATGGAAAACCTTGAGGAGGCCGCTAATACTCATTGGAATGAGTTGGTCAAAAGAAAGGCGGTCAAAGAAGTGAGGTCTACTACGAGCAGGCAGCTTCTCATTACCGACCCTTTTCCGATGGGCGGCTCATACAAAGCAGTAAAAGCCTATAATGCCCAAGTCAACAGATATTTACGCAAAGAGTACAGGACCCTAAAGCTACGCAGGGAAGCCAATCATATTCCACCAAAAAGTGTCTACCCTTCAGGGACTGACCTATCCATTGATGATATGCCTGCACACAGCATCTGGAAGTTTGATCATCGTGTAGAAAAAGACCATGTAGGCGACGGTGCCACCGGTACCGGTAGTAGCAGCGAGGCGGTGGAGTATCGCCAGCAGTTGCAGGAGAAGATGGCAGATGGAGATTTTGATGGGGCCTTTGCCATGGACCTCAATGACATTCTCAATACACCCTTTCACCGGACCAATGGTATCAACCGGGAATATTATTTAAAAGGCCTGCTGGCGGCCTACCGTTATGCAAAGGGTAAGGGATTAATCAACGGAGACAATGAAGGCCAGATTAAAAAACTCATGGGATTAGATAAATATTGAGGGTATTTAAGATATGAAGAAGGAACAGGATCAAAACGAGTCGGTAGGGGAGCAATCGCCACAAGTTTTACCGCTGTCAGAAAAAGGCCTCAGCTTACCCGCTGTGCGACCTGTACTCCAGCGCCAATCCACTAAGTTGTCTACCAAAATGGGGTCGGCAGACCTGCACGACCAGGGCTCCGGTGCCAAACTGTATAACCTGGAAGTAAACAGAAAAAACCGGGGTAGCGGCGGTGGCATGGAGCTGATCCGAAAAGCCACTGAAGAAGCTGTTTCAATGGGCAAGGACAAACTCCTGCTCGACAGCCAAGACAATGGGTCCGGGAAGCTCAATAAGTGGTATGAAAGTCAGGGATTCAAACAGGCAGGCCGTAATAATGGTATGAACGCCTATGAACTGCCGTTGCAACGTCAAAAAAATGATAATCAGATTCCTGGGGTCCCAAAACCAGCACTCCAACTTAAGTCTGAGAATCAGACAGGCTTACCCGATCAGCTAAAGTCCCGCATGGAGCAGACCTTTGGTCATAGCCTGGCCAATGTACGCATCAAGGCCAATAGTAGTCTGCCGGCTAAGGTTGGCGCCATTGCCACTACCCAGGGAAACCGCATCGATTTTGCGCCTGGGCAGTACAATCCACATACTTCTCA
>ERZ1740068.682-NODE-682-length-14200-cov-5.698834_pt1 | contig 14200 bp, 16 predicted proteins | sample MGYA00581735_ERZ1740068 | MGnify/ENA primary metagenome ERZ1740068 (study PRJEB43018, sample SAMN04849740) | marine metagenome | isolation source: floating plastic debris | place: Pacific Ocean | collected 2008-08-30 | study: EMG produced TPA metagenomics assembly... | reverse complement strand
GCTTATCAAGCAATATGGTACGGCAGGCATGTTCGGCGGGGGGCGGTTGGTGCATGCCGCCAAGGACGTGACGCTGGACGTCAAACGTGGCGAAACGCTCGGCATCGTGGGCGAAAGCGGCTCCGGCAAGTCCACGGTGGCGCGCTGCATCATGCGTCTGATTGATCCCACGTCGGGTGAGGTTCTGATCGCCGGTGAAGACATTGCCGGGATGCGAGAGGGGGACGTGCGGCGTCACCGTCGCGACATTCAGATCGTGTTCCAAGACCCTTACCGCTCTCTCAATCCACGCCGCACGGTTGGACAGTCGATTGTCGAAGGCCCTGTGAACTTTGGCCTGTCGGAAACCGAGGCGCGCTTGCGTGCCGAAGAGTTGATGCGCGTGGTGGGTCTTTCCGCCGATGCGCTAGAGCGGTTTCCGCACCAATTTTCCGGGGGGCAACGTCAGCGCATCTGCATCGCGCGTGCCTTGGCGATGGAGCCGCGCGTGCTCGTCGCGGATGAGGCCGTCTCTGCGCTCGATGTCTCGGTGCAGGCGGCCGTCTTGGAGCTGCTCGATGATGTGCGCAACCGCTTCGATCTGGCGATGCTTTTCATCACCCATGACCTGCGTGTCGCCGCGCAGGTTTGCGACCGGATCATCGTGATGCGTCAGGGCGTGGTGGTGGAACAGGGACCTACGGCGGAGGTCTACGCCAATCCGCAGCATGAATACACTCAATCCCTGCTGGCCGCAGCACCCGGCCACCAGATGTTCGCCAACTGACCAGCGTGGAGGCACGACATGACAGTGATGCCAGAAATCGCGGCCTCTGAGGCCGAGCTCGTAGAGATTTTCGAAGATCTGCACCGCCACCCTGAGATCGGGTTCGAGGAAACCCGCACATCGCGCATCGTGGCAGAAAAGCTGCGCGCCTATGGCATTGATGAAGTTCATGAAGGCATTGGCGGAACCGGTGTCGTTGGACTGATCCGCGGCAAAGGGCCGGGCAACCGTTGCGTGGGTCTGCGCGCGGATATGGATGCGCTGCCGATCGATGAGATCAGCGGCGTGGCTTACGCGTCTCAGAACCCCGGCGCGATGCATGCCTGCGGCCATGACGGCCACACGACCATGCTGCTCGGCGCTGCGAAACACCTGGCAGCGACCCGCAATTTCGACGGGACCGCCATGATGATCTTTCAGCCCGCCGAAGAAGGTCTGGGTGGCGCGCGCCGGATGATCGCCGAAGGCCTTTTTGAGCGCTTCCCCTGCGACGAGGTTTATGGAATGCACAACAATCCGATGGCCGCGCCGGGGCATGTCTCTATCTGCAAGGGCACGGCCATGGCGGGCGCGCAGTTTTTCGACATCACCGTAACCGGTCGAGGCAGCCACGCCGCCATGCCGCAGCAATCGCGCGATGCTGTTGTGATTGCCTCAAACCTCGTGGGGCAGCTGCAAAGCGTGGTGTCGCGCAATGTTGCGCCGACGGATACCTGCGTGTTGTCGGTGACCCAGATCCACGCGGGATCTGCGTACAATGTTGTGCCCGAGACGGCGACGCTCGCCGGGACCATCCGCTATTTCCAGGATGACGTGCGTGATCTCGCCGAAGACCGCATCGCAGCGCTCTGTAAGGGCGCGGAAGCGGCTTATGGCGTTCAGATCAGTTTTGAGAGCCGCAACATATTCGATGTGCTGATCAACGAGGCTGAACTTTCGGACGCCTATCTCGCCGCGGCAGCCGATATTGTGGGGCAGGATCACGTCTCGGAAGTGCATACACCCATGACCGGGTCCGAAGACTTTGCGGACATGCTCAAAGTCGTGCCGGGGGCCTATTGCACGGTGGGCCACACTGGTGACATTGCCCTGCACAACCCGGCCTTTGTTCTGGGTAAGGAGATCCTGCCGGTTGGCGCAGCCGTCATGGCCCGGATGCTGGAACACCGCCTGTCGCTCGGCTGAATATGCCGGGCTAAACAGGATCAACCGGACCCATGGGCAGGCCAAGACGCTCCTCTATGGCCAAAGCCACCTGCAAAAGGCATGCTTCTCCGCGCAGCTGCCCGACCAGTTGCAGGCCAACGGGCAATCCCTCGGATGTGAAGCTGCACGATAATCAATGATTGCTTTTTTGGCCATCAGAAGCAGGTCGTAAGAGGGCTAGGTCCGTCCATGGGGTGATGCGGTTTTGAAGCATAGGTTCTGGGATTTCGTCGATCGCTTTGTCAGAGTTACGCGACATCGGATTGACCCCTCTGTTTGTTGAGGGGCAGTAGGGTCACAGCGGGGGCATTGCTGTGCAGCGTGCCTGACAACAAAAGAGTTTGTTCTGGAGCGATAGGAATAGAGACCTACGGAAATGCTTTTCAAAGTCTGCTAGGATCTGGCGGTGAACTACTCGGAACCACACCCAAAGATAAACACTCTCGACGATATGCTCGCTGAGACCTTTGTGGCGCTTATCTCCAAAGCCCGTCATGAGATCATCACCTTATGCGTCTGGCCGCTTTGCCAGCCAGGCCGAAGTCACCCGGTTCTGTGCGTCCTTCCCCGAATTCCCGCGCAACAAAAAAAGGCGAGGTTGTCCAATAGCGCATCGCCGACTTCCTCAGCCATCCGATCTACACCGGCCACATCTGCTCCAAGCATTACGGCATTCACTGGCTCAAAGCTCAGCATGAGCCCCTGATCTCATTGTAGCTCTTCGAGAAGGTGCAGAAACGCCGTGCAGGCGCCACATATGCCCCCAAGCGCGCTAATGTCGGCAATGACTATGTGCTGCGCTGTGGTCTGTGGCGCTTGCAGGACGCCCCTGCGCTCGTCCTGGAGCACAGGATGCAGGAAGCGGTACGCCTATTACCTCTGCCAGACGAAAACCTGGGAAGCCTATGGCAAATCCATCCCCCGCGACACATTGGAAGCCGAAGTGGGGGACATCGTCAAAACTCTGCAGCCGACGCAGGGTCTAATGACGCTCGCCAAGGCCGTGTTCCGCCACATCTGGGAGGCCCGCCGCGATCAGGCCAAAGACGTGGTCGCATCCGGCAAAAGGGAGATTCTGCGTATAGAGAAAGAAATTGAGTGTGTTCTCGATCGCATCATGACCGCCAGCAATGACACGATCATCCGTCGCTATGAAGACAAGGTGGAATGCTTGGAGCGTCAGAAGGCATTGCTGATGGAAAACACGGCCAAACAGATCGAACCCAAAGGCGCATTAGACGAAAAACTAGAACTCGCCTGCCAATTCCTCGCAATCCCCTGGAAAATTTGGGAAAATGGGGCAACCTCCGCCCGTCGACTGGTGCTCAAACCTGCCTTCACCACCCCCATTGAATACACCCGAAAAGAGGGCGCTAGAACTCCCAATTTGTCGTTACCATTCAAAGCGTTAAAGGATGTTCCAGCAGAGCCATTCTGCTGTGGTGCCGGGGGCGGCACCTAACAAGCATGAAAAACTACAATTATTTAATAAGATAGCCCCTATCTCTTACATTTGACACCAACAAAAATCACAACGTATCGTAGGAACGCCGTTTCGCAACCAACTGCTACATATCAGGCATCATCAAGCAACGGAAGGTGTTTCCGGAGCTTCCGGAACTCACTTCGCTTTTCACATAGCCGGTCAAAAGCGGCCATTGCGTCACGTTCGGTATCCACACCTGAAGCCATAGAGGCACACGAAGGCTCCGTAATTTGATACCATGCATAATACCAACAATTTTTTCGGATTGCAGCGGACAAACGTGGAACACCGTGGACAGCTATTTTGCAAATCTGCAACAATTACAGATACATTGGACGGAACTGGACAATCTTGGAGGTTGGTATGGTGCCGGGGGCGTCGTCACATCTTTTGGTCAAAACATTGGTTTAAAAGCATTGTTCACAATTCGAATTCTCCCTTTACCCCCAGTAATACCCCCAAAGAAAAATCTGTTCTTCGGTTCGATGCCCAAATTAGGCATCACACCGATAATCGCGGGTACGTACGACACTTTTCAGAGATCAACGTACTGCTCCATAGCTTCGTTTCTCTCGTACGTTAGGCCAATGCAGGTATTGGCCCAATACGATACAAATAGTCGGATAGCTGCGGTTGTGTTGCTTTGTAGAGCCAAGCCATAGCGTGATCCTCAAAGGCCTGTCTTCGTCCCCTCACATACTTGTTTGAAGCGCTAAGAAGCGAAACCGCTGTAACCGCATTTGCAGCCATCCCAACTACTGGGATCAAGCTGGTTGCCGCCGCTCCAACAGCAATGACAAACGGCCTTGAAGTAAAAAGGTCGTTCCTCCTCATCTTTAGCGCTTCTTTCAAATCCGCCAAATCGTCGCGCATGTCTTGTTCAAATTGCTCGGAGATTTCCTCTTCGGATTGTCCTTCCGAAACCATTAAGACGGACTTCGTAGCATACTCATCAATCTTCGCCGAGAATTTTTGCCTTAACCGCCTTATATGCCTGCCTTCTGAAGTCGACCCCTCTCTGCGACGAAAGTCGATTAATGTGTTTAAGCTGAGACTTGATGGGTCAATAATGTCGATTGCTATATTTACCAACTTCGGCTCCGGCGCTTCGCCTGTACAATCCAAACCCTGGTGAATTCCAGATATTGAACGTAGGAGCGCGGAATGTGCTACGTCCGCATTCGTGATTGTACGTTTAGTGCTACCTGCGCAAACGTCGGCAAGTATCGACATAACCGTGAGCCCGACGGCATCTTCGAAATACCACCTATCGTCCTGTTGCGTTGCCATCCTAGTTTCGCGAAGCACTTCGAACGTCTCGTGGAACAATTTCTGCGGATAAATCCGATAAGCCAAATCACCCGCCTCGTCCCTTGAGAGCAAATACCGCTCCGGGACAGAGGATGTCGCCAATTCCATAATCAGCTCATGAGCGCTTGTTTTTTGCTTCCTGTTTGGAACAATCGGTTTGACGATTAGTTCGTGCGCCTCCCGCAACTCATCAGGCCCGCAATAGCCATCGTCTTTGAATGGAACAATGCATTCGAGCTTATCCCACATGAGGAGAGCGGTCTTGAGGATGTCTTCGTCATGAATTTCTGTTGTGGGGTAGTAAAGTGCTTGGCTCATCAAAAATCTCCGACCGGCAAATTATGCTGAAAGTAGCACCCGCGTCGCTACGGGAGCAAATCAGTTCAGCCGCCAAGCTATGGCTTAGAACTGCCGCAGGAAAACTAGCATTTGGCGAAAGCGCGAAGGAGCCATATGTTTGAAAAGCCTGGGCGTCGAAACCCTAGGGCATCGCGATGCTCTTCAAACATGGAGAGATCGTGATGCGGATACTATCGAAACGTCAGTTGAAGGAGCTTGTCTTGTACTCGCCTCAACACATCGCAAGACTGGAGAAAGCCGGGAAGTTTCCAAAGCGAATACAACTCGGCTCGAACCGGGTCGGATGGCTTGAAAGCGAAGTGCTCGATTGGCTCGAAGAGAAGCTGACCGCGCGTTAGGCCCATGCGACGCTCCTTTGGGAGCACAGAGTGGCCGGGTGTGCACAACCCGGCCACTCAACTCAAATTCCTGAAATTGGCTTAAGGATGTATCCCTCCACACTCTCGATGTGGTAGTCACGCCCCGCCATCCCTTCTTCAATTGCGGTTTTTTGCTCTGATGTCGCAATTATTATCTGTGAGGAACTCAGATGCGTATCAGACGAAGCTTTGAGCATCGCCAACAAGTCTCTTGTTGCCATTTCTTGCTGACCGGGTTCGTCAAATACTACTAAACCTGGGTGATTTGTTGTGTTTGATACTGACAGCCTCAACAGTGAAAGATAGTAAGCCCATTTCAAGCGAATTCCATCACTGGCAGATGCCTCGAAGCCAAGGTCTTTTTCGAATACCTCTTCGGTGTCGGGGTCTCTCACTAACACCTGCGGCCTAAAGTTGTCCGCAGCTAAATGAATTTCGTCAGCAGGGAATGACTTAAAACCAAAATCTTTCAAATAGTCTTTAAGATCGTTCACCAATCGCAGTAGCTTATTCTTATCTGATACGGTGAAATCATCGCCAGTTCGAAGCTCCTTTAGGCGAGTTACGGCGTCAGACCACTCATTCGCGATTGCGCTCATCTCATCAACAACTTCGTCGGCTTTCTCTCGCAATTCCTCCCAACGTTCAGTTCGTGATTGAAGTCGAACAGCTTTAAACAACGCAGTTCGATCGACACTTGATGAAGGTCGAACCAGCGCTCGCTTGAGGTCGCGTAACTCCCTCCTGTTATCATTCAATTGACCTGATAGTGCGTTCCCTTGCACACGCAGTTCGGCCAACTCTTCGTCGGAAGCGTTTAAAGAAGATTTGTACATAAGCTGCTGCGACTTGATGAATGCTATGTTTTGATCCAGCGCCATAGCCTCAGGTGAAGTTTCAGGCAGCAGCTCTCGCCTCAGGTCTTGATGGCAAGTTGGGCAGGAATGAAACTCCAGGTCGGTACCGATCGTCGAACCGAGAGATTGAAGCTTCAGGGCATCCTGGTTTCTTCTCAGGTCGATTGCCAGTGCGTCGAGCCGCTTTCGAACTGATCTATTTTCCTCGATCAGTGCTTGGAATTCTGTCCGCAAGGCCTCATACGTACCAGATAAATCATCTACCTGTTTCTCTTTTTCACTAATTCGTCTTTGTAGCTCTGGTTCGACTTCTTCTGTCCGCTTCAATTCTCTCTGGCTCAGTTCTTCGACTTCTTCCTGAATTTGTTTGATTGCATCGCTCAAGGTTAACCATTCATCTTCCAAATAGATTTCCAACTCAATCGACGGGTTGACCGCGAATTCTGCTGTAGGCGTCGCTGGAACACCGGAATACCTGACTTGCGCTACTGTTGAGCGGTCAAGTAGGCGGCGCCGTTCTTGCCATTCGCCGGTTAGGTTCTTTATCCGTTTGTTCAACTCTGCGCGCTGTCGCCTTATTTTGCCAGCATCCAAATCCAGCAAGAACTCCATCACACGTCTACTCAAATCTTGGATGCTGAACTGCGTCGGGAATGGCCCCTGAATTGTTGACCAACCTCTTTTTTGCTCGACAAAGAAAAGGTTGAACAGTGTTTCGAGGTACAACGGGCACTCTGCTCCATCGAACCTGGACACCGTCGGCAAATCCATGCCTAGAAATTGAGCCAGAAAAAAGTGAAAGCCGTCTTCTCGAACAGCCGCACCAGGGTCCAAAACAAAATAATCGCGTTGACTTTTCTTATCCCAACTTCCGTCCTCACGACGGCTGCTCCAAGTCGAAATCAGCTTGGTGTCCGCACCGCCAACCACGTCGCGACGAATAAGGATTTCGCTTCCGGTCGAAGACACGAATTCGACTTCGACGTAAGACTGTAGAACGACCTTATATTCGCCGTCTCGCTCAACTTGCAGCCGCTCGCGCATTACAAAAGGTAGTGGAATTGCAAGGTTAGTGCTTATGGCACGCTCCATACCGAGAGCGTATATTATCGCTTGCAAACAAGTCGATTTACCTGACGTGTTGTCTGCCTGAATAATGTTCAGGCCTTCTGCAAATCTGAAATCAGCGCCGAACGCTTGATCTTTAGTAATTGCTCTCAACCTAAGTGATTGAACCCTTGTCATCGCGGGGCCCTCACAGAGTGCAAAACCTGATCGACAAAGGCTTCCGTGACCTTCGAAGAATTTGCCCTCAGAAACTCGATCTCTTCGACTAAGTAACCTTCCCCGTTAAGTAGGGCTTCACACAATTCTTTACCTGAGGCAGAAAGTTCAAGAGTAGCGCGCCCAGAACTGGTCAGCCACTGGACATGGCCTGTTCCAACCAGAAGGTCGATATTTCGTCCAAAAGCAGGCTCCAACCTCATTCGCCAAGAAATCAATGGTGTGGTACCTAGCAGCATTCCCTCGAGTTTCTCTCGAGATGAAGCTGATCGAACGGCATCGTTGAGAAGATTTAGCTTGGCTAAAGAGGCCTTCTTTCCTCGCGACATGTAGAGCATAAGCAGCGTCAAAACTGCTCGCCAACCTATTCGCAGGTCTCCGGGTACCGGCTTCGGCTTCACTTCGAATGAGAATTGGGTTTCAGTCTTTAGCTGTACACCACGTCGTCCAGCCGCTCGCGCGGAATGTGATTGAGAAGCCAAGCGGCATCCTGGCCGTGAAAGTCGAAATAGCAGGCTCCGAACCCGGCGTGCACGTCGCGCAAGAACGATTGCTTCATGAAAGTCGATTTGCCGGTGCCCGTCTGGCCGATCGCAAAGAGATGCTGAAACCGGCTGGTTTGATCCAGGTAGATGGGGTGGTTGTTGCTTTTGTTGAGGCCGATCCGATGCATCGCGAAGAGCTATGCACGCTCACCTCACCAGCCCACCCAAACCGGTCATCTCCTGGGACAAGAGGTGCGGTCGTGGGTACGACATCGAACGTCCACTACCCCGTTACGCTGATGGCGGTGCGATGGGCTGAGGTTCGGCGCGTGCGTGTTGTCCGCGCGTACTGCTTCGACCTGGTTGCTCCCCCGGTTTCCCGATCGCGTATAGGGCATGGTGCAAGCTGGTGAACTGAGGGAACAAAGCGTTGGTTTGAGTATAGCAAAGTAGGCCGAAGGCGTCGCACAAAACTCAACGTTTGAGTTGAAGGACAAAACAATCAATCGAAAATGCTTTCTCGGGCGAAAACTGTCGCGAAACGGCCTCCCCAATCGTTACATTGGTCAAATAAGCCTTCCGCGCCTGAAGCGCAATTACATCAGCCGCCCACTATGGTCGCTAGCAATGGAAGTCTTAAATTTCGCCGTTGGCCCACCTTTGACGAGTTTACGGCCCATAAGCGTCAAGCTCCAATTCCTACTTGGGCTTATTGGCCTTATTGCCTTGCGCAACTCTTTCAAACATTCCCAGCTCACCAATTTCTCGTGCAGCGTAGTCGGTGAGTTTGCCTCTCACCTTGCCCGTTGGAGCAATGCCCAATTCAGATAGGAGTTGAAATATCTCGGCGCTGGATACCATTCGGTCGGAGAAATACCGTTGAAGTTCTTCGCTAGACATCTTCAGCAGGTAGTCCTTGGATTTTTCAATCCTTTTTACGTCACTCATAACCAATTCTATAATAATCTGCCGCCGCGCAGTCTTCTTATCGACCGAGTATCCTGCTTCCCGCGCAATCACCATTAGTTCAGCATTGGTCAGCGAACTCTTCTCAAGGCCAGCGATTGCCCCTTTTGTTCCTAACCAACCTACAAGAGTGGCTATTTCATCCTTAGTCATGGGCAAGCTCCAACGAATTCGTCTACCAGTTCACGAAACTGTTCAGCTTGTTTCTCGGCGTTAAGAAGCTGGACATCGTAGACGGGTATACGGTCAGCCGCAGCCTGTCGAAGGCCATCCCCCTCTGTGACATAATTCTCGAATACGCCGCCCAGTCTTCGTAGTCTGTTGTATTCTGTTTGCTCTGTTTGCTTAAGTGCCTCCGCGTATTCACGTGCCATCATGCCAATGGAACCCGCAAACTCGGTGTCATCGTATTCAAAGTCTTCTACACTGTTTCTGATCATCTCAACGTCGGCGTTAACGTTGTTGATCTCGCCTAAGATCGTTGCAACGCCAATGGAGGACTGACGATCAAGTTTGACGGGCGAAACGCAATAGTCCGACGCGTATATTACCGAACGAAGTACGTCCGATACTTCTGGGTGGCTGTCGATCAATATGTAGTCGTAATTGTCTTCTAGCGCGGCGAGAACAAACTTAATGACCTGGAGGTGCCGGAGCAATAGACGGTTGTTCGACCTTATGTTGTTGCTGCTAGGTAGCTTGTCCACAGTAACCGTCGATAATCTAGGATCAGCAGGCAGAACGTCTATCGTCGTGCTGCCGTAGCTCCATGGTCGAACATCTACTTCCGGAGTTTGTTGCCCTGCGCTGTAAAGCTGTTGAAACTTGTGGAACAGGGTCGTTCCTTCGATTTGACCGGATGCAAAGCTCTCGATCACATCGGGAAAAAAACGCCCAGAAACGCCGCCGCGTTGGTAATCTGCATCCACGACAAGAACACGCTTACTATGATATCGAACAAGAGCGACGGCTACATGGTAACAGGCAGTGGTTTTACCCACTCCTCCCTTCTCGCTCACGAACGACACGACAGTGGCCATCATGTTTCTCCTTCTACTTGCTGCCTAAGGCCCGAGGTGGGGACTTACAACTCCAACTGAGCGGTAGAACGATTATATGTTGCCGCTTGATCGCTTCCCGTTCATCCCCGATGTATTTGTTACATGCAACATTGGTCAGTGCCCAGCTGCACCTACAATCCTGTTCGCAATTGCCCAAAGAAGCCCAAAAATTTGTTCGGCTCAGCGCACCAGTATAGGTGGCTTCGAGAAGAAATAGCTTTATCCGAACATCGCGTAGAGCGCCGAGAGAATAGCAACCGTCGCACCAGTCTGCACCATCATCGCTTTGAAGATTTCGGCTTTCAGATCGACAATCGCCTGGCTAATATCAGACTTCGTTGCAAGTTCTGAACCTGCTAGCACATCAACGATACCTTCCGCCTGCTCTTGCGAAAAACCCTTCGTCTGAAGACGCTGAATTGCTTGATGTGTGTCTACTGCGATCGTCGCCATAAGTATAAGCAATATAACACATATCTTGTTAATTGTCGCCTTCCAAACTCCCCTCGCACAAGTACCATTCCCTTCAGATCGACCATTCCCAACATTGGAGGTTTCTGATGGGCAAGCTGATCAAGTTTGATCATGTGAATACGCATGGTGATTTCGAAAAGGTGCTCGACCACTTCGGTATCAAATATACGAAGACTGGCACGCAGTTGCGTGCACTCTGCCCTTTCCACGAGGACACCAACCCGTCGTTGTCGGTAACACTCGAAGCTCAGGGTGATGCCAAGGAGAACACTTGGCATTGCTTCGGGTGCAAGAAAAGCGGATCGATTATCGACTTTGCAGCGCTGATGACCGGCAAGATACTGCGCGATGGCGCGGAGTTGGTGGCCGAAGTCTCGGGCTGTAGCTTGGCTCCGGCCAGAACGTCAATACTGAAGTCCGGCAAAGGCGCTGAGAGGCTCAAGACGGGCTGCAAACACGCCAAACGCGGAAAAGACCGTAACCCAACTGAAAACGCCCCAAAATCGACGACAGAGCCCAATGCGGCGAAGTCTCGGGCCAATCCAACCAACCAACCGCTCAAGTTCACCCTGCCACTTGTTATGGAGCACGAGTATGTAATCCAGCGGTTCGGGGCTGACCTGGCCGCTCGGTACGGTGTTGGTGTATGCGATCCAGAAAGCCGCAGCATGATGGCGGGACGCTGTTGTGTCCCGATCCACAACGCGGCGGGCGAACTGATCGCGTACGCTGGCCGGTATCTCGGAGACGATCCGAAGGAACCGAGGTGGCTGTTGCCCAAGGGTTTCGAGAAGCGGCACATCCTCTTCAACGCTCATCGGGTCTGGGGTTCGCTCCATGTGCTGTTGGTCGAAGGGTTCTTTGACGCCTTGCACCTCAATTCCCTCGGCATACCGGCGGTGGCATGTATCGGCAACGCAGTATCCGAGGAACAGGTCGCGCTCTTGGGCGAGCTGGGCGTTCGCCGCGTCACCGTCCTGTTTGATGGTGACGACGAAGGCCAAGCGGCGGCGGTTGCAGCCGTGCCGTCTCTGGCGCGCGCGCTCTTCGTGCGGCTTGGGTCACTGCCGGTTGGTTGTGATCCCGACGAAGCGCCGGAAGAGCTCCTCGTCGAGCAAGCCAGAGCCGTTTGGTAGCGGGTATCGAACCCGTTCCCGCATACCGTCGGAAGACCCGGCCTATCTCCCCTGTCCCGTGAGGACGGGGGAGATTTTTGTATGGCCGGGTCGGCGCGGTAGCGCCCGACTTCACAGGGTGGGTCTAGCGCCTGTCTTTAACAGGCCGAGACTGTTGTTTTCCGAGCTCAGGAAAAACACGCTGTGAAGTCGGGCGCTAGCCCGGACGGTATGCGGAACGGTTTCCGTTGCGCTGCAACGTTCGTTTCGGCTCCGACTTGACAGAATGCTGTCTAGCGGGGCGCGCAATATCTTTGCGAACCCGTCAAAGCAACTTCTTAGTCGAACGTTTTGGAAGCTTGGCCGGTCAACACGGGTTCGACCCGTTGGTGGGCGAGGTGTCCTTTATCCCCATGAAAAACTTTTAAACTTCCTTCAGTATCTCAGACTATTATTTCAATATTATATAAATATAGAGGGCTGCCACTTTGGCAGAACTCGCCTGCCAAGTTGGCAGAAAGCCCCTGCCAACTTGGCGCAGGCCAGCTGCCAAGATGGCAGTGTACCCCTGTTCCCTGTGGTTCTGTTTTCCTCAGGTTTGAACCCGTTGGCAGAGTGTCTGCCATTTTGGCAGGGCGGCTGCCCTCAGCAAAAAGCCCGCTAGTCGCGGGCTTTGATGTCATAGACTTCGGTCGTTCTGATCCAGAGGTCGGTGGCGCGCAAACCGACGTCATGTTTCTCGATCAGTTTCTTGTCTTCCGCCTCCTTTATGCACCGGAAAACCGTTCGCTCGCCCAGCCCCAGGAAGGCGGCAAGGTCGGCTTTTGACATAACGCAAAATGGAAAGCGCGGGTGGCTACTTGAGAGTTTGTGGATACTGTCCACGACGATGTATGTGTTTACCGAAAGATCGAGCTTTTCCCGCGCCTGGTGAAGGATCATCGTGTATCGCGGGCGCTTCTTGAATTTGCCGCTGTCAATGAGGTTTCCGATCTGCGTTATAGGTCAGATCATTATACCTCACTTTCCTCTTCAAGCGTGTGTGGGTAACGCACAGGTTCCGTGGGTTTCGGTCGTTCCAGGCGTCCGCCGATGGCGATTGTCTCAAGTGTCTCCAGCATGCGATTTGAAATCTGCACGATTGCCCCTCGTTGTTCGCGAGCGGATCGAATTTCTTCCTGGAGAAACTCGATCTGTCCGTCACGGTTTTTCAACTGTTCGCGAAGACCGTCGTTCTCTGCCTGCAACCGTGACATGTCGGGGGCTGTTGTTTGCAGCGGTACGTCTGCGGCAGGTGCAGTTGCATGCGTCTGCACCTGAATACCTTCATGCTCCGGCGTTTCGCTGCGTGCAGGTGCATCTACATCTTCATGCAGCGGCACGCCGATGATTTGCTTTGGAATTGCAGCTGCATCCGGCTGCACCGAAGATGCGGACGGCTTCGTGTCGACGCCATCAGCGATCATGTCAGGAAGAAGTTTACGCTCTAATTCCAGAAGGGAAGCCTCCGTCGTGAAGTAACGATTGAGGACGCCACGCTTTTGGCAGGTAAGTTCGCCAGTGCGGCACCATCGCTGAACCGTATCTTTCGATTTACTCAATCCTTTTGACCGGAAATGTTCGCGAACTTGCTCAACGGAAATCGTGAAGTCTTCCGGGGAGAGAAGTGCATGCAGCTGCATGTCTTCCGCATCTGCTGCAACCTGCTGCATATCGTTATTTTGGGCGGTACTTTGTGCAGATGCATGAAGCGGCTCTGGGCGGCGTGTGCCTATAAGTTGGTCATTCATAAACCAGAATTTTACCACGCCCAATGACATAAAAACATTCTGATACGTTTATGAAAACAAGTGTAAAAGCGCGTCAACGGTTGGCGCGAAACCCATCCACCAAATCAGCCCACTCTTGCATGAGTTCTACCCGTTGCTCAAAGTAAGTGGCCCGGTTGTACGCGCGACGAATTTCATTTTTGTCCTGATGGGCGAGTGCCGCTTCGATCACTTCGGGGTCAAACCCGCGCGTATTCAAAATTGTGCTGGCGGTCGCCCTAAAGCCATGAGCCGTGACCTCGTGTTTTTGATACCCCATTCGCCGCAGGGCCGAGTTGAGCGTATTGTTGGATAACTGGCGACGGTTCGACATTATTGAGGGAAACAAGAGTTCAACGCCCTCGATATCCGGCCAGAGAATTTCGACAATCTCAAATGCTTGGTCCGAAAGTGGCACGACATGTCCCCGGCGCATCTTCATTCGCTCTTCCGAGATCGTCCATGTCCGCTTGGATCGATCGATCTCCTGAATGGTAGCGCCGCGCACTTCGCCGGGGCGTACCATCGTGAGGATTTGGAATTTCAGCGCAGCCTTGGTGATGAAGTAGCCGGGGAATTCTTCTAGGTCACGAAGCAACGCACCAAATGTTCTCTCTTCGGTGATGGCTTCGATGAGAGAACACCCTAGACATACAAAAGTA
>ERZ1740068.681-NODE-681-length-14200-cov-8.753552_pt1 | contig 14200 bp, 11 predicted proteins | sample MGYA00581735_ERZ1740068 | MGnify/ENA primary metagenome ERZ1740068 (study PRJEB43018, sample SAMN04849740) | marine metagenome | isolation source: floating plastic debris | place: Pacific Ocean | collected 2008-08-30 | study: EMG produced TPA metagenomics assembly... | reverse complement strand
CTATTCATAATCAAACATGAAATTTTGATAGGCGTTGCGCAATTCTTTGAGTGCGTGTGCATCGGTAGATCTTTCCAGAATCTGTAAACCGGCTTCGTAGATTACTTTTGCTTGCTCCAGGGCATCAATTTCCAAATAAGTCTCTGCCAAATGGTAGTATAGCGCAGTATAATTTGGGTTGATTTCACGTAGTTTTTCGAAATGCCTGATGGCCTCCTCAGGGATCGATTCCTTATATTCCAGGGCTAGTGCATAGCGCGAAAAGTGGTCCTGTGGGTCTTCTTCCAAAAACTGTTTTAATTGTCCAATCCTTCCTTCGTTCATTAAGTATGCAATTTTTTTAATTTCGCCTCTTGATTAGTTAACTTCACGCAAATTTACATAACAAACCTTATTTGTATATGAACATATTAGTTTGTATCACGCACGTTCCTGATACTACATCTAAGATTAATTTTATAGATAACAATACTACATTTGATAAAAATGGAGTTCAGTTCATCATTGGTCCTTATGATGATTACGCCCTTGCCAGAGCTGTAGAGCTGAAAGAGCAAGGCGGAGGTAAGATTACTGTGTTGAATGTTGGAGAGGCAGATACTGAGCCTACCATCAGAAAAGCCCTCGCAATTGGTGCTGATGAAGCCATCAGAGTAAATGCTTTTCCAAGTGATTCTTTGTTTGTTGCCAACCAGATTGCCAGTGTGGCAAAGGAAGGTAATTATGATTTGATCCTCATGGGACGAGAGTCTATCGATTTCAACGGAGGTCAGGTACATGGTATGGTAGGAGAGATGCTGAATATGCCTTCTCTTTCTCCTGTAATGCACCTGGATATTGAAGGTAATACTGCTAAAGTTGCCAGAGAGATAGAAGGTGGGAAAGAAATGTTGGAGGTAGCGCTACCGTTCGTTGCAGGATGTCAGGAGCCTATCGCTGAGTGGAAGATACCCAACATGCGTGGTATCATGTCTGCCAGGTCCAAGCCACTGAACGTCATAGAGCCGGTAAGTGATGAGAAGGCGACAGCCGTGAAAGAGTACGCTTTACCCCCTGCGAAAGGCGCTGTAAAAATGATCGATGCTGACAATGTTAGTGAGCTGGTAGATCTATTGAAAAATGAAGCGAAGGTTATCTAAACACATTAAAACAGAAAATATTTATGTCTATTTTAGTTTTTGTTGAAACAGACGAACAAAAAGTAAGAAAATCATCAGTGGAAGCGGTGAGCTATGCTGCTGCCATGAATGCAGGCGAAGTGACTGCCATCACATTTGGCGAAATAGAGGCATCAGAATTGACTGCTCTGGGTAAAGGTGGTGCAGGCAAAGTTTTGCATGTAGGAGATGCCCGACTGAACGATGGTAATATCCAGGCCTATGCCAGTGGTATTGCGGGTGCGATGAATGCCAATGGTTACGATACGCTTGTGCTGGCCAAGTCTTCTCTTGGAGATGCAGTGGCTGCCAGAGTGGCCATCAAGACCAATGCAAGCCTAGCGTCTAATGTTGCTTCTCTACCAGATACTTCCAATGGATTTGTGGTGAAGCGTAGCATTTACACTGGTAAAGCATTCGCGGATGTGGAGCTGAAAGGTGACAAGAGAATCCTCGCGATCAAGAAGAACGCTGTGGAGATCAAAGAAGATGGCGCTGACGCTGCTGTAGAAGCATTCGCAGCAGATATCCCTGATTCAGATTTTGGTGTGAAGAAACTATCAGAAGAAAAAGCAACAGGAGATGTGTTGTTGCCTGAAGCGGATGTAGTTGTTTCCGGCGGCAGGGGATTGAAAGGTCCTGAGCACTGGGGAATGATCGAGGACCTGGCCAAGTCACTTGGTGCTGCTACAGGATGCAGTAAGCCGGTTTCTGACATCGGGTGGAGACCTCACCACGAGCACGTTGGCCAGACCGGTGTGAAGGTAAGCCCTACGTTATATGTAGCCATAGGTATTTCCGGCGCTATCCAGCACCTGGCAGGTGTCAATTCTTCAAAGTATATTGTGGTGGTCAACAAAGATGCAGAAGCTCCCTTTTTCAAGGCAGCAGATTATGGTATCGTTGGAGATGCATTTGAAGTTATTCCCAAACTAACAGAGGCACTGAAAGGCGCTAACTAATTAAGTGAAGAAAATTAAATTAGAAATACTAGGCCTATCGTCCAGCCAAACGCAAAACGGTTCGTTTGCATTGGTGCTGGGAGAGGCAGAGGGTAATAGAAGGTTGCCAATCATCATTGGTATGTTTGAAGCGCAGGCTATCGCGATTGAGATCGAGAAAATTGTCCCAAACAGACCGATGACGCATGACCTTTTCAAGTCATTTGCTTACAGCATTGGATTTGATCTTAAGGAAATTGTCATCTCGGATTTGAAAGAAGGAGTATTCTTCGCCAAAATTCTCTGTAGCGGGGAAAAAGGCGAATTTACCATCGATGCAAGACCGTCAGATGCTATTGCCATTGGGTTGAGATTCAGTGTGCCCATCTATACCAATGAGTCCATTTTGACCGAAGCAGGTATTGTTCTGACAGACGATGCAGAAGACGAAATTGCCAAGCTTCGTAAAACGGAAGGCACAGGTACTGAAGAAGCACCAAAGACTGAAGGCGAAAAACTAGATCAGATTGCTTTTGACAAACTTGAGAAGATGCTTCAGGAAGCCCTCGATAAGGAAGACTATGAAAAAGCCGCGAAAATTCGTGATGAAATGAATAAACGGAATTAAAAGACTTCCAGTTTCTAATTTTAATAATATTGCTGAAAGCCAGTGGAAATCTCTTCACTGGCTTTCTTGTTTTCTGCCGGATGGATTGGGTGTTTATAACTATGCACTTGTTAATGCCTTTATTTGACCGGACCTTGGTTTGCAGAAAGCGGACTATTTAGCTCCCTTTGTTGCCTTTTCTGCTGTTTCAGGCTGTATTTTTACGTTTATCGGGGATTTGTTTTTGCCAGACTTTTTTTATCGAACGCTAAGACTCTTCTATCGAAAAAATGAGGTATCCTGCAGCTTATCATTTAGTTTTACTTCAACCACGCACATGGAGCAAAGCAATAATGTTTAATTCTACTTTGAATGAAGACTATTAAGACTTATTTAGGGGTTCTCATTTTCTTCAGTTACGTATTTTTATGCCACACTATTTTTGCCCAGGAAAATCCTACCCTGGAGAGTGTCAAGGCAACTTTAGACCTCGCGGCTTCGCGCTATGATGCAGGGGACTATCAGCGGGCAATAGAGTATGGACAGAAAGGCCTGGAGAATGCAGTGACGTTGGAGGATGATCAGTTGACGCGGGTTTTTAAGAGTGTTTTGGGAAACGCTCATTTGGAACTGGATCAATATAAAGAGGCGACTAATTATTTTCTTCAAATCATCATTGAAGCCACTCAAAGAAACAACAATGCTATTGCGGCTGATGGCTACTATGCCCTGGCCAATGTATTTAGCGAAATGGGTGCATTCACCCGCTCCGCTGAAACCTACAAATCCTCTGCTGATCTTTTTTCTGATCTCGGGAATCAGGAAAAGCTGCTGGAGACACTTACCGGTACGGCCTTCAATTACAAGTTTGGCAGAGACTATGCCAATGCGACAAGGTATCTTGACCAATTGCTAAGACTAGCAGACAATGATCCTTTTTATACTTCCTATTTCAATGAACAACTGCTGGAGATCTACTACGACGAGGAAGACTGGAACAAATCCATCATTGCAGCGGAAGTAGTTTATAAATACAAAAAATCAACTGGTAGCCGGGCGGATAAGTCGGCGATCACAAGGCGACTCAGTTTACTCTACTCACGGGTAGAGAACTTCAACCGTGCTTTGAAGTTGGCCAACGAGGCCCTTGATCTGGCACCTGCAAGTATCGAAGGCAACAGGGCGTTGGGGCTTGCGCAGTTAGTAGGCGGAGATACTGATCAAGCCATTAATACACTTAATCAAACCCTTAATCTGGTCATCGCTTCTCCCAATGCCGTTCAGAAGGCACTGGTTTACACCAATCTGAGTGAGGCTTATCTGAATAAAAATGACATTGAAAGTGCAAAGACGGCGATCGTGCAGGCTGGTAAAATTGCTGAGACAATGAGCGACCGCAAGATCAAGATGGAGGTCTATGAAACTGCTGCACAGATTGGGTCAAAAACCGGAGATCAGAACATGGTGCGGAAGTATCAGCAGCAGTTCAATGACGAGCAGGCTGCACTCAGCTCAGAGCGACGCAGTGCAAGTGCCAAAGTGAACAGGGCTGATAACCTCGCCAAGAGGTATGAAAGTGATTTTACCCTGACCATTACACAAGAGATCTCCAAAAGCTCGGTGCAGAAGAGTCAGCAATTGAGCTTTGAGAATGCACAGCGGCAGAAGCAATTACAATTGAAGCAAAATGAACTCGCGGATAGCAGGAAGGAAAATGAGGAACTCAGAGAGGCCTACAGGGTGATTGATTCACTTTCGGAGGTGAATAAGAGATATGCGGAAACCTACAAGCTGCAAGCGCAAGATATCCGTTTGGAAAGAGATAGTATAGATGCTGAACGGATCATGGCGATGACTGAAACCCAAAAGACGCAATTGCTGTTGGATCAGCAGGAACGGTTGACCGATCAGGAAAAGGTACAGAAGACGCAGCAGCGGCAATTGTTCATTGTAGCCATTGCCAGTATTATTTTGATCCTTTTGGCTGTCCTGTTTGCTTTTTATAAGACTAACGAATCCAGGAAGATCATCAAAGCACAGAAGAACAACCTGGAGGATCAGCAAAAGATCATTTCAAAACGGAATTCACAGCTCAAGAAAAGCTCCAATCACCTACTCAAGTCCAACAATGATCTGAAGCGGGCAAAGAATCACCTCAAGGATTCCTTGTCTAAGGAGCAGATGATGCGGTCGGAACTCGAAAAGATCAATTCTGAGCTGAAAAACACGCAGGTACAGTTGATTCATGCTGAAAAAATGTCTTCACTGGGTCAGCTTACTGCCGGTATCGCACATGAGATCAACAATCCTATTAACTTTGTGCTAAACAGTGCCAATATCATCGGGATGAACTTTGAGGACATCAAAGAAATCCTTGATCATATCCTGGCTGCAGAAGACGGGGATAAGATTGTGACATTTTTGCATACCCTGGACATAGAAGAGCTACAGGACTCTATAGAGATCATCATAGAGATGTTGGGTAATTTGAAATATGGAGCAGACCGGGTGACGGAAATTGTGAAGGGACTGCGTACGTTCTCCAGATTTGACGAGGCAGAGATCAAGACGGTTGATATCCATGAGAATTTGGAGTCTTCACTGCTCATTTTGCACAATAAATACTCTGATCAGAACATTGTCATTGAGAAAGAGTTTGATACCAGCCTCCCTGAGATAGAGTGTTATCCAGGGCAGCTCAATCAGGTATTTGTGAATATTATCAACAATGCCATTGACGTGCTGGCTGACAAGGACAAGCCGGTCATTACTATCAGCACCGTGTACGAAGGGGACAAAGCCATTATTGGTATTGAGGACAATGGTACTGGTATTCCAGCGGAGATTCAAGAGAAGATATTCGACCCATTTTTTACAACCAAAGATGTAGGGAAAGGAACAGGCCTTGGGCTGTCTATTTCTCACAGCATCATTCAGCAACATAGCGGCACGATAAAGGTGGACAGCAAGTTAGGTGAAGGAACAAAATTTACTATAGTTTTGCCTAAGAGCTTGTACGCAGTAAATAAAGAAGAACAAGCTGTTGTTACAAATTAGCACTCGGTGATGAGATTACAGAACGATAGACTAGATATTCGTGCCATCAATAAGCACAATATACTCTATGTAGACGATGAGGTGATCAACCTTAAGGTGTTCAAGGAGACTTTTAAGCGCTACTACAATGTGTTCCTTGCTCAATCAGGGAAAGAGGGACTGCAGATATTAGATGAGGTTGAAATAGATTTGGTGATCACAGACCAGCGGATGCCGGAGATGACCGGTACCCAGTTTTTGGAAAAAGTGGTCCATAAATACCCGGATGTCCTGCGGATGATAATGACGGGTCACAGTGACCTAGAAGTGATCGTGAAATCTATCAATGATTTCGGCGTGCATCAATACATCACCAAACCGTGGAATTCTGAATCTGTCAAGATCGTTTTTGATTCGTTTCTCAACAAACAAAACAAGGAGCTTTCCAAGTTGCAGGACTCGGCTGTTATTGATGAATCACCCGAGGACAAGATCAAGGGCTATGCCAAGACGCTTATTTCTTTCAAGGATTTTAGAGTTGACATCATCAGGAAGTATTTTGAGAACCCCATCGTTGTGAACTATTCCAAAGAATGCGAAGGGAAGGAAAATATCTTTGTGCATGAGTTCAAAGGCGAAGATAGCTTTCTGTTTCTGATGGTCAACTGCTCGGTGAATGAGATAGAGGGCAGCATGATCAAGTCTGGTATTTTGGATTTTGGAAAAGACTTTTTGATCTCTAATAAGGTGTTCAATCCCATAGAGTTCTTCAAGTATGTTTCTACACTGGCAGATGAAGTGATCAAGCAGCACTTCTATGATAATATTAACATAGGACTTACAGTATTTTTCAGTCATAAGGACAAGCCTAATGACTGGGTAATCACCAACTCCGACATGATATTTGGCTATAAAGATGGTCAGATTGTCAATTTTGAGAATGTAGAATCCAAGGCGTCGCAACTGCCTGGAGATCAGTCAATGATCTATAAAATCAACAAAGAAACTTGCGAAAACCTATATATGTATTCAATGGATACACTTTCTGATAAAGATGTATTTGAAGGAAACCTGTTGCACCTGCTCGATAGCACACTCAACTCCTCTTATGGAGAGAAGTTGATCTCATTGCAATCATTCCTCAACTCCTCAATATCTGACAGTGGCGTAGACAAATTTTGCATGGTGGGGCTAGAGTATCACTAGACTTGCCCCGGGGTTCATACCATTGATTACCAGCATATGGGAAAAAACAAAATCAGCCTAAAGTAGGGAGGCTATCATAAACATTAAAAGATTTTTTCCATGAGTTTCACTCAGAACACTAAAAACACACATCAGGTTAAAATAAAGCCCAACATCCTCTATGTGGATGACGAGGAGATTAACCTAAAAGTATTCAGGTCTACTTTTAAAAGACATTACAACATCTTTACCTCTTCTTCAGGTTATGAGGCCCTTGATATTTTGAAGGCGGAAGATATTCAATTGATTGTGACAGATCAGCGAATGCCGGAAATGAATGGGACAGAGTTATTGTCAAAAGTGGTGCCAAATCACCCGAATATCCTGCGGATGATCATGACTGGTTTCAGCGACCTTGAGGTGATCATCAGGGCAGTCAATGAATTTGGGATTCACCAATACATTACCAAGCCCTGGGATTTTGAAGCACTCAAGTCCGTTTTTGATAATTTGCTATTGACGCCTAACCTGCCACAGCAGGAACTACACCCTGAGCGTAATCAGATCACCCGATATGCCGAAGGTTTTGTGAATAAACGCAATGAGGAAGGCTTTGACAGGATCAAAAAGTACTTTACCGGTGCCTGGTTGTTCAATCACTCTGCTTCCTGTAAAGGGGAGAAGAACGTTTTTGTGCACGAGTTTAAGAAAGGTGAGGCGGTTATTGCATGTGTAGTCGGTTGCTCAGTAACGGGCATCAGAGGTAGTATGCTCAAGTCTTTTGTGAGTGATATAGCCAAAGAACAACTGCTCTCCAAAGCGGCATTCAATCCGGTAAGCTTCTTCAGAGACCTCAGTGCTGCCAGCGAGAGCTTTTTGAAAGACATTGAGATAGACAAGGAAGAACTGGAAATCCAGATGATCTATAAGTTTGATTCCAAGCCCAGTACCTGGGTGCTGAGCAATCAGGGCAAGGTACTCGGGATCAAAGATGGCCGCTACACGGAATTACCGATACATTCTACCAAGCCAGATGAGCGATTGACGATTTTTAGGCTGGAACCTTCAGTTTGTGAGCGGTTTTATCTTTACACGATAGATGAACCGGTAAAAGATGCGGCACTGTATGCGCGCATTGAGCAGCGTATCATTGAACTCAATGCCAATGATGAGGATGGACTGGTCAAAATTGAGTTGCAATCTTATTTGGATCACGAAATTTCAAGTCATCAGATTGATAAACTGACACTACTGGAACTCACGCTGTAAACTTCCGAAAGTTTTTCCAACACTTATATGTCGTTGCCCTCAATTTGATTATTTTGGGTCAAATTTGAAGTGCGCATGAGTTTTCTACGAGCTATTATAGGTATCGCTTTCTTTCTGGGCCTGGCCTACCTGTTTTCTTCCCGACGTGATAAAATCGACTGGCGTCTGGTGCTGACAGGCTTAGGCTTACAAATGGGACTGGGACTATTATTGATTGGTGGTGCCCAGTATAGTGGTGATTCTGAAACAATTAAGACATTGCTTTCCATTGTTCCCAATATGTTTGATTGGGTAAGTCAGCGTTTTGTGGTCATCCTTGGCTACACAGCAGAAGGTAGCCGCTTCATTTTTGGTGACCTGGTCAATAGTGAAAGCCTGGGCTTCATCTTTGCAGTCAATGTACTGCCTACAGTGATCTTTTTCTCTACATTAACGGCCGGGTTGTATTACCTGGGGGTGTTACAAATCATTGTCAAAGCCATTGCCTGGGTCATGGCGAAGACGATGCGGTTATCAGGCGCAGAATCCCTCTCGGCTGCGGGTAACATCTTTTTGGGACAAACGGAGGCCCCACTGCTGGTGAAGCCGTTCGTGCCTAAAATGACAAAGTCAGAACTCATGTGTTTGATGACCGGAGGGATGGCCACTATTGCAGGTGGTGTGCTGGCAAGTTATGTGGGGATGCTGGGCGGAGATAGTCCGGCAGAGCAGGCAAAGTTTGCTTCCTACCTATTGAGTGCTTCGGTACTCAACGCGCCTGCTGCGATCATCTTATCCAAAATAATGATTCCAGAACTGAATAAAGAAGGTGTGGATACGAGTTTGAGTGTGAGCTCGGAGTCACTGGGTACAAACCTCATTGATGCGCTGGCAAATGGTGCGTCTGATGGGCTCAAGCTAGCCCTTAATATCGGGGGCATGTTGCTGGCCTTTATTGCGCTGATTGCTGCATTGAATGGTCTGCTGGGTTGGGTAGGAGACTGGTCCGGGCTTAACGTCGAGATTGCCGAAAGTACAGGTAATCAGTTCAAAGCGCTTTCTATGGAGTACATCCTGGGACAGGTGTTCAGGGTTTTCGCTTTTGCAATGGGGGTAGAATGGGCACAATCTTCGTTGGTCGGTTCGCTTGTTGGGACCAAGTTGGTGGTGAATGAGTTTGTCGCCTATAGTGGTCTGCAGGAATTCATTGGAAAAGGGATGTTGACCGATAAGTCTGTTATCATTTCCACCTATGCGCTTTGCGGGTTTGCCAACTTCAGCTCCATTGCTATTCAAATAGGAGGTATTGGAGGTATGGCACCAACACAACAGGGAAATATTTCCAAACTAGGTTTTAAGGCACTATTTGCTGCCACCATTGCTACGATGCTGACCGCTACGATTGCAGGCGCATTTTTCTAGAAAATACAGTAAGTTTATCGGCACTATTGGCCTGAATAAGCGGCGCCTTTGATCAATAATTCGGCACTTGCCTGATTAGTGGCCAACGGAATGTTGTGCACATCACAAATTCTCAGCAACATTTGCACATCTGGTTCGTGAGGGTGCTTGTCAAGCGGATCTCTGAAAAAGATGACCATGTCTAGTTTTTTTTCAGCCGCCAAAGCAGCGATCTGTGCGTCACCCCCGATTGGGCCACTCAAAAATTTGTGCACATTTAGTCCAGCCTTTTCAGCATGAGTCCCGGTAGTACCGGTTGAGACAAGTTCGGCTTGTGCCAGGTATTCTTTGTTGCCCAGCAGAAATGCCACCATGTCTGCTTTTTTTCCATCATGTGCGATGATCGCGATTTTCATAGTCTTAGTGATTTCAGCGGAAAACTATCAAAAAGCAACTGCGAATCAAATAGCTGAGGAGGATTTAGTCGGTTTTGGCGTGGTAGCTTCGTGAAGACACGAAGCGAAACCGGATACGATAAAACAAAAAAGCCCTGATTTGTACCAGGGCCTCTTGTCATTTGTTTCAGCAGTGATTCCTCACTTACTGCTTATCGTAGTGGTGATTCTCTTTTGGGGAACCACTCATGATCTCATCATTGGCGAAATCCTGGTACTTTTCAAAGTTTGCATTGAATGCTCTGGCCAGTTCGTTGGCTTTCGCGTAAAACGCCTTGTCGTTCTTCCAGGTTTCTCTCGGGCTTAAGATTTCCGAAGGTACATCAGGACACGTCATTGGTATTTGTGTGCCAAAGATAGAGTGCGTTCTGAATCCAACGTTGTTCAACTTGCCATTTAACGCCGCAGTGATCATTGCACGGGTATAAGGCAACTTAATGCGACTTCCTACACCATAAGGGCCACCAGTCCAGCCTGTGTTGACCAACCAAATGTTTACATCATACTGCTCCATCTTCTCACCCAGCATCTCCGCATACTTAGTAGGGTGCAATGGGAGGAATGGAGAGCCGAAACATGCACTGAAGGTCGTTTGAGGCTCCGTGATCCCTGCTTCTGTTCCAGCTACTTTTGCTGTATAGCCAGAGATGAAATGGAACATCGCCTGAGACTTGTTGAGACGCTGAATGGGAGGGATTACACCAAAGGCGTCACAAGTCAGGAAGAAAATGTTTTTAGGAATACCACCTACTGATGGTGAAACCGCATTTGAGATGTGATGGATTGGATACGCTGTTCTGGTGTTTTCCGTTACTGTAGCGTTCTCATAATCCACCGTTCTTTGTCCTTCCAGGAAGCGGGTGTTTTCTACGATTGCCCCAAACTTGATGGCATCGAAGATTTCAGGTTCTTTTTCCCTGGTCAGGTCAATGACCTTGGCATAGCAGCCACCTTCAAAATTGAATACGTTGGAGTCTGTCCATCCGTGCTCATCGTCACCGATGAGGCCTCTCGCAGGATCGGCAGAAAGAGTGGTTTTCCCTGTCCCTGACAATCCGAAGAAGATGGCTGTATCATGCTCTTCCAGACCAATATTGGCTGAGCAGTGCATGGACAATACATTGCGCTCCTGAGGGAGGATGTAGTTCAATACGGAGAAGATTCCTTTTTTCATTTCACCGGCATAGCCTGTTCCACCGATCAGAATGATCCGCTTGGATAGGTTGATGGCGGCGAAGTTTGATTGTCTGGTGCCGTCCACAGCGGGATCGGCTTCAAACTCAGGAATACAAATAATAGTGAAATTGGGATCGAAAGCAGGTAGTTTGTATCGATCCGGTCTTAGGAACATATTGTGACAAAACAGGTTTTGCCATGCTTTGGTATTGATGACGCGTAGGTTGAGGCGGTAGGTTTTGTCCGCTCCAGCGTAAGCATCTCTTACATAAACTTTTTTGTCTTCAAGAAATTGGATCATTTTCTGGTGTAGCCCGTCGAAATGTGCTTCACTCATAGGGATATTGACCTCACCCCACCAGACAGTATTTTCAGTCTTACTGTCTTTGACTACAAATCGATCTTTGGGAGATCTTCCGGTAAACTTACCTGTATCGCACATCAGCGCGCCGGTATCAGTGAGAGAACCTTCTCCGTTTTTCAGGGCTTCTTCTACCAGTTCTGCTGGGGAGAGATTCCAATAGACTTTGTCTACTTTCTTGATTCCTACCTTACTTAAGCCGTTTTCGGACGGTTTTAATCCGATTTCTTGCATAGTTAAAGTTATTTGAATTATACTTGTTTATTTAAGGTGCAAACATAGATAAAAATATGTCTTAAATGGACGCGTTAAATTGATTTATTTTTGCCCTTAATGATCGATTTTAACCTAAACAAACGTTTTCATACGATATGAGTGACTTAAATGGCCAGAAGACTTTTCTTGGACACCCCAGAGGTCTGGCAACTTTATTTTTTACCGAAATGTTCGAGCGTTTCAGTTATTATGGGATGCGCGCATTACTGTTGATTTTTATAACAAAGAGTATTGCAGACGGGGGGCTCGGCATAGGTGATGATGAAGGTGGTGCCATCTATGGCTTGTATGTTATGGGCGTTTACGTTTTTGCCCTTCCCGGTGGTTGGATTGCCGATCGCTTGCTGGGTTTGAAGAAATCAGTCTGGTATGGAGGAATCATCATCGCGATGGGCCATTTTACCATGGCAGTGCCGGGTGTTGTTGATTTGATCAACGGGGTAGAGACCAAGACCGAGATTACGCAGATGGATACCATTCCTTTCTTTTTGGGATTGATCCTCATTGCGCTGGGTACGGGACTACTCAAGCCCAATATCAGTTCCATTGTAGGTTCTTTGTATCCTGCATCTGAAAGTGCCAGACGTGATGCTGGTTTTTCTATTTTCTATGCAGGAATTAATATCGGTGCATTCATTGCGCCGCTGATCACAGCACCCCTGGGCGAGCAGGTCAACTGGCACCTGGGTTTTGGAACCGCGGGTTTGTTCATGGTACTTGGGTTGATCCAGTATAAGTTTACAGATCACTTCCTCGATGGCGTTGGAGACCCTCCGGTAATGACTACTCCTGAGGAACAAGAAAAGCAAAATAGGTTGAAGACGGGATTATACGGCGTCTTAGGTGCGGGACTGATCATTTTGGTACTCACCTTTGCAGGAGTGATTCCGGTAGATGCCCTCACCATTGCTGATACCTCTGGTATTGTGATCCTGTTGATAGCCTTTGGTTTCCTCGGTTATGTGATCTTTTTTGGTGGTGTCACCAAGGAAGAGCGCAACAAGACCATTGTCATTACAATTGTATTTATATTTTCCGCTTTGTTCTGGTCTGGTTTTGAGCAGGCAGGTTCTACACTCAACCTCTTTGCAGAAAGGTTTACAGATAGAAATGTTTTTGGAATAGAAATCGCCGCAGGTACCCTACAGTCTATCAACCCAATGATCCTGATCATTTTCGCACCCGTTTTTGGAGCGATGTGGATATGGCTTGCCAAGCGTAATCTGGAACCAAGTAGCCCCCTGAAGTTTGCCTTCGGGTTGATCCTCTTGGGCGTTGGGTTCCTCGTGATGTACTTTGCTGCCAAGATCGCCGCTTCAGGTCAGTTGGCTGCCCCAACCTGGTTGATCTTTACCTACATGTTCCACACATTTGGTGAGTTGAGTTTGAGCCCTGTGGGTCTGAGTTTGACGACTAAGCTGGCACCTAAGAAATTCTATGGCCAGATGATGGGTATCTGGTTTATGTCCGTATCTTTTGGTAACCTCATTGCCGGTAGGATCAGTGGCGAACTTTCCGGAGGGGATGAAGAAACTTTGGCTCAGATGCCTGATCAATACATGGTGATTGTTTATACGACTGTTGGCGCTGGATTGGTGCTGGCATTGTTTAGCAAGCCAATCAGGAGCTTGATGGGCAACGTGCATTAACAGATTTTATCACTTTATGGTGAGATGACGTGAAAAAGGGCTGCTTTCCTGGAAAGTGGCCCTTTTTTGGTGACTAATAGCTGGCTTCAGCTTAGCGCTAGCTCAGCTGAAGCCGAAGAATCGCAGGAAGCTTGTAGCTTCCATTATTGCTCCATCCGCTCAAAAACAAGTTTCGAATCTGGTGAAGCTTCTCCATCGATCATCAGCGAAAGCTCCAACTCGTCCCCGGACAACTTGAGCAGCTTTGCTTGTCTTTCCAAAGGCCTTTTCAGTTCGGTGATGGTAAGAACATCTTCTTTGATAGACCAGAAAGCCTCACGTATGATTAGTTCGCTGTTTTCGATGTCGCAGTATTCCATTCTCCCGCCTTCAAAAAAATGGTAATAAAATTGCTCCAGGATGATCTTTTTGGATCGTAGAAACTGATTGTAGGTAGCAGTGTCAGCTAACTGCATGGCGGGACTGAACTCAATTTTGTCTATCGCCGAAAAATAAGTCAAATCCCACTTACCTGTAAGCTGATCTTGTGCCATAGAATGAATGGGAAGCAGTAAGACAAATGAAATGGTGCAATTGATGATAAATTTATTCATTGGGTGATTGATAAAAAGTGATTGTTTTTTCATTAGTATAGTTCCCAATCGGTTTATATGACGAGGTAAGAGAAATGGTTTAGAGGTCCCGAACTGCGCGTCCCGAACTGCGCGT
>ERZ1740068.679-NODE-679-length-14215-cov-5.036511_pt1 | contig 14215 bp, 13 predicted proteins | sample MGYA00581735_ERZ1740068 | MGnify/ENA primary metagenome ERZ1740068 (study PRJEB43018, sample SAMN04849740) | marine metagenome | isolation source: floating plastic debris | place: Pacific Ocean | collected 2008-08-30 | study: EMG produced TPA metagenomics assembly... | reverse complement strand
TAATGCACATGTACACCATGCCCTAGTCTTTGCAGCATTATATACCAAGACCAATTCCGAAACAGTCCAATACAATATTTCCACTTAGACACCCCAACAAGATCCAAAAAATAATGTGCTAAATCACCCTTTTTCCATCCTAACATTGAAGGCCATTGAATCTACAATGGATTTTCAATTTGTCCCCACCACACGTATCAATGAACATGAAAATAAGTTTACATTTAATCAATGAATATTATTGATAATCTGTATACTGCGTTGGTTTAACAACTGTACATACAATCCTGGGACTTGAGTGACATGTTCCATGCTCTGACATAATTGTGCACCCATCTTGTCACTTTCTCATGCCGATGTAAGGAGCTGAGTACAGTTTGACGTGCTTCCTCTCTACTGTATCTGCTGTGGAATGTGTCACACAGAAACCTCATCAGTTGAAGTATTTCCGGCAAGTACTGTACAGCAGCCACTGTCTCACTTTTCTCTAGTAATCTGCGGAGGTGTGGATAATCCTAAAAAATTGATTGGAATATAGGCTATAGTTCCGATGACAGAGACGTACGTTGAAGCCTTTTTGTAAAAAACTTGAAAAAACTAATGATAAGCATTACCAGTTGCTGTCTCATGAAAACATGATTATAATTAAATTCAATTATAATTTGAGTTGCATGTCGCTCATGAAGATCAACAGTTCATCAGAAGTGATAACAGCAAATCATGCAGAGTGATGACATATCCACATATCAAGACTTGAGTAAGGCTAAGGAAAATAATGATTGTTGGATGGTTTGTAGGAGGACAGACCTCTGGATTGTTGTTGATCACATTAATGATGGTTGTGGCAGTTAGAGGCCGTTTATAAGCCCACAGTTCGGAGGAGTTGTGGATACATTCCCTCTCTTTGATATCAGAATCAGAGGACAATATTCCTTCAAGCCTCTCAGGTGTCTTGCTCCTAAAAGCTAACTTGATTCGCTGAAGGGTCTCACTCTGGAAAGTACATGTGTAAGACTAGATACCAAGAATTCATAGTTGTTACTATGATATATTTTCACCAAATTTCCCCTAGCATCATAATTCCAAACTGAACTGCACTCATTTCAAAATAATATGAGGTAAGCTTGGGTGAACATTTTCATGGTCTCATGGGTCTGAGACCCCCATTTCATAAGCGTTTCCAAAAAGAACAAGCATGAGATATAGTGTCAAGATTGAGTAAGTCAATACAACCAGGGTTGTTTCTCACGATAAATAAAAGGTGTTCGATTCGTTTGTAGTTCAATGTGTACAACCTCTGACTTGATAAACTTATGGCTGAGTTACTCTTTTCGCTATCCTATATATTGAAAATTGATTAACTTACGTTGAATGACGAGCGTATAAAGGTGTCATCAAATTGTTTCTCCCACTCTTGGCGTTTTTGAATGTCTACCAAGTTTACGCATTGTGGCGCTGATGGGTTGTCTACAAAATATCCAAGGTGAACAATATCATGTCATGGGTTTATATGCAAAGCACTGCACTCATACAATATAGCCTACTGCAGCTAGGAAACCGTTGGTCTATGCAAAAACTGGCTCAAATATTATTTAAGGCACAGCTTGGCAATTTGAGGTACTGATAGCAGGGTCATAGAAAGCAAAACTACAATAGAAGCTATAACATACCGGTACACATTCAGTGTGTTAAATACCACACATGATGAAAATGTAGACAGAATTTAGCTAAGCGAATTGGGCATAGTGAACTTGATGAGTTAAACTAATATAAAGGGAATCTGCGCCTAAAAAAAATATTGTCACTGAACAGGGAGATTTTAGACACGACAAAGAAAGATAGCGGTGCATTCCGCTGAAGGCTGTTGTTGAGTCACCACCCTGACCCTGATCTATTAAACAGAAGCAAAATTAAATAATCTAATATTTCAAACAATGATTGTTTTCAAGGGTGAGGCTTGACGGACGACAATGTTAGCGGTTTATCGGTTAATGCAACTTTACTGCTCTATAAGAACTTACATGTGCTCATTGAATGCAGGACGGCATGAAGTAGGTGCACGCAGTCATCTGTGCTTCCCTGGAAACAAGCTGCTAAATGTTGGAGATCAACTTGGATATGTCCTTCCAGAAATGATGATAGTTCTTCATCTCCCCTTAGCGATGGTGAGATCAATTCACATACCTGAAAAACAATCAATAATAGTCGGCATGCAAACTACAGATGCAATAATTCGCTCGAGTCAAATTTAGGCATTTCTTCATTTCGTTGAAGGTGTAAATCAAGAGTGGAATGGCACTATAATTCTTCCAGTTTGTCCAGCTAACCAAAACATGGTACGATTTTAATATTTAACCATACACATATACCATGTAATGCCACATCATCACCTTTTGTCGGTCAAACAAAGCAGAAGTGAACATGAATATATGTGTCAGGCATCTCAGAACAGCACACGAGAGCATGCTCAAGTCTCGCTGAGCTAGAGGATCGCCACGAGAGGCAGGATGTCCCAATATGTGTCCAGGCTGACTTCGCCATTCTCTACAACAAATAAATGATCATCAATTACTGCATGTAAAGTTTGTTTTGATGCGGTTATGGTGGGTACGTTTTCACCATAGATAGACGGTTATAGATGGTTACTATTGTAGGTATATGGGCTTATGTCAGATGATGCAATCGCACCGAAGCTGCACTTATAGCGTTCAATATAAGAAGACCAGTAAGGAAGAGCTGCAAAACAGCTGTGTTCCCACATCTACGCTATTAACCATCAAGGCTTCCAAATCGAATGGTCAACAACATTATGAATGATTCACCCTAAAAGAAGAAAAGTTTTGACCAATCTCTATTGAGCTCTCATGAGCCCTGAAATGGACTGCTACTATGGACTGACTTGCCTTTCATGTTCTATTTTCTGATTCCCAGCCGCAGCTTCGTGATTCGCACCTCCAATTGTGTTCTCACATTTTGGACATTTTTGTTTCGTGTATGGCTTGCCACACTAAATAAGATCATGAAAACAGTACTAGGTTAGCTAATACTACATACAGCTCTGCTTGTGTCCAAATACGCTTCGAGCAATATAAGTTTTGGCATGATAATGTAGGCCTTAATATAAGGTTCAAAATTACATCAGGTACCAAGAAAATCAAGTCACTAAAAATAGTAAATCCAGCACACCATGACCCCGATGCACTAGGAAACAAGCAAAAATAAGTAACCAACCATGGCTGATACCCAAGCATGAGACAGAAAGCTCAAATTATAAAAATAATGTGGGGAATGTGTCAATACAGAGCCAGAGTCAGATTTTAATGTAATGAAAATTTACTATAATATACTTACATTTCCAATAAAGTATGTATATCCACATTGGCATTCTAAAAAATTATCATAAAGTTTTGATGGAAGCAATACTGTCAAGACACTCACATAATCGCAACACTAAGTGGAAAAGGTAAGTTCAGGTGACCAGAAGCCAATTAAACAGTATAGAATGCTTCATGCTTCATAACATAATGATGAAATACAATGTTTTGAGGTTTTGACTCAGGCGTTTTGTCTGCCCCTTTTCATGAGAGGAGAACTTTTAGTGTGTCTTACTACATATGTCTTAACTCACTATAGGCAACAGTCTCTGAACCATAATCTTCTCTATAACCTGTTGCGAAGGCTCTTTTTTGTTGTTCAAATACTATCTCCATTATGTTTGTATCCATAGTGGGGAAGAAGTGACCCTAAATAAATTAATATTGACATAAATATGTAATATGTATAGACAACAAAGGAGCATGTTTTACCATCGAGAACACCGCTATACCAATCCAGAGTTGAAATGAAAGGAAATAGTAGCGGTACATATTATTTTTTTCAGTTGCCGTTCTGTTGTTGGGTTGATTATATTGTGGAGCTTAACTGAGCTAGGTTTATCAATTATTTACAATTACAGTGATTTACAATTACAGTGATCGCAAAAGTGTGCTGACATGTTATAGTTAGGACATACACACACGCAATCGTCACGACATCGAAGAGACTGGATTATTCCTGTCAGCCCTTGTTTATGGGCTTCAGCTTTGCATGTGAAGTGTTGGTGGCAGCTCATTCATATTTATGATTTATGAGCAAATGCTACATTTGCCACATTTGCTATGCTCAAGTCCAAATAGCGCTTTTCTAATGTTTAAGACAACACCAAGTTTGACTATTTGCTTATCTCGGAGGCACTGACTGATTAAAGGTTGCAGGTGATTTCTCTTTTCTAAACTGCAGCACCTCATTCCTAGTGATACAGAGATAAGTATGTATGTATGTATGAATATCTTAACACTTCCAATCCAGGAATGTGTACATGAAAAGGGGAGAAAATGGTAAAAATTCTTCATAAAAGAGCCCCGATCTAGTTCGAATAAATATTTAACAGAAAAAAAAGCAAGTAGATGTATCACACTTAGAGGAGATATAACGGATTACGCAGGACACTTTTCTTTCGGTTCGAGTCCTGGTAAGGCCTATGTAAAGTTCTGATTGGCTTAGGCGCCTGGAAAAGCGCACACCTGCTGGTCTCTTTGGCAGACGATCATGGAGTGGATGGCTAGTATTGTCTATGACTTTGGTGGCGTAAGATCTGCAGATAATATACAGCCAAAAATCCACGAATCTGTCACTAGATAATTGTCAGTATAGTTAGCAATGGTGTCGACATGATCCGAAATGCTCAAAACATGAGTGGTAAGTAGACGTACCTTGACTAGCTCAGGATCTGTAATGATTTGAGTCAGAGGACTGAGCAGCCCTGTTTGAGTGTTGTGTTTGAAGGAGGTCAGTGTATTCAGAACTAACATCATCATATTCAGACCTTTAGCCTGTTCCAACTTCAGTTCTGGTGGTACCTTCTCCATTGATAATAACATAGGTATCGTTGCCTGAAAAATTAAAAAAACTCTGCAGTCCTGAAATAGGGAATACCAGAAAATGATAGAAAACACCATCACACATCATTAGGATATTTACAGTGATGAAAAGGCTATTAGTTGACTTAAAGATGATCCAAATTCCAAACCTTGATCAGTGGACTAGAACAGCTTCCTGTCAATGCATCCATTAACTTGTTGCGCAGTTCAGGCTCGACTGGTTTATCTTGTGTTAAAGTCCGAGTTATCCTCGCAAACAATGCATGTAGCAGGTCACGATCTGTTCTCATTGGATGCTGCAAAATAATTAAGAAACGAAAGCAATCAGATTATCATCTTTCCTGTAGACTTAATGAACAACTCCACTTCCACTCGCTTCAAAGATTGATATGGTAGGTAATTTCACACAATGACCAATCACCAAGATTTGCTGAGAGCGCATTTTCAATATATTTTGAATAGACAGGAAGCATTTGCTCACATTTACAAGCTCTTGGATTGCTTCAGCGCCGCTTTCTTCATCAGCTGAATATGTTACAACTTTGGCTACTAGGGAGAGCAGCTCCGGGTAGGCAGGTTGCTGGAACGCCACATATACATCAGGCACAATAAATGTGGCTAGGCTGTCTTGAACATCCTCTGGTAGGAGGAAGTTGAGGGGGGTGTTAATAAGGTCTTTGACATAACTCTTCCCATGCAGTGCCAGCAGGAGTCTCACTACATAGTATCTGCATCACATAAATCAATGTCCACACATATGTGAACCCACAGCAGTAAATATGATTTTTATACCCTAACGAAAGGATAAACATTGACTTGAAGGCCTATAGTGTGAAACCCAATAAATCTATCATTTTCAACTTCCTATCCTCATTCATTGGCTTACTATATTATATTATATTCAAGATTTTGGTCAAAAGAGCTTTTCATGTTTGGTGATACTGCAGCTCAGTTGTTTACCATTCACATCATATCGAGGAAAGATAATACCGAGCGGTATCTACATGTATGTGTATAACAATAAATAAATAATAAAGTAATGATTTATATTAGTCAAACAGTAATCTAGCAATTACATCTGTTCGACAACAATATTTTTAGTAGCAACACTACCTGATTTGAGTCATTCCGACTTCCGAGGCTGTTTCAAGCAGCGTCCTAAGAGCGCTGTTCAGCCAATTGTCTGTTTCTATGTTACTGGTGATTCTGTTCACAGCCATTTGAGCCTTGTAACACACATCCGAGATGCCAGTGAGAGAAGCCACACTGACCGCTGTATGAGGAAGATCAACAAGCCATGTCTTAATTTCTTCCAGCGATTCCACAAGCTCCTCCGAGCTTGGTTCTTCATCTAGATTATTCATGTCCTAGTTAAAAAAGAAAACTAGTGACGACACATAAAATGCCTACTACACAGTGATTTTCTGCTACATGTCACTAGATTTTTTCCAATCACATTTTCAAAGGTGATATAAGAACAATCGCATTTTGGAGATACAACTCTCTAGCTCTGTTGGTAGCCAAAATTAATATGCTCCTGAAAATTATAATATTGTTGGGCAGACAATGGAGCTATCAAGACTTTAAAATTCTTCTATCCTGGTGATTTCATGCGCAGGCTAGCAGATTTACTATACAGAAAAAACCTAACTTTTGAGAAGATGCTTTACACAGACGATCTCATGGTGAATGCTGTAAAGCAACGATAATCATACATGAGTATACTTATAATAACCGTTTACCTGGTAACAGTCAACTAGCATTGCCATTTTCTGAACTTTAAATCGACCATTCTCTTCTTCCCAAGACTGGACAAGACAATCTAAATGTTCATCCAGAGTAGGATACTGTATGAAGAGTTTGAGTAGGAACGATCGAAGCACGGGCGTTGGGTCGATCACCTCATCAGTATGAAACACACTGAAATCCCGAGATGTCTGTTCTTTGAAGGTAACACAATCCATCAGCCACTGGATAATTCTATCATCAGGAGGATGGTGCTCAGTGATCACAAGCTCTGACACAAAGTGCATGAAAAATTTGTTCAGTCGTCCACGAAGATCTTTAAGCAACTTCAACGAGTCCATACTGAAATTATAAAGAATAAGTAGGTATGGTGTTATACAATGCAGTTCACAAACGTCTTACTTAATAGATAGAACTGTTCTCTGAATGTTTAGGTTACTAGTTTTTAATTTTTTGCTCGCACATTCCCTGAGTAGGGCCAACTCTTTCCTAGCTGAAAAGTACATGTATATGGGCCATTCCGCAAAATGTGGGATATGAATGCCAAAATCAAATTCTTTAAAAAGCTTTTGATAAGCGTTGAGAACATATTCAGACATCAAGATATTTTTGAATTTTTACTCTAGGATCAACAACAGCCAGTAGAAGAGCGTTTAAACTCTTACGGATGTGACAACAATGTTCCCTAAATAGCTGATGATGATGGTGGTGGTGGTGGCGGCGGCGGCGATGGTGTTCAGGATTGAACATTTAGGGGAATTTCAATATATGTAGAATCGTTCATCATTTGTGTGTTTCTTATATTTTGGCCTTTTGAGGGTTGACGTGTCACAGTCACATCTGTAACAAAAAAGTTTGCTTTGTTGTGAACAGAGGACAACCAAGATACTTTAATGTCCTTTTATTGGAACGGCTCAGTTCCAATGACATAAAAAGCTGATGAATATACTGCCATAAGCAAACCACAGTAGCATCTTCTTGTTTCAGGGTGCATTACAGGTGTGACATGTCTGGTTTCATGATCATCTGCTCAACATTGATCCTTTGCTCATAATGATTCTTTGTCTTGGGAAGCGTGAGTTTCTATCTTAATGTGATTATCCACTAAAACTGCTTCAAAGAAAAACCTAAAATGTTCGCTTCAGGCATGTCTTGGTCGCTAGCATGAAGGATTGACATTGTTTAGACAACATACAAATTTGGGGTAGACACAGTTTTGATAGATCAAAATTTTGCTGGGTTGACATATCCAATGTTACTGTTCCTAGGCCAAGGGCTTGGATTGTAATATAGTGCATCCAAATGGAAGGATTGCTGAGTCTTATCCGTAACAAAATACAATGTATTCGAAAATTTTGAAATCCGCTTTTCTTGAGGTAAAATCTTTTTTATTATGCCTGCAGGTATCAAAGATGCCTATTGCATGAGAATAATTACAATCATGGACACTCTCCTGGACTTACATTTTCATGTTGGTTAAACTGTGAGGTCGCATCCGTACTGAACATTTTTGCACACCTGAAACTCATCAAACTGCCCTAACATCTCTAATTTGTTTTCAGAGGTGTTAGAATTTCGGTGCTGCATCTGCTGAAGGCATTCAAAATGATTTTGTTGCACATTATCCCAATAAGAATGAGGGGTGGACATTTAGGTCGCATCCGTAACGCCACCTTCGTAGTGTGACATCCGTAACGTCACAACCGTATTGGACATGACTGTCTTCATGTGTTCATAAATTTCAAAATGGCCTGCTGATCGATTCCAAACTCCTCTTTTACGTTCATAGGCTATGTGCGATCACTCCAAATACCAATTTCTGCCTTTTCACAGCAAAATGTGTATGTCTGTTTGTATTTTCATCAAAAACCTATGTCCCAAAAATATCACACATGTAACAATATTACAACGTATGTTGTGCGAGACAATTTACGCCAACTCGATGAAACTTGGCAGGTTTTTAGAGTAGGCTTATGACTTGATTAACAGTTGTTTTTTTTATTCCTAGATGTGCCTTGAATCTTGCAATTAGACAAAACATGTCAATAACCGCCACATCCGTAACGCTTTAATTTTATGGAATGGCCCATATACATGTACATGAAATAGGGGACAAACAAAAAATAACCACATCGCTTATAGCTTTGGTTCCTGTTTCTTGAGGAACTCGCTAGATTTCTGTTTAAAAGAAGTATGGGCCATGGTACTGGCTGTATGACAGCCCTCAGCAAAATGCTACGCTATCTTACTGTGTGCATTGTCGAACACTGCCCACCTCCCTGTGCAGTGACAAAACCTGCACAGCTCAACGGTGGAAAGGATTCCAAAACATCCAAGATCAAAGGTCAATGTGCTGGCAACACACCAAATGCGTTGGTCTTAGCGAATAGGATGAGAAGCAAGAAGCTCACTTGATTTCATCTTGGGCAGGGTCATAGCTGTAGTCTTCTGGAATGTCTGAACTGCACCCATCTACATGACAAACTGTAATCTCCTTTACACATGTGTCACATACGAAGTGACCACATGGTAACTTAGCAGGTGAATCTAAAGAGTTTCTGCATGGTAGGCAAATATCTGGACATTCACTACAAATTTGCAAAACAAAAAATCAGAAAGAATAATCAAAAGCAAAAAGAAATGATTGAAGGGGATGAAACTTCTTTCTCATTAGCTAATCTGAAACATCATGTACTTGTTTCTAGGGCTGGACGAACTGTGTATTTTGTTTTGCTGTAGGGATGTGCAATACATAGGCTTTAGGAACCCTAATCAGGGACCAGTTCGTGATTTGTCAGAGATGTTATTCAGACACATGATGTCCTTATTCCAATTGCATAACCTGCATGGCGGAAACCATTGGTACATTTTTCTTCTTCAGATCAAGCTTAACCTTCGACAGTGTGAGCACCATGCATAACTGCATATGCCCAATTCAAATCTTACCTGTACAATTCACGAACGCCGAAGCTGAGAATCTTTCTCAAAGCTTGAACAACTTGGTTGAAACTCTCCAATTCCGAGAACTGAAAATGTTTGACCTCCTACAAAAGGAAAGGATGTTACTGCTTAAAATTCATGACGGAAAAATAATAATTTTGTGGTACCAAAATATTTAAGCAGTGGGGTTTTCATAGCCCAGGGTCATGAATGAATGAAATTCATAAATGCAATTTCATGTCAGAATATGTCACGTTCAAATCATATTGATCACTGACATTCATCAGTGATACTATGTAGCAGTGGTTTCTGGTCTGGGTTCTTGGATTAATCTCACTCGGCATTATCACGTGCTCCACATAGAGCCTTTTGAGACTTAGTTTGCACCACAAGCTAAAATTGATCAAATAAAACTGTTCACTTTGAGCAACATTAAAAGCACATGCAGGACCAATCAGGCTCACTTTGATCCGAGAGTTAGAGTAGACTTTATTTCAAATCAACGCAAGCTCAAATCAGGCAGGATGCCCAGTAGGGGAATGGTCTGCCCAACTACCCTTACAGTTTTTGAACAAAAGACTCAAAACACACATTGTCAATAGTGTTCCTATGTCAAGTAATGGAGTCCAGCTCTGGGTCTGCTGCATGTCAATTACAAGTCTTTCGATTTGTACCCTTTCTAAAGGCATTATTATTCTCTATTGGAGGTCAAACCACACCTGGAATGCAACTGTTGGGCTGCTAGATTGCATGATATCATGACAATGAATCATACCAGTTGAATCCTGTATGAAAGTGCAGTGTTTTACAGATTCAAATTGAGATGGCACAATCAACAGAGGCCTGGCAATAAAAAGTAATAAATCTATATCTGTACAACGGGAGTCACCGTGATGCAATTGGTTGGACATGGGTCTCTCAAACAAAAAGTCGCGTGATCGATTTCCCGTGGATCACAGTGGTGTCAAGAATGGCATCCATCCTCAAATGCTCTTGTGCCACATTAGTATACAAGTCTGTAGACCCATACTGATAGTCAAATTAAAAACAAAGGACAGTTCCCCACAAGGTATCATTGCATATCTGGCCCATGTATGTTCATAAGTTTTTTATTTATACAAATGTGCAGTATCGTAAACATGAACTTACTTTTGTATAGTAATGAAATGCTGCTCTGATACAATCTCAGACCGATCCATAATCCTCTCCATGACTGAGCCACACTGATCCACTTCGTCTATCCATGCCTGTGGATTCGTCAGAATCTCTCGACGGAGAGAAACCTCATGGGCATTTTCAAGCAACAGCCTCATCGCAATGATGTCGCAAGGCTGAAAATCAATTGTACACATTGGCGAACAAAGACACAAATTGTATGTGGATCTCCATGTTTTGGCAACTAGCCCATGCAATTCTGCTTCAGAAATGAAAATTAAGAAATTCGGAGGCAAACACTAGAGAAACCCCTCCAATAATTACATGTTGGATTTGCAAGTACAAGGAATATTGAACTCAAAAAGCTGAAAATTCATTGCTACTTCGCTCCGTTATACATGTATGACATTCATATTAAACCCTTTTCTAATATTTGTATCATTTTCGGTATATAAAAAAAACAATAGTAGGCCTTCACATGAAAACTGTCGTAATAATTAGTGGTGTATTATGGATCAAGTAGAGGTTTTTGAGACAGAATTTATAGGAAATAGGCAGATAAAGGATACATCAGGCCTACCAAATTTGTATGAGAAGCGTTATCAGTTTCTTCGGATGACTCTCTCTCCTTGACAGCTACGCCATCTCCATTCAAGTCACATTCCACATCTAGAGCATCCTTGATCAGCTCATACAGAGGTTTATCTCGACGGTCTGGCACTCCGAGGTTGAATATGCTGCACATGCTTGTCACTTCTACCAACATGGCCTCATAAACCAGGTGTACATGCACTATTGATAGTTTCTCATTACCATACCGATTTACCATTCTTCCCATAACTAGCCCCAACAGAATCTGAAACAAAAATATGCCACACCTAGGGCATTGCGTCACAGCGCATGCGTTGTAGAGATAGAAGCTTGTTGGTATATTTATCATAATTATGAGTTCAATAAACAAATAACATTCTAACCCTTAGTTTAATAGTTTATTTGTTACAAAATCGGGATAAATATATTCCAGAGAGTATTACCTCATGGAAATCATCATGTCGACAGCTGTTGGGTACCATATGAAGAAAATCAGAAGCATACGCTTTAATCCTGGGTAAATTCCCAATCAAGTTGACAGCCAGAATCACTTGTCCTATCTCTGTCTGTTTAAGTGGATCGATCAGCCACTTCCCAGCATCATCTAAAGTAAAAGCAGAAAATCCTATTGTAAACTTTTTATTGCCTGGACTTCAATGGAAAGGGATTGGTATGAATCAGCACCAGGCGAGATGCGTGCCCATATTCAGTTGAGGTATGAATTTCAATTCTTGGTCCGATATTCTCAATCACAGCTTTTGTGATTTTGTAGGCCTCCATCTCTTTTTGGCATTGATACTACAGCCATATAAAATAAGACAAAGGAAATAAGAAATGACAAATAGGCAATACAGTTGCTTTTTATCCTAAGAATAGCACAGACCTTTGGAGATAGCAGAGTAGTTAGGAATTTGTACCACAGTATCAATCTGTTCTTTGATGAGCCAGGAGAAGGGAAAACGGACTCTGAAGCTGTGCTCCCGATCACCATATTCTTTGATGTTATATGACACAGGAAGAGCCTTCAATAGGACGAAAAAAATAATTCAATTGTTTTGAAGCAAATGCTCCATTCACCCTGCATATGCCCAAGCATTTCAGGCAACACAAATACTGAGCACATTATTTTACTAGCATTTACATTCAAACTTATGTATTGAAACACTGCAGCTGAGCATCTTTACAGATAACCTTAAGTTAGCTTCCAACGCTGAAGACACATTTATTATCGAGTAAAATTATATAGGGAAAGATTTGGAGTAATCAGGTTTTTCCCAAAATCAAATCATAGAACATGAATTTTCCTCAGTACTCACAGAAGAGTTGGGTTCTCGAATGCTCTCGAACTCTAATCCTAGAGGTCCACAGAGTTTAAACAGAGATAGCCACAGCTGAGTGGTAACAGGGTCATCATTCTGAAGCAGCTCCATGTTGTAGTGAGGATCTACGAATGCTATCACAGCACAGATCGGGGGTAGCAGTGCACGCTCCAATGAATCCTCTAGTGCATGCCTTAGAGTCTCAGATTTCTTCATATTGCTGGCCTTCGCTGCATCTCCTTTCACCCACTTCATTGAGTTATTATATTTTTCTACCTCAACCATAAGCTTGAGCATATGACCGAGGAAAACAAGTACAAACTCTACAATATAGACACCAACACAGGAAAAAATGATCATACTGACTATGTAAGGCCCAGTGAATTCATGGTTGGGCACATCATGACACAACAGCCAAATTTGGTCAAGGACATTATTATCACAACACCGAGAGGCCACTACAAACTCAGCAATCGAAACATTTCAAAATTATCATAAGGCCAATCCATAGCTTGCAGGAATATTCTAGGTTCAGAAAATACCTCCTTTTTCACGGAATAGCTGTTTCAGAACATCAAGATGGTTTTCAGTCCTGCTGGACTTGATGTTGGCAAGAGCAGCAGGCAGACAATACTCAATGAAAGGTAATATGTCAAGGGTCGCCTTGCTTGTACCAGAAACTTCCAAATGTTCTCCATCACCATTCAGTTCATAATCAGGATACTCATTACTCTGGTGAAAAAATGATTATTCATTATGACATGACTATCAAAATCTATCATACCATACCTTAACCTACACTCAATGGTATGAATCCACGCTCACACTTGTACAAAAATAAGGTATAATGCTAGTTAATAATAGTACATACGGACTTCCAAAATTTATCACACACATCAGTTAGGATGAGAAAATGCCCAAAATAAATCTACAAATATGCATGCACTGTAAATTGTATATTTTTGGCATAGGTTTAGAATCACATTTAGCAGTTCCAACTTATCATAAGGTCATACACAGAGTTTCTTACACACAGTTATTCTTACCATCAACTGAGGACTGTCTCCTGAGGTTGTGTCTGCATCAGTCTCTAAATCCGGTATGTCTTCTTCGTCACCATCATCTTCAGACAGTAAACGTATCTGGGCACCGATTATCTGGCTTGGCTTTGATCCAATGCAGTCTTTCCATGAAGGAAGGACAAAACGTGGGGATCTGGGATCATCAATGTGTACACATCTCCAGCGTCCGCCTAGAAGATGTGAATGACTGTAGATTGTAGATTTTCCCACAATAGAAAAGTAGGTAAACAATAGCTTGTACGGGAATCAGGTGCGCATAAACTGACCCTCGACTGAGTGAAAAATTGCATCTGTAAATCTAAAACAATATACTGATCTGCCATGACTCATGACATCCAAAAGTTGGGGGCAGTAATAATTTGTGAATGTTGCTAGGTTTTTTTTAAGAGCCAAACAATTGGAATTGGTATTTTCTCTTGAAGCTATGCATGCTTGATCCATCACATGAAACTCAAGATACTAC
>ERZ1740068.678-NODE-678-length-14221-cov-4.925314_pt1 | contig 14221 bp, 11 predicted proteins | sample MGYA00581735_ERZ1740068 | MGnify/ENA primary metagenome ERZ1740068 (study PRJEB43018, sample SAMN04849740) | marine metagenome | isolation source: floating plastic debris | place: Pacific Ocean | collected 2008-08-30 | study: EMG produced TPA metagenomics assembly... | reverse complement strand
GCGCCGAAGAAATGCACAAAAGCAGACGTTCGATTCACCTTTGGTAACGTCTGCTTCGTCGGCTAACCGGTCGTCTAGCGCTCATCCTTAAGTTTCGGCAATGGGAAAAAATGTCAGCAATATTGACATTTTTCTGATTTTGTGAGACTGTTTTTTTAGTGGTGGTACCCTTGCACCTTGCATTTGTAGAGAGCGGTATACACCTATCGCCTATCCCAACCTTGTTTTAGTAACTTTGAGCCAGCGGCTCCGCTTGGGATCTCTCCAAACAAACACAACCAATAGGGCTGGCACATTTGTGCCAGAGAATTGTTATGCTGCCTGACCATGAGCGGTATTGGCACCATGTCGCGCATCTCGACATGGCCGATGCCGATAAACACGACCTTATCCACATCGTCTTCCAAGCCATGCAAAGCCACGTGGACCGCGCCTTTGGCGATGACCCTGTGCAAGTAGCACTTGGCCAAAACAGCTCAAAAGGTGCGTGCGCTTCTGAGGATGTGATAGACTTGAGCAAGGGTGAGTATTGCACGTCCAATCTCTCCCAAACCTTCAATGATAAGAAAGGAGCGAATGAGTTATGAGCGAAACAGAACCGATCCCGGCAGTGATTTACTGCCGTGTATCCACAGAAAAACAGGCCAAAGAGGGACATGGGCTCGAGAGCCAAGAAAGCCGGTGTAGAGATCATGCGGAGGCAAAAGGCTATCAAGTGGAGGCGGTCTTTCCGGATGATATTTCCGGTGGCGTCGATTTCATGGAACGACCAGGGATGTGCGCGCTGCTTAGCTTCATCGACGCGCAGCTACATAAGTCCTTCGTCGTGATCTTTGACGATCTCAAACGCTTCGCCCGGGACACGCGGTTCCATCTTGATCTTCGCGATGCGTTCCGCGCGCGCGGCGCACAGGTGGAATGTCTGAACTACCAGTTCGGCGAAACGCCAGAAGACGAATTCGCGGAAACAATCCATGCTGCGCAGGGCAAGCTGGAGCGGCTGCAAACGAGGCGTCAGACAATACAGAAGATGAAAGCACGGATATCAGCTGGATATTGGTGTTCTGTACCACCGAGAGGATACAAATTCGAAAAGACGAAAGAGCATGGCAAGCTACTCGTTCGGGATGAGCCTCTGGCCAGCATCGTCACGGAAGCGATCGAAGGCTATGCCTCTGGCCGCTTCCAAGGCCGTGTCGAAGTAAAGTGTTTCCTCGAGCAACAGCCGGAATTTCCTAAAACGCGTCATGGAGAAGTAACCCACCAGCAAACATATCGTATCCTGACAAACCCGCTCTATGCTGGACACCTCACGCTCGAGAAGTGGAACCTACACCTCGTTCCTGAAAAGCATGAGGCTCTGGTGAGCTTTGACACGTACCGCAGGGTGCAAGATCGCCTCAACGGAACTGCCTATGCTCCCGCTCGCAAAGATTTGAGTGAAGACTTCCCCCTGCGGGGTTTCATCACCTGTGCCTGTTGCGAAAAGCCTATGACCGCGAGCTGGTCCAAAGGCCGGAACCAAAAGTATCCTTACTACATGTGCTTCACGAAAGGCTGCGAGGCCTATCGCAAGTCGATCAAGAGAGACGTCGTAGAGGGCGAATTTGAGGAGCTGTTGAAACAGCTCAAGCCTGCGGCGAACCTGTTCACGATGGCATTCGAGATGTTCCGCGATCTATGGGAGGCGAAAATGAAATCCGCAGAATCCGATGAGGTGGCCATCGAAAAGAAAATCAACCAACTTGATCGCAAATTCGATCAGACGGTAGATCGGATACTCGACACAGAAGACGATGTAATCCGCACGGCCTTTGAGAAACGCCTTAAAGACATGAAAGCGCAGAAGGTCTTTTTGACGGAACAACTGTCCCAAATCTGCAAACCGAACGTTCCCTTTGCAGATGCATTTCGAACCGCTTTTGATTTTTTGGCAAACCCTTGGAATCTTTGGAACTCTGACCGCATCGAGGACAAAAGAGCCGTGCTGAAACTGGTCTTTGCCGGCCGTCTGGCCTACTGCCGAAAAGAGGGTGTTCGAACCGCAAAAACCACCATGCCCTTCAAGGCCTTAGGCGGTTTTTTTTGACCATAAGGTACAGGTGGCGGAGGAGGTGTCCGCATAACTTTTGTCTTTAGTATATAATTTTAATAAATAAATTTAAAGAAATTTTTAATCATACCATATATTGAACCACACAAAGGGAAGATCAGACTCATTTGTGAAGCTTTAGAAACGAACGATTGCGTGACTTCAGTCTTACAAAGAAGGAAACGGGGCCTTTTTCTTTCAGGCCGATCTTCCAGGTCATAAAGTAGTTTACAGACACAGAAACTGACTGAAAAACTAAATTCTATTTTAGCTCACTTCGTCGTTTTTCTCCCATGATGGAAGCCAGTCAGATCTCAAATCGAGGATACTACGGGGGAGCAGGTCAGACGGAAAGAAAGCCTGAACCGCTGCCAGGGTATCGTTTTAAGCAGTTTCAGCAAACCGTTCTTGACTAGAGCCAAGTTACACTTATGAATAGAAGATTAACAAAAGTATTCTTCTATAGGATGAGCTATGATTGGATCGCTACGAGCATTACGATTTGCTTTTGTTTTCTTTTTGATAGCTTTTGGGTTTGCGCCTTCGGTGCAATCACAAACTGCACCCGGGCCAACAGATGCCAGCGAGGTAGAGCAAGACTTCGTTCATAATACCCCTGGCAGCATTGCAGAAGATGCAGTGGATGATCTCGTTTCTCAGACGGGTGCCTACACCCAATCTATTCCACTAAACATACCTGAATTCTATGGCTTGGTTCCCGGATTGGCGGCAAACTACAACCCAGAATTTAATGGGCTCCGGCGGCCGGAAGTATGGATGTGCGTCTGGTGGCAGCTCGGTGGGCTATCAAGCATTACACGCGTTTCCGTTGGATACGGCACGCCGTTCTACGAAAACAAAAGGGATGTTTTCCTACTTGACGGTGCCGAGCTTATGGCCTGCGACGATCAGGATGCGACGAACCAGTACAGCTGGGACTACCCCAGCGATTACAAAACAGAAAATTTGAGTGCAAGTTGTAGCAGCGGTGGCAACATGTCCACTCGAGTTGAAAGCTACCGAAAAATCATACGCTCTTCTCACACCTACGACGGCGGACCAGTTGATTTCTTCCAAGTTTGGGACAGAGACGGCACCCGGTACTTTTACCAAAGCATCGGCAAGCTTGCAGGCATACCTCGCGATATCAATGACAGCGACTACGACAGCAATTTCAACAGGCTGTTTCTGCTGACAGAGATCCGAAACACGCAAACTACACTAACTCGAGTTCAGATCAGTTATCAATTCGATACCAGGTCGAGGGCCTTAGCTCATAGGCCGCACAAGATCAGTTACCCTGGGTATGAGATTGAGTTTCACTACAGAAAACTCGATGATCCACTAGCTACATACGGTGTTGGCGTAAGTGATTTGATCGGAGAACAGAATTACCTGCTGAGGTCGCTTACCGTTCAAACCGACACAGGGACTAAGATAAGAGGGTGGAAATTTGCCTTCAGTCCGACCACTCATACAAACAGATATCTCCTGCAAGACATCATACCCTACGGCAACGATTTCACTATGTCGACGGATCCGGAAAACAAATACATTGATGGAGGATCTACAACACCAAATCTGTTGCGAAACGTGTCGTATGCCAACGAAGTACACTTGTATTCCAAAGTTGAGTACCCCAACGATCGGCACAATTACTTCTCTTCTGCGATCGATGTGGATGGTGACTATCGGGACGAGCTTGTAAACCGCTATCAATTAGGTAGCCCTTCTGGTTTTGCGCCACCAGACGTGTCTAGCTTCACAAACTTAGGGAGCGTGCAACCGAGAAACAACTACCACTCAATTAAAACGAATGCGGCAGGAGGGCCTCAGTACAATCATATAGGTGTTGTCGGACCACTGCCCGGTAATCAGGGCGACTTCTGGCAAGTTTTTGGAGGCAACCAATGGTCGACCGCATTGAACTTTCATCGGTTAGATGTGCCAACTCCCCCATCGCCTTATCCAAACAATTGTTCTTCCCAAAGCAATACGTGCACTGGTTACCAAGATCTTAGAATTATCGGCAACTTTGACCGTGATCCTGAACAGGAACTTTTTCTGAATGCGGGCTTCCATGACATAATTGGCAATAGGCTTGACCTCTTGCCAAATGCTGGGTTCGAGAACACCCAATTCTACATCTCTACGCTAATTGCACTGCCCCACCTGGGTGCGGGCGCGCAGGACGGTAGCGAAGCGCACTACAATTTCAGCACCGATTTGAACGCGGATGGAATTGACGAAGTGCTTCTGACTACTTGCCAACCTGGCGCATCTGCTCAAGGCATTGGATCGATACTCCAAGCGGACGAAAATGGCGAATTCAAAGTTGTTGCAAGTTCATCAACGACACCAGGCACAGTTTCTCAACACGGGCAATCATGCAATCTGATCGCCAGTGGCAACGCTCCATTTACCGGTCAAGCAGGAGAGGTGAATGGTGAAACGTTTGCTTTAGAGAATGCCATTTTCGGAGACTTTAACGGCGATGGTCTGCCAGACCGATTTGTACCAGTTGAAGGGAAAGTTCAACTCGGTGACGGTTTAGGTTTCAGTTCTACAAAACAAACCTGGGCTCCATTCATGACAGCTGGCATTAGATACCCTAGTTTTTGGACGGATTTCGTTGCTGACATTAACAACGATGGGTTAGACGACGTTGTCGTAACGCGAAACAACATTGTAATCCAACCCGATGTAACCGAGGTGCTGCCCTATGACAGCGTGGTGTATTTGTCGACTGGAAGCACTTTCATTGAAGCGGGTGCAAATTTTCATCCAGATCTGAGCCCAGGCGGTCCATCAGCTTACGTTGTTGGACATGGTGACTTTAACGGAGACGGATCGCCAGACCTTATTCGTTCTTTCGCGGAAGATGCGCTTATTGCACAGGTGACCTCTGCCGTCTACTTTAGCGACACTGGCCGCTCAAGTACGCTGGAAGCATTCGAGAATGATAAAGGTCTGGTTTCAGAAATCACTTACACACCGTCGAGCGAGTTTTCGGGTAATAAGATACCCGCGGTAAGACAGCTGGTCAAAAATCTCAAAACAGTTCCTGGCGTCGGGGCCGCAAGCACTTACACGTTTTCCTACACGTCTGGAGATTTTGATTACGTGAACCGCGCAGACCTTGGTTTTGGCGAGATAACAGTAACCCTACCGTCTATTGATGGCGAAACCCAAGACAAGACCATCAAAACTACATACTTTACCGACCATTTTTCGAGCGCTGGCTTGGTGTCAACACGAAAAGTGCAGTATGGAACTACACTGTACCGTGAAACCATAAATAGTTGGAACAGAGTGCTGACCGGCAACGGTCCTTTCCGTGCGCAAAGAGATTCGGAAAAAGTGCGTACTCGCCACGGCAACAAAATAATCGAGAAGACCCAAGAGTTTGAGTACGACGAGCATAACAATCTGACGCAGCTGAAAGACCTTGGTTTTGCTGGCACGCAAGATGACTCAATTGTCACGAATACTTACGCCAAGAACACAGCTAGTTACATAGTAGACAAAATGACCCGAAGCGCGACCAAGAATGGTTTGTCTCCTGCGGGTTTAAACCCTGATAGCAACTGGATTTACGCCGAGTACATGGGATACGATGGCGGGTCCTGGCAAGCAACTCCATCCATCGGTAATGCTACCAAAATGTGGGTTTGGAACGGCGACCTGTCGACCAACGGGCAAAAGCGCATGTGGACGCGCACCCACGATAGCCGAGGCAATGTTCTTACTGAGACTGATGCACGCAACCACCAGACGCAGTTTGCGTATACTGGTCCAGGACAGATCTTTCTCGCTTCGACAACAAATGCGAAAGGGCATGTAACGTCCAACCAGTGGAACCAGGCTTGCCAAGCACCCTCTAAGACAACGGACCCGAATGGCAAATACACAGACTACGTTTACGACGTGTTTTGTAGGGAGACCTCTGCAACGATGGTTTGGGGGCCATCTGCATCAGAACGTTTTGAAACGCTTACCTCTTATCTGAACTTTGGAAACCCAACAGCACAAAACATTGAGGGTAGACAAACGTCTAGCAACACAGACAGCGGCAATAAATTGGCGCGTCAGCGGACCTATTTCGATGGCGCTGGACGAACCTACAAAGAAACTCTTCCGGGCGGGGTAAGCCCTGTGTCCGCGTCTCGCGTGACCCTTAGACGATTTGATCCAAGAGGCAACGTGTTGTGGGAGAGCATTCCCATTACGTGGTCCGACTCCCAAGACAACGACACAGCCTCCGGCAACAAGATCACAACGGAGTACGACCCGCTGGATCGCCCCACCAGTATCACGCAACCCGATGGCGCTTACATGACGATGGAGTACAAAAATTCCAATCGGAATATTCTGGGGCAAGTCACTGATTTTCCTGAAATCGATACCAGAGGGATTTCCTGTACGTCCGGTTCACCCGGCGAAACCTGCGAAAGACAAATGGTAACCTTTGACGCTGACGGCAATATGATCAGGGACTTCCGCCGCAACATCAATGGAACTGACATCGGCGCCGGCAATTGGCCGCACACTCAGTACGTCTATGACAATCTCAACCGTCTCACCAAGGTCACTGATCCCTCTGGAAACGTCTTCGAGTATTCATATGACAGCTATGGCAATCTGATATCTCAGGATGACCCCGGGCTCGGCCGTTGGACAATGACATATCTCAACGACAACTTGTTGCGTGAACAAATCGACGCAAAGGGCCAAAGCATAAAATTCTGGTACGACTCCTTGGGCCGTGAGACCAGAAAGCGTGTGATCAAGATCAACGACGATGCAACTACGACGAATACAAACATCTATTCAGAGTACGATGTTCCGTCAGGCAGCTTCGCAAATATCGGTCGCTTGACCGAACAAAGGCTCACAGGCCCGGGCGCGCACCAGATCAACTATGGCTATGACAAACAGGGCAGCCTTGTATCCAGAACCACCAGCGTAGATGGTAAGAACTATGTGTGGCAGGCCGAATACACCCCGACGGGTCAGATTGCGCGAGAGACCTACCACAGCACACCTGGCGCGACGACCACAAATTGGACGCCATACTTTACCTACGACACTGCAGATCGGGTCAAATCCTTTGGCTCATACATCACGTCGGTCACCTACGACATTTGGAGCAACCGCACGGGAGCCATTTTCGACAACAATGTCGAGCTTGAAACGAGCTATAATGCGCAACGCGGATGGGTGACGCAAAACAAGTACAAAAACGGCAGTGGCAGCGGGAACATCGTCGTTGCGACTTACGTGAAGTCGGACTCTGGTCGTGTGATGCGTCAAAATCACACATCTGGATACGGGGATCTGGACTTCACGTATGATTATCGCGGGCGTCTGCTCTCGGCTACGTATTTTGGAGACAACACATCCATTGGGCCGAACGTGGATCAGACCTTCCAATATGACGCCGCGGGGCGCATGCGCTTCAATAGCTTGGAAGGCACCTACAACTACCCGTCCGCGACATCCGTTGGTGGCAACGGCAACTCCCCTCACAGCCATGCGCCAAACTCCGTGACGCCGACGACCGGAACGCCGACCAACTTCACGTACGACGAAAACGGCAACATGACCGATGGTCTGAACGAAAAGGCCATGGCGTATGACGGGGAAAACCGCCCTCTATCAGTCGTCTTATACGGAAAGAAGACGTAATATGTCTACGCGGCAGATGGTTCGCGCCTAAAAAAGTTAGATGATGTCGATAGCCCGTCAGTAACAGTGACGGCCTACATCAACGGCACTGAGATCCGAAACTACGGACAAAGCTCGGAGGTGATGGTCAATCACCTCACAGATGAGGTGCGCGTGACGCGGGAAGGATCTACCACCAAGGAACACTTCCTGCACCACGATCAGCTTGGGTCGGTCATCGCCATATCAAGATCAAACGGGACCCACTCACACCGGCGCAGTTACCATCCGTTCGGGGACATCTCAAATGAGGTGACGAATGACCCCGATTTGGAAGAGGAAACGATCGGGTTCATTGGCGAGCGCTATGACGAGGATGCCGAGCTGCAGTATCTGAACGCGCGGTACTATGATCCGAAGCTAGCTTTGTTTATCCAGCCCGATTGGTTCCCAGTGACGGAGCCGGGGGTTGGGACGAATCGGTTTAGTTATGCGTTCAATGACCCAATCAACTTGAGTGATCCAAATGGAAACTGCGCGAATGATGGTGGGTGTGCAGGAGATTGGAGTGGAGAAACAACGAAGACCGCCGATAATAGACAAAATGAGGACGGCGTAGCTGATGCAGCTACCTACGAGGGTCGAGAGACTTTCGTAATAGACCCAAAAGCAATAGGTATGGAAGGCATTTTGGACTTAGGCCGATCTATCCAAGGATACATCGACAGCGGAACCAACACTTTTAGCAACAGTGATTTGAACCGTGCTATCAATGCTTCGAAGATTTCCGGTGAACCCGAAGCCTTTTCAATCGAAGGGCTGGGTATCGGGGTCGATCTTGCTGAAAAAGCATTCACTGAAGCCGGTCGTATTTTCGGAGATTTCACGGTAAACATAGAAGGAAAGATATCGGCAAACGCCGACGGTTCATATTCAATCTCCGAAGGGATTGCTGAGATCAATCAACGCGAAAGATACAATTTTAACAAAGACAGCCGCAATCCTATTGTCAATTTTGCGATAGGAATTGGAGCTGTCAGGCTGAATCCTCCCGGTCCGAATAACCAATCTAATCTGAACCGGGCGCAGCGCCGAAAAACTCAGCGGTTTGGCCATGCGAATATCGTAACAGAAACAAATAGGAGTTACAACTTCAACGCTGCGGGGCAACTACCTTGAAAAAAAGAACAAAGCTTGTTTGGGGCGCATTTACAGCAGCATTCGCAATTCTTGCGATACCCTCAATTCATACATTGTGGTTATGGATCGGTTTTCCCACAACAAGTATTGATCGAGTATCTGCGTGGCATGCGTCTGAAAGACTTGTTAGCGATTGTAGTCTTAGTGGAGATCTAGAGCCAATGCCTGTGGATACTGATCTCCTAAACTGCTTGGCCAAATCTAAACAGACGAGTGCCATTGTAAGTGACGGCGATCCTGTAGGCAGAGAGTCTGTAGTTCTAAGGTATTCCTGCGAAGAAGAAGCGTTTTCGATGACTGCATCATACAAATTCTATTCTACGAATGAAAAGTACATATGCATCTACCAAGTATACGGTAAAAACGGAGCTGTTGATCCAGACGCTATCGATCTGGCTGCTGGGTTTACTGAAGAAATAAGTTTCTTCTCGCAGCTTTTGATACGCTTGTTCAGTTTTCGATCAACCAATTAAGCGACGGCCCTGTACTTATTGGTTTACAAATTATCTAGCGCGCATACCAAGTTAAGTTTGCAAAACGCAAAGGACGCAAACTTAGGAAAACGTAAAATTCGAAGCAGATGAGTATTTATGAAGTTCAGATCGGACGGAACGCCTCAAACTGAACTATGAGAACGACAGTTAAATGGCCTTCTTACCGCAATAGAGTAGCATAGCTAGTTCTTTATCCCGAACGAAAACTCATTTGCGATTTCGATAATTGAAGATGCACTTCTAACGGTTCATCATTAGACGAAGTACAAACCAAATTGTTTTGACCCTACTCAACGACTCTTTTGGTTTGCTGTAGCACTGTCTTTGTCTGACGTTCAGCCGTTTCGCTCATGATTTCATGCTGATTACTTTTTTGATATTTCTGAGCAAGCGTTCGCTTAGTTAGCCTAGTTCCAACACTTGCTGCGCTCAGCCAATCATACAATTCGTTTAGTTGCACGAGCGACGCGCCAGCCTGGCTAGCGCGCATAACCAAAGACGCAGACATCGGCGTTGCGGACACTTGTTTTGCTAAGGTCCGCCATTCTTCCGGCAAAAGATGGTCTGCAACACGCTTAGGAGTCAAATCAGGATGCACCAGACCATTCACATCCTGTACGCTGACTTTGTAAGCGGCGCCCCGAAACTCAATCGGGATGTCTTCGCCGTTCAAAGGAAGGGCATCTCTATCGTCCGGATCAATCATCGCTAGAGCCACCACCGGCCGTACTAGCTGTCGGATGCTGTCCTTGGCCAAATCCTCAGACTGTGCCCCCGCGAGCGCCTTCAACGCCTTTGTGTTCGCCAGAGCCGCCGCCTGCACTGTCAGAGCGAGCCCGACAATCAACATGAGCGACAGAAGGGTTGCGATCAGCACGATCCCCGACCTAGGCTCTCTCCCATTACATATCTGACGTTCCATACCCAAGCATTGCACCGTTGATCCAAACTGTCACCAGCAGAGCCGCCGCTCTCGGTCTTTTTTATCTCGCAAGCGGCGCGCTGATCTCGGCCGGTCACGACCTTCTATCTCTGCTCTTCGCCGCAGCGCTCATCCCAAGCCTGGTCTGGCTCAGCCTGACAGATCTCGCACGCTATGAGATACCTGACCTCTGCGTCCTTTGGGTGGGCTTTGTTGCCGTGTTACATGTGCTTAGGAGCGGGGATGGGCTGGCCCTACACCTGCTCACCGGAGCCTCTGTTTTCGCGGTTCTCTGGGCCATTGGAGAGCTGCACTTCCGCATTAGAGGGTTTGAAGGTCTCGGCATCGGCGATGCCAAGCTCTTTGGCGCCGGAGCGGTGCTTTTGGGCCCTTGGAAACTACCGGAGTTCATCCTGCTATCCTCCCTCGGCGGGGTGATCGCCGTCGCCATTCTGCGATTTCGCTCTCGCAAAACCGAAGGTTTACCCTTTGGCCCCTTTATCGCCTTTGGGATGTATGTTTTATTCCTGCTGGAGCCTTTGTTTTTCTAGGAAAACACCATGCACAGATCGCACCGCCGCAAGAAGACCGCCGGGATTTCCCTTTTGGAGATCATGGTCGTTTTGGTCATCATCGCGTTGGTGGCCGGGCTGGCGGCGCCAAGGCTCATCGAGAACTTCGGACGTGCCAAATCGCAGGCTGCTGAGATACAGATGACCAATGTGAAAGGCGCGCTGCAGCTTTTCTACATTGACGTGGGGCGGTATCCGACAGAGGCAGAAGGCCTCAGCGCGCTCCTTCAAGCGCCAAGCGGATTAGATGGCTGGAACGGCCCTTATGTGGATACCACAGAGGACATCCACGCCCCCTGGCAGCGTACGTTCCTGTACCGCAATCCTGGCTCTGACAAACCTTTCGATCTCTTTACGAATGGTCGTGATGGTCATCCCGGCGGCACAAGCGAAGACAAGGACATATACCTCTGACGTTCCACTTTGCCCGGCACGAAGGTGAGAGGTGGTGAGGGTTTGCCAGAGCTGTCCCATTCCACTTTCACGAGATCAGGCAACCTGTTTCCTTCCGCCCATATTGCACCCCAAAGTGACTTTTGTTCGGCCTGCCGAAATCCGTAGTACGAAATAGACAACCCTGTGATGTTCGAAGCAAGGCTTAGTTCTGTCTGTAGTGGCAGGGCTTCCGTTGGATGTCTCCCTGACAACTGCATTGAAAGGCTGTCATCTTCTCCTTGCGAGAGTACGACAGTTGTCCATTCACCTGCCCAGAAACTGCCGTCCAGCACTACAGTCTTGAATTTCAAGCTCGTCGCGTCCCCTTGAAAAAGATTGGGCTCAACCGCAGAGATCGGAATTTCTTCGATGCGTTTGCGAAGAGTCTGACGGTTCACGTACAGCCCGGTTTGCGCGGATGTCAGTTGCATCCGCTCTAACGATAAGCGGTTGAAGTTCAGGGTGTTGGCCAAAAAAACCGCAATCAAAGCCATGATCGCAAGAGAGATCATCAGTTCCAATTGTGTGATGCCAAGCCGAGCGTGCCGTTTCACAGCCCTGGTCCCCGCCGTGCGACAATCGTTGACAGGGTTTGCAAAGTGCCTTGAGGCGCGTCAGCGAGACCAACCTGGGCTTTAATCTCGAAGAACTCGAAGTACGCATCCATGCTGGTGGGTCTTAGGCCTTCAACGCGCTCTTCGGTGATGGTCCAAACCCACATATCTTTGTAGATGCCTTCTCGGGGCATTTCTGGATAGGTTACCACATACTCGTCCAAAACGGCGCGGGCCATCATTGTCAGCTCGTATTGCGTCTCTGCGAGGGTTTGACGCTTGAAGCCGCCAAAAACAACGCTGTAGATGCTGATCAGAACAACCACAAGTATCGAAAATGCCAGGATTGTTTCAAGAAGACTGAAGCCCAAAACACGGCTGCGGGTTTGATCAGAATGCAAGTTGGTTGACCTCAAGAATTGCACCCATAAGCGTGTAAATCAGGACACCTATCCCAAGTCCCAAAATGAGTGTGATGACCGGTGTCAGAAGAGTGATCAACCGTTCAGTTTGCCTGTCGGCTTGGAGCGCGAAGGTCTCTGCAACAGCTCCAAGAGTGTCCGTTAGAGAGTTCGTTTCCTCTCCGACACGGAACATCTCACGAAACGTTGCCGGTATCTGAGGCTCGTCTTCAAAGCGATCCGCCGCGCGCCGACCGCTTTCCAACGCATCGGCAGCTTCGAAAAGACAAACGTTGAAGACATCCTGCGTCGAAAATGCATCTGCTGTCGTTCTCAGAGCCGCAGGAAGCGTTTCTCCTGCTTTGAGCAGCAAGACCAAAGCTCCTGCTATTTGTGACAGAGCATTCAAGCGAAGAACACGGCCAAGAAATGGAGTGCAGAGAAAGACGGTCTGCACCTTCCGCCGTGCCTTGGAGTTTGGGATTGTGCCTAGAAAGACAAGCCCAGCCAGTGTCGTCACGCCAGCAAGCCAGACCCAATTCGATGCCAGAAACTCATTCAAAGTCATTAAAGCGCCAAGAGTGGCTGGGGGCGTTGCGCCAACAGATGTGAAAAGCGGGATAAGACTTGGTGTCAAATAAAATGTCACCACGAGCAACAAGATAATTGCGGCGATCATCAATATTGCCGGATAAATCAAAGCGCCAAGGATCTTTTGCTTCGATTTTGACTGTTTACGTAGAAGCGCAGCCATCGATCGCATCATTGTCGATAGTTCATTCGCGTCCTCACCCAAGCGAAGAAACGCGGTGAAAAGCGGTGAAAACAAGGTGTTCTGCTGTGAAAATGCGTCCGCAAGCCGGTCGCCATCCTCCAGCAGGACAAGGACGCCTTCTAAGTGCCGTCGCACAGCATGGCTGTCTGTAGAGAGTGCGGCAATTCTCAGCACTTCGCGTTCGGAAAGGCCAGATGAGAACAGGGTGGCCAAAAGCTCTGCCGTTGACGCCTGAACATCTGTCGGCAGCAAGCCATCTGAGAACTGAATGTCACGCTTGTACCACGGCAAGTCGGCAGCCGATCCACCGTCGTCAAGCGCTAGCGAGAATAGTGTAACGCCGCGAGATTGCAGGATTTCAAATGCCAGCTTTTCACTCGCGGCGCTTACGGTGCCATTTTCAGCGTGGCCATCTTCCCCATACCCTTCGTACTTGAAGATTGGCATCGCTAGATCTCACCGCAGTATTTCGTTTACTTGATGACTTGCACCGCCCAGGCCTGTGCTCAAAATTGAGTCCGATCCAGATAGCTTATTGCGCCAGTATTCGGTGATGGTTTGGCTTTCATGTTCTGTCATGACGACACGCGGGCGAATAAGGATCAAGAGTTCAGAACGCCGTTTTACACTCTCCCGGTTTCGAAAAACCGATCCGACAAAAGGCACGTCCCCAAGACCCGGGACTTTCGTCTCTGTAATGCTGTCTCGTTCTTCTACCAGACCGCCAAGAGCCAAGGTCGCCCCGTCGTTCAAAAGTACATTTGTTGCAACTCTACGCTGCTGAAACGTCGGCGAGTCTATCCCGGACGTTACGTTTTCCGACACAGAGCTGATTTCTTGGATGACGTCCAAAACCACGCGTCCGTTTCGATTGATGTTTGGTTTTACAGTCAAAATTACGCCCGTGTCACGATACTCAATCTGTGTGACCGTTGGTGCATCTGGGCTTAGCACATCTGTGGTTGATTGGGTTGCAACAGGCACCTGATCGCCGATTTGAAGGACCGCTTCTTGATCGTCCAAAACCATAAGCGTGGGTGAAGAAATGATCTCTACGTCGGTTACGCTTGCTAGAGCGTTGATTGCTGCCGCTGACGTGCCGGACACGA
>ERZ1740068.677-NODE-677-length-14249-cov-5.888474_pt1 | contig 14249 bp, 12 predicted proteins | sample MGYA00581735_ERZ1740068 | MGnify/ENA primary metagenome ERZ1740068 (study PRJEB43018, sample SAMN04849740) | marine metagenome | isolation source: floating plastic debris | place: Pacific Ocean | collected 2008-08-30 | study: EMG produced TPA metagenomics assembly... | reverse complement strand
ATCTTATCGCAACGGCACTTCAATCCATGACAAACTCCAGCCTTGGCCGCTTGCACGATGGATCGATGTTCCTCTGGGATCCGCAGGAGAAGCACAAGGCCGCTACTCTCTATCATTTGGCAATGCTATTTGGATGGGACGCATACATCATTCCATCTGTTGGAGGTGTCAGCGCTTTCATAAGCCATGATGGTTTTGTGGAATTGAATACAGACAGCGATCCAAACTTACTGGCTTGCCAAGCGGAGGATGAAACCAAAAGGCAATTTCTCAGGGTCTAAATTAAAGGTCGCTCTAAGTCCTGTTGAACTGGGCTCACACCAGCCCTTAGCCGAAGAAGCATACCTCAGAATTGCGTCGAACGGCCGCTAGGCGGGAGAAGCGCCAATTCGCTGCAGCTGCGCGAATGGCTGCTTGTCGGGGAAACGGATCAGACAGAGCTACTTCGTTGTTGGGGGCTGTCCATGAAACTTCAGGTACCGTTGCTGCATAGAGTTTGGCATTGCATCCCAAGCATTAGCAGCTGAACTCGGTCGCACTTCCCAAAACAGGTTCTCGACAAAGCTGACGTCTATGCAGTTTTTGACCTCCATGTCGGAGCCCTGAAGCTGTTCATCGAAGAATGAGAAAACCGAAAGTAGATCAGTATCTTTCTCTGCAGCACTTATCTGGTCATTGATCGCGCCAGCGAGGCTCTCAAACCAGCTGTACGCAGTTTCGTCATTAACTCTGTCCCAAATTTTAACGTGTCTCGTGTCCGCTGCTTGTGCCATTTCAGGGAAACGACTTCGAAAGTCACAGTACATTCCTAAAACGCTCATTGTGACCTCACCCGCAACTTTGAGAAGCACCGATTTGCGGACATTGGTTCATCGCGCAGCACCGGTCAAGTTGGGCTCACTCTCGTCATTCACTTAATGGCCTCAGAACGCATAAAACTTGACACAACGCACATTTGTTCACCTTATGTTTCCTCATGTCAGACTGGCCCAACACTATCCCGGAAGACCTTCGCGAACCGCTGGCAAACGCGCTATCATACAAGTACCACGGCCCACCTGAGCTGTGGTCAGCCTTCCGCGAATGGCTGATAAAGCACGGCGTGGAAGCACCGGAAATGCTGCCTGAGTATAAGGTGCCAGATCCAGGTAATCTTGGGCACTAGGTTCTTTAGATTGTAATAAGATAACCCGTCTTTGGGTGCTTGTTTATTGGAGAATACAGATGCCTGGACCAGACCCTGATGCAATTGAGCTGGACACCGAGGGAACTCGAAAGCTGGTGCATTTCCACCGCTATTTTTGGACTGGCAACACCGGCAACCGAGAGACGCGAGCGAAAGAAATACTGCGGCGTGCGATGGCTGGGGATTGGGTTTGCAACTGGTGCGGGGATGAACTGCCGATATGGCGCAGGGCGGATGCGCAGTATTGCTGTGAGGGGTGCAGGAAGAAGGCAGCTCGTGCGCGAAGGGACGCCAAAAGCAGAGATTTTTGAACTAGTCTCCGGCTGGACAGAAAAGGACAGTTTCTTGTAAGCCGTTCTTGGCTACGGAGAACCGTCATCTCCCTTCGGTCCAGCGGCAGTTTTCAATTTCGGTCGTCGCCAGGTGCACTGTCCGGAGCAGGATTCTTTAGCGTGGAGCATTACCAGAATAGCCAAAAAAGTTGTGCAAGCCCTCAAGAATTGGGTCGCTAGGTTTTGACAGGCCCATTCGAAGAGGTTGCGGGCTGAGATACTCAATCCACCCAAAAATAGGTATCGTCAGGGACACAACCATCGCAATAACCCAGAACCAATTACGTGTTGCAAAGAAACGCCCCATAACTCTGGTTCGGAAAAAGAAGCTTACCCAACCTGCGTCTGGGCGAACAACAAGCTCCACTTCTCGAAGGTAGCAATCAAGGTCAAAAGCATTTCGCTGGTATTCTTTGAAACGAATGAAGCCGAAAACAGATAAAAAAATTGGGGCAAAGAGTATTGGATACAGAGAAACGATATCCTTGGAATACGCAAATACAGTTCCCACCATCCAAACAGCGGTTATGCGCTCCGAAGACGTAATTTGCGATTTGAGATCAACTATCTCGGATCGAAGGCTATCGACCTCGGTGAGAGCGTGCTGCTCAGCGCTCCTGCCAGCTACCGATTGCCTAAGCGACCAGTGTTTCCGTCGAAAGTCCGCGATGTGCTGAAACATCTGGTCAACGCCACTTCTATAGTCCTCGCACGGCGTTAGCCCATCGCCCGGGTCACAAATTTCAAACTTCGCGGGATCAACGTCGAAATCCGCGAGTTTCTTGCACGCGGCCTTTTCCATCTGGATCTCTTTAAGTCGCTCGTCCGCGAACCCGTAAATGTTCGGAGTGCGCAAAGCTCTTTTGAGCCGCTGCGGCAGGAACTTATAGAATTTAGATTCTCTCGAATCTGCCTTGTCTGAGATTCTTTTTTCAATCTCCGCGCGAGTGCTTTCGTCGTTCTTTTTCGCCAATTTTGCCTCCGAGGAACTTGTAAAGTTTACCAGCTAAGATTTTCGCTGATCATCACTTCGAGTACCTTGGCTGAATTGCGTCAAGCTTTAAGTTGCTGATGCGATTGTGGTCTCAGCATGAGGAGACCTTTTCCCAGTTCTATAAAATGCGTCCAAGGGCAGGAAATCATCTCTCAGGTATGCGGTGCATTCCGGTATCTCCAGCAATAAATTGGGGCGCACTAGGGACAGAACATGCTGACAGCTCAACCTTATTGAGGTATAATGATACCACATATCTAGGACGACGAGCATGACCGAACAAGAAGCCATGGCGCTGGCCGCAGCGGCCAAAAAGCGAAAGCAGGAAGCTGCTGCGCAAATGACGGCTGGAGGCGCTCAAACACAGCCGCAGGCATCTGCAGGTGACACTGAGGCCAAGCGTAGGAAGCTGCGCCTTCAGCAAGAGCAGGCCCGCGTAAGAGCCAAGACGACACAAGGCCAGCCTGCTCAAGACTTTTCAGATGCAGACATTCAGGCAATGATTGATGAGCTTGAGCGCCCCTCAAAGCAAGATATAGATAGGATGCTGGCGGAACTAGAAGGGCGCTCCTCTGCTAAGGGACCAAGTTTCGGCCATCGCGCAAAAGAGTTCTTCCTTGGTGACGATGATCCAAATACCCAAAACCTAGGCGAGCGCATTGGCAGCACGCTGAACAAGGCGGGCGAAAGCCTTTTCTTTGGCTATGTCGGGGACGAAACATCAGCTGCCGTTGAAAGCCTTTTACCCGGCGTAGATTACAGTCAGCGTCGCGACCATTACCGCCAGCAGGAAGAGATTTTAGAGCGCGACAATCCCGCGCTTGCTCTTGTCGCTGAATTGGCACCTCTTGCTATCCCGGCGACAGGAGTTGCAAACGCGGCGACACGGGGCACAAGTCTAGGCCTCGCAACGCTACGTGGGGGTGCCCTGACAGGCGCTCAGGGCGCGAGCTACGGTTTTATGGAAGGCGAAGGCGGGTTTCAGAACAGGCTGCGTGATGCTCGAGACGCGGGTGCCCTATCTGCCGGTCTGGGAATGGCTGCGACACCTGTGACACGAGGTCTACAACGTTTTGCGGACCATCGCGCCTTCACAAAGGCCGGAAAGCAAATGGCCAAGACAGCACCTTCTGTTGATGACCTTACCAGCCAAGCCACAGCGCTCTATGGCAAGGGCGAGGCGCGCGGGCAAATCCTGACACGAGATGCCGCCAAAGGCCTTGCCGATGATGTGGCAAGCGCGCTCAAGCAAAGCGGCGTCATGCGCTCCAATGGCCAGTTGATTACGCGAGACGCTGATGTGCGTCGTGTCGTGCAAGAGATGCAGGATCTCGTGCAGCACGGGCTAGAGGGCAATCAGGTCAAACCCGTCCGTTCCTTGTTCCAGGCGGCTGCGAAAGACCGTGATCCAACACGGGCGCGCATCGGGAAGATCCTGCTCAACAAGTTCGACGAGGCTGTGAAGCGCAATGCGCCTGAATTTGCGGAAGGCGATGCACTCTACCACCGTGCCAAAAAGGTCCAGTCTGTGGATCAGATGATCGACTTGGCAGACACCAGCGACACAGCCAATGCGCTGCGCCGGGAGTTCCAAAAGGTCGACCGCCAGAACATCAAAGGCCAAACTGGCATGACGCCCGACGAGGTGACAGCCATGCAACGTGTGGCCCGTGGAGGCCGCGCAGAAGGCCTTGCACGGGCACTTGGACGCTCTGCCCCCAGAAGCGTCTCAGGGGCGCTCTTCAGCGGCTCTACGCCGTTTGTGGCAGGGTCACTGGCAGGCAGCCCTGGCATTGGCGCAGCTGTCGGCGCAACCGCCATGGGTGCGGGCATGTTGGGCCGCGCGTATTCCAACAGAGCACAATTGGTCAATGTGCTGATGGCGAAAGGCCTGATGGCTCAAGGTGGGAAAATGCCAAAGGCTGAGGCGTCGCTTGCCGTCAGGGAGGCCATTGCCCGCGCGCTCATGGGTCTCGCGCCACGAGCTGGCCAGTACAACACCGGGGCACCCTAGAAAAAGAGGGCGTGCAACACGTATCCGAGGCCCCAAAGTACGGTGCCTGCGGCGGCAACGAGGGCAAGAGAGCTGGCCACTATGCCCACCTCGTCAACTGAGGCTTGCGCCGCCTTTGGTCTGACAAACCGGTAAACCCATTCAGCGGCGTCGCCGACAGCAGAGGGCACAGAACTGATTGCGATAAATCCAAGCACGCTCACTCCGAAGGCGCACCAAAGGATGAAAAGTGTAAGGACGGCGGTTCCAAGAGTTTCAAGCATGTCTGAAAGATATGAATCCGACAGCCCCGATGCAAACCCAGATCCGTTTATTGGTATGTTCTGGTCAGAATATGACAGTATTCCTGCCATAAATACACTGGATGAATACGCCCACCTGCACGAGCAATTAAAGCTGATGCGAGCCAGAAGCGGTGAGTTCTATCCAGAGCGCTTTGCAATGGAGATAGCGGTGCTGTCGCGCCTTCACGACTACACTAGGATGTTAGGGCTGCCTGATTGCTTGATGCCGCTTGGTGATGGCAATGGTGGGATAGTGAAGTGGTCACCGGTGCCGGACGAATGGATGGGTGATATTTGAGCGCTCGGCGAATGGCAACTCAGAGCCCTTATTGCATGATTTTGCGTTTGCGGCGAATGTCCGAAAGTAAGAAGACAATTGAAATCGGCTGGCTGCGCAGAAAGGACGCACTCAGATGTCAGGTCAAAGAATAAGTGCGGACGGCGCGTGGAATGATACGGAGTATCCGACGAGCCAAGCCGGCATCGAACCAAAGGGAAAGCGCGTCCATCTCACGGGCCAAGTTGGTTGGACGGAAGATTTTGAGGTCATTGGACACGATGATGCCGGGAAGCAGACGCACGCTGCAATCGACAACATAGAAAAGGTTCTCGCCGGTGCTGGTGGGACAATAAAGGATGTTGTTTCTTGCACGATGTACTACGTGCGAGATGAAGATCTTGACTCGATCCAAGAAGCCCGCCGCAATCGCTTTTCATTCAGTGCTGGCCCTGCGGTAACGGGTGTGAAAGTCGCGGGTCTTGTCGACGAGGCGCTTCTTGTTGAGCTGACGGTCGTTGCCGTGGTGCCTGCCTAGCGAAGCCTACTGTGTACAAGCGTCCAACTCTATAGAAGCGGAAATTGAACCTTCTGGCATAGACGACAGATTTGTCCTGCAAAGAAAGAATGCGGCGCCAGATTTTCAGGGACCGCATCGCTGCCTGAGGCGCATCGCGCCCTAGGGCCCAGGGTTACGGAATGAAACGCTGCTGATGCCGACGATACTCATTCGCCAACCGGTTTCGATGCGGCAAACACGCGTCGTCGTCTTACCCTCGAAAAGACCATAGGAATGAAGGTAGGTCACCACTTGCTTTCTTGCAGCGAGGACAGCCGATCCGGCTTCAAGTCTTTTCTTGGCCAACAGGATTTTTACAACGGGAACACTGTGAGCTGCATTTTCAAAGCGCCTTTACTTGAAACGCCTTCGGCACGTCAAACTGGCGTCAGTTGATAGTTTCTCAGTACGGCGATTCGCAAAGCTCGGCTCGGCGCGAAACGCTTCAATGAACTCGTCAGATACACAGTTGACGTAGGCTTCTCTGGTGATCTCCGGCCGAAGTTTGGATTGTAAGTCGGTCCAGCGACGATCCGTTAATCTCCTCGCTATCTCCCCGCGAATGCCTTCTTCGCTTATGCATTCCTGTGGTAACTGGCCTCTTTTTGCGAACAGGTAGGGAATGTATTCATCAAACTTTTTGCGAAGAAGGATTTCCGGGTTCTCGAGCGTATGTTGCCGCCGACGTTCAGCCATGCACTCACAGTCCATCGCATTGTAATCCCCACGACTTCTCTCGCACCTCTTGAGGGTCAATTGAAAAAGTTCTTCTGCGGCCTTTGACAATTCGTCACCGCTGGGAGCTGCAACCGCAGGCCGATTATCGACAAGACCGGCAATTGCCTCCGTCATATCAACAAAGCCAAACTTGACGGCTTCCGCGACGACGTCCTCATTGGTCTCGAAGTCCTCGCGCGAAAAGACGAGTATGCAGTCTTCGATGCCTATATGTGCTTGCTGGACCGCCCAAACGCTGCTCTTTGTGGAATAGAGTTGGCTGACACGCCAGTCGCTCGCAATGCCTCCCAGTCCGCTGGCGACCGCGGTCCAATCAGACGGAACACAGATTGTCGATCCGAGGACATCCTCGCGGGTGGCGTACCGATCTGGCTTGCCAATGTAAATCCATTCAAAGATCGTCGCACGCCGCGCCTCATCTAGGGCCGCCACGGGTTGGCAAACCACTAAAGATACCAGTACCGTAACGATTGCCCGCTGGATCATGTTCCGAACTCCAATTCAATATTGGCCTGCAAGGTCACGTACGGTAGCAGCGGAGTCAACGTGGTTTCCGTTGCGTGCCCAAGAGTGTAACACTTGTAAACGTCTTTGACTGCGTCCATCCTGTGTATATTTCAACGGCGGCTTTGTACGGATCGGGGAATTGGACGGCCGTGCTGGGTATCGTCTTGTTACTCAGGATTGAGAAAGCTTCCCCTATGAAAGTATGTCCAGCGCGGAGGTTCGCGTGCGCAAGTTTTGAGGCGACAGCCATTTGCAAAATCAAATTTCACTTCAAAAGGGCCACCTTATGATATCACGTTTTATCCGTTCCGTTGGAACCACCATTGCCGCGGGCTGTCTTATGGCGTCTATGGTCCATGCGCAGAACGATCGCAAACTCCTTATCATCTATGATTCCTCTAACTCCATGTGGGGAGAGTTGGCCGATGGATCGCGCAAATACGAAGCCGGTCGAACGGCGCTTGGTTCCATCATTGATCAAGGTTTTGGCGGGCGCGACATCGGGTTTCGCGCCTACGGTCACCGCCAAAAAAACGATTGCCGCGATAGTCAACTTGTGGCCCCTTTCGCAGCTGAGGCCGATGCTGGCCCGGCCATCTTGGATGCCGCAAACGCCATCCGGCCCACGGGCAAGACACCCATCACGTATAGCCTGACGGAAGGGCTTAAGGACTTCGGCAACAATGCCGGGGAAATCCTGCTCATCAGCGATGGGTTAGAGACCTGCGATGCAGATCCCTGCGCGCTGATGGCCCAGTGGCAGGATCGCGATGTGGAGGTTCGGGTGCATGTGGTGGGCGTGGGTCTCGATGACGTGGAACGCGCCGCCATGGCGTGCATCGCAGAGACATCAGGGGGCACCTACCTGGACGCCGACAGCACAGACAGTTTCGTCACCGCTCTGCAGGATGTGGGTGAGGTGATAGAAGCGGCTGAGGCACCCAAATCGCGTCCCGTGCCTACTCCCCAACCAGACGTGGAACCGGAGCAAGCGGTCATCGAAGACGAGAGCAATCCCGATCCCGACGGGCTGGGCTATGCCATTGTCTACCAAGCGGTGGATGCCGGCGGCCATGAATATCTGGACGCGAGAGGACAACTTTTCCGTGACGGCGTGCTGATCGATAACCAGATCACCGCCAAGGGCCGGGGTCGCAATGTGGTGGAGAGCCCCGGAGAATATGAATTGCTCGTGGGCGTGGTGCTGAAAGACGGCTCGATCTATGAACCCCGCCGCTTCAATGTCACCGTGTCACAGCCCGGCAATACCGAGACCGTGCTGGAACTGGCCGCCCCCGCAAGGGTCGCCGCCAGCTTTACCGAGAACGGCGAACCCCATGAGGGCGCGCTAGTGTCTGCATTCCAGAACGGGACCGAGGTTTTCCGCTTCCGCGCGCAAGACACCGCGCTGGCGCGGCCTGGAGACTATGAGTTCCGCGCCGTCGTGAATCAGGACAACGTGGTCGTGGCACAGGGGAACCTTGTCGCAGGGCAGCTCACGACGGTCGCGTTTGAACTGGTTCAAACCGTGCGCGCTTATGTTGAGTTTGTGCTCACTGATGGCACTATCCTAAGACGCAATAGCACACTCTCGAAAGACGAGGTGGAGGTATATCGCCTTCACTCCAGTAACGGGGCGGATGTAAAGCCTGGGCGTTACTTCGTGAAGTCCGATGATCAAAACCTGCCCTTGGTGCCAACCGAGATTGTGATCGGTCCGCAGAATGAGAGCACTTACAGGCTAGACCTTCCCGCCGGCTGGATCACCGTCACCATGGCTGATCAACCAGAGAACTATTTCAACGGCCGGGTCGCCGGGCGGTCGCAACTGCATTCAGTCGACCGTGGCAATTGGAGCCACACCAGCCCTGGACAGACCTATGCCGTGGCGCCAGGCAACTATGAGGTGCGTGGTTTCGAAAAGGACGGGATCTTTGCCCCTGTGCCCTTAACAGTGGCCTCGGGCGATCGCATCAACGTCACGTTGACGCCCGCGCCTTTGGGTGAGGTTGTGGTGCGTTATGCCCCGTCCGAGAACTACTTACGATCGCCAGATCGCGCCTCTGCCGCGGCACTAGATGGGCAACCGCTGGTCAACAGCTTCCTACGCCCCGGCGAGCCTGCCAAGCTGGCGCCCGGTCGGTATCAGATCAATGGGCGCAGCAATGCAGGAGATATACCACCTGTCCAGGTGACTATCCTGCCTGGGCAGCGGGCGGAGGTCACTCTGCGGCTTGCGGGGGAATAGAGTACGAAACAGGATTAGCCATTGGGGGCAACATGATCGAGCAAAGCAGAGAAAGAAACGCCAACCCAATCCTTGCCGCAACCCCCGCTTCCTATGGACCTCCTGGCCGCCTAGGCCCGCGTCAACCGCGCTGCGATTACCTTCAACGTCTCTAGAGCGGAACGTGCTGCCTTTTAGTTGACCGTGAAGAGTGTCGGGTAACAGAATGAACATGGCATATTAGCGTAGCGTCGACGCCACCGGCGTCATTTTTTCAACATATAATTCCGTTAGGCATTCTGGATGCTGAGATTACTCAAAGCAAAGATGCGACAGACGGCAAGAGCTGCACTACTCGCCTTTGTGTTGGCGCCTGTGCCAATCGCAAATGGTGCCGCTCAAGCTCAGACGGAAACGACGCCAGCAGTTTCTCAGGAGCTAACCTACGAGAAATTGCATGACATGCGCGGCGCAGTTCTTGAGAGGCGGGCCAATCTGCGCAAACAACGCGGACAAATCGCTGACGCCCGTCTACTTAAAAATTTTGAACGCGCACTACGTGCCGATACCGACGACTTTTTTGACCAGGCCATGCGACCAAAAGCACGCGCGCTGCGGATATCATGCTCAGAGAAAGACTGGGACGCCTGCCTGGCACTGGCTGAAATGTACCAAGTCGGAGACGGCACTTGGCCTGATGAACATCTTGCATTTGCGTTTCATATTGCCGGTTGTTCTGCAAGGGATCCTGCGTCTTGTCGGGAGGTTTGGCAGAATTGGCGTCTGGATGCCGCAAATGGCCGCTATGAAGGGCATTCGCCTCATCTAGAGGTGATTAATGACACATGTGCCGCCGGAGATGGCGACAGCTGCCATCAACTTTCTCGCGGCACGAAATTCGGCATTAACGGGGTGGCAAAGAACCAAAGCGAGGCCGAACGCCTGCTTCAAAGAGCTTGCATGTTGGGAAACCAAAGAGCCTGTAGAGACTTGCCCAAAACACCTGCGGAACAGGCCGCTCGGCATCAAGCGCTTTGTGATAACGGGAAGCAATTTTATTGCTTTCTGCTTGGTGAGGCCATGCATACCGGCGACGGGATCAAAAAAGATGTCGTGGCCGGTGAGGCAATTATTCGTGAAAGCTGCGTCTCCGGGTCTTCTCATGCCTGTCAGTGGGTTTTCGAGACCTATGATACTAGCACTCAAGACAGAATTTCATTGCTGGAACAAGGATGCAGCGCCACGCCCGGAAGAATTTGCAACGAAGCGATCAGGCTTCTTGAAAAACAGCCCCAAAACACTCAAACTGCTGCGCGCATCGAGACTTTGAACGGCCTGGCTTGCACATCGGATGACGCCTATTGCAAACGCACGATCTGGTATTGGATAGACGATGCAGGCAATCAGACCGATCCCTTCGATCCTGGATCGGATGGGTTTTTTGATAAGCCCCAATGGGCGGCCGTTCGAGTAGCAAGGCAGGCCTGCCAAGTTCAGGATTTTGACGGATGCAAACACTTTGCAGAATTATTCGCAAAAAGTGGCGATCGCCTGGGCGGTCTTCTGGCGGCATATATTTTTCGACCTTTCTGCGAAGCAGGAGATGGGAATATCTGTCTGCTGATGGCCGACTACATTCCGATGGATTCATCCCTTAAATTGCCGATCTACCGACTAGCTTGCGAGGCCGGTGTACTTGAGGGATGCCTGAAGCAAGCCATAAACGACAAGAATCTTTCACCGGCTGAACAGCTAGCGCCTCTCCAAGAAGCTTGCGCGTACGCCCACATTTTTGCGTGCCGGATGCAGGCGGAATTTCTTGAAAACGCGCCGGGCGTATCCGCGACCCCCAGGGCTGACAGAGCCCGCTCCGAGGCGCTTTTCCGCTTCGCCTGTGAGGGCGGCGATATGCAGGCATGTACGCGGTTGGGCAGAGTTTTGTACGAACGCGGTCGACGCAGGTCCGGAGAACCGGATCGATTGAGAGAAGCTTTGGCGCTGTTCAAAAAAGCTTGCGAGGCACAGAATGCCCAGGGCTGCGACCGCCTAGGCGTGCATTATGAGTATGACGCCGACTTGGAAGAAAACGCGCTTGAAAAAGCACTCGAATATTATGGTGCAGCTTGCCAACTGGAACCGCACCACCTTTGTGTGGGATTTGAACGCTCCACACTGCAAAAAGAGCGCAACAAGCTTCGTGCCGAACACGGAGCGTTCGCCTCAGCCCTGATGGCACATGAGGCTGACTTCAAGGTTGACTATCAAGCGAGAGTAAGACGGTACAGGCGCGACTGCTCTGAGGGTGATCTGGAACAATGCGTTACTTTAGGTGACCGATACCTCGACAAATTGGAAGTTGATGGCATTTATGGGCTGAAAGAAACTACAGCTCCCGATTGGGATTGGGCGCGTGCGCTTTACGCCCATGCGTGCGACAAAGACATCGCACTTGGCTGCGAGCGATTGGCCAACACGTTCCATTATGGTGGGCCACAAACGGACCTGACACTGGCGTTCAAACACGCGCAGCGAGGTTGCGATTTGGGTGACCACCACTCTTGCCATCGTCTGGCGTCTTTTCTTGCTAAAGGTGAAGCAGTTGAAGTTGATCTCTATGCGGCCGAGAGACTGTACAGGCGCGCCTGTGATCTTGGCGAAGATTTTTCGTGCCAACAACTCGCAAGCTACGAGATGTGGGAGGGCGATCCAACAACACGACAAGAGCGCTTCGAACTCGCCTGCGTCCATGGAAGTTGGTTCGCCTGTGGAAGCATCCGAGACAGACTGAGAGAAATGGGGCCCTTGCGCAACAGAGATGTTATTCGCGCGCTTTTCGAAGTATCCTGTGACGAGGGTGACAAAGACGCCTGTGAAGCCATCGGCAGGAGGGTAGAAGACTAAACTGCGGTCCAGAACAGCTGGGAAACGGCAGCGCGAGTTGAGGGGCGCGCGCCCGGCCCTCACAAGCGCGTCTCCAACTGCCCGAATCTTTGAGACACATGATCGACACAACGCGCCTCGCAAAACAAATTGCAGCCGTTCACGCAATTTGCAGCACGCGGTATTTTGGGCTCGTTGCCGCCAGTGGAATACCGGACATTGGCAAGAGTATCTCGAACGGCAGCTTCGTCCCGCTTTCCTGACATTCCAACTGTTTGGACCAATGCTTGCACAGCGAACGGCTGTTGTGAGCCCATTTTACCGAATGCTGCGCCTTCCACCAATGTCCGAAGTGATGCGTAAGTCAAGACATCGGCACCAGCCGCCAAACTTGAAAACCGAGTAGAAGGGTGGAGCGCAAATTTGGTTCATTTCACGAAATGAGAGGAGTAACCTGCTCTTGGTTCGAACGATACATCGCGAGCATATCAGCAGCCACCGGACTTTCGTGCTTCTAAGAAGTGGTTGCGGCCTGACGTCCTCAAATCATAGAGGTTTTCTTCGGTTGCTTGGTCTAAAGATTGGCCACAAAGCTCAGGTAGAACATGCGTGCAGAGCAACGTTGAAAGAATTTGACACTCGGCTCAAATCGGTGAAGGCGTATCCAAGCCGATCGGGCCATCTGACGAAGCTTGCAAGATCGATTGGACTAAACCAGTCAGCTGATCAACCAGCTCGTTCACGTTTGAAAGAGTCACCGCATAATTTGATGGCTCAGTATCCAAATACCCGGCCAAATCACTTATCAAGCCGATCAAGATCGTACGAAATTTGCCAAAGCTATCACGGAAGCGTTCTTTTTCAGAAATGGCGCTACAGTGTTCTATGCGATGCAACAGCTCTGTGTATGAGCGCAGCAAGTACTCAGCTGTTACGTTCATTTCTTCGTGCTTTGACCCCGCGTCAAGCAACCGAATTTGAAAAATTTTCTCAAACTCAATGTCTCGCTCAACCTTGTCTCTCCGTGAGATTCGTAGAAACTCAGGAACGATTTCCTCGGTTATGTGACACAACATATCTATGTGTAGACAAAGGTGATCATGTACGGATCGAATTTTCGACGCCATTTTTGTAGAGCTCGATGACCTGTGTTGCTCATCCGTCCAGCTCAACGCTGGATCATCCATTCGTTCCTCCAACACAGAAATGGCACGCGACAAATTCTGGATCAAATTTGTAGTCAGTGACATTTGGCTGTTACCAAAGTGAAAGGCGCAGCTGATTAGTGCAATCACCTCCTCAGCCGCGTCTCCATAGGATTTACTGAATTCCGGCAATCCAAGCAGTGTCGATTGATCGACAACAAAGTCTTGAAATTTCTCCTTTGTAAGTTGCGTCTCTCTTCTAGCGCCCAACACGCCCTCCATCAAAAGGTCGTTGCGGGCTACTAGATCGGCCTCAGAAGGATCCGTATACTGTTTTGCTTTTTCGAATCCCAACCCCAACAAGATATTGTGAAGTTCTGCTGGAAAAACCTGGTAGTCTCCTGAAGTCAGACGAACCTCACTGAGCGCGGAAATGCGCGATAGTATTTGCTGTACCAACGTTGAGCAAATCTTTCGTTTTGAGTCCAAACGATGACGCTGAAGCGCGCCGACCCAATCATATTTCTGCCCTTGGAAATAAAATGCGTGTCTCCAAATTTCGAACGAGCAACTAGGCGAGTCAGCCAATCGTTTGCCTCGTAGAACGATAGCCGGGCGATGCTTTTTGAACGTAGAGAGGTCATGAAAGATGGGCTTAAAGCTCACACCGTCTTTGGTGGTTGCTTCGACAAGCACTCGATTGTCGACCATTAGAGCCGCGTGCATCAGCTGTGGATTTTCGAAGCCCAGGGATCTTTGTTTGGCTTCAATTGCGGCACCGTGTGCTTTTCCAGAAGTATAAAATAGCACGTCGCCAGGCAGGGGAATTTGAAGTTCGCCGAACAAATTCTCTCTCCGATAATTTCAATATACAATTCAATATCGACATCTATAGCGCGAAAAACGAAATCGAATAAGTGAACCCAATCGGATTCTAACGTCGCCCGATAGCAGACTTTGGGAAAGTTGCCGCGAACGGCAGTTTTGTCCCACAGAGCGGTCGCTCGGAGGACCGGTGAGCGCTACGACGCAGCTAAAGATGGCCTTGAGCCCACTTTGACTTTTTTCTGCGACCTCACCAATGTCAGCTGCGGAACCACATTTTA
>ERZ1740068.676-NODE-676-length-14255-cov-6.183944_pt1 | contig 14255 bp, 14 predicted proteins | sample MGYA00581735_ERZ1740068 | MGnify/ENA primary metagenome ERZ1740068 (study PRJEB43018, sample SAMN04849740) | marine metagenome | isolation source: floating plastic debris | place: Pacific Ocean | collected 2008-08-30 | study: EMG produced TPA metagenomics assembly... | reverse complement strand
CTCAAGAGCGATAAACGGTAGTTTTTCAACATCACTAGGGTTATTGAGCGACCGTGTCCCAATACACTTGGGGCTCGCCACCACAAGTCGCTCTACACTTCCGAGGTTGCGAACAATGAGAGTGTCATCGGGGATCGGGCCGATCTTGATCCAGCAATCACACCCAACTTCCGCAACTCGAATAACACCGTCTTCGAGCTGCCAATCCAGGGAAACAAGCGGGTTGCCTGACTGGAATCGTAAAGCTGTGTCTGCCAAGTAGAGTTGCCCCAGTGCTACCGGGGCAACCACTCTGAGTGGGCCCTTGACCACACCGTCCGCCAAACCGTGGCGTTCTTCGATGCTATTCCATGCTGACGCGATCTCCCTGGCGTCCCGCAACAAGGCTTGTCCAGCAGCGGTTAGAGCCATGGAATGCGTTGTGCGCCGGATGAGCTGCACGCCAAAGCGTGTCTCCAATTCTGCCAACTGGCGACTCGCTGAAGGTTGAGACAGTCCGAGGTCTGAAGCGGCAGCGCTTATCGAGCCGCGCTCAGCGATACGGATAAATGTCTCTAGAAGCGTCAGTCTATCGAGTGTCTTGCCCATGCATAACAAAAATAACAGATAGTCATAATACTCGTCTACCGAATTTGCCGGATAAGTGCAGATTACTCTCAACGAAACGCAGATCAAGAAGAGAGGATTTTAGAAATGTCCAGCATACAAACCACTTACAAAATCGGTGGCGACCTTGAGGTCAATCGCCTTGGCTACGGAGCCATGCGTCTGACCGGACGCCCCGGAAACTTTGGCCCCTACAAAGATTGGGAAGGCGGATTGAAGCTTATCCGCCGGGCCGCTGATCTTGGCATCAATTTCTATGATAGCGCACGTTCATACGGCCCAGAAACCGCCGATCAGATCATTGGCGAGGGCCTTGAAGGACGCGATGTTATCATCGCCACAAAAGGAGGTGTCGATAAGCCTGAACCCTCCCGCATCGTTGTGGACGGCTCTCGCGACACCTTGCACCGTGAGATCGATCAGGCGCTCATGAATCTGAAGCGCGATCAGATCGACCTGTTTCAACTCCATCGAATTGATCCTGAAACCCCCATTGAGGAGTCGATTGCTGCTTTGGCAGAAGCCCAGGAAGATGGCCGTATCCGACATATCGGCCTGTCCAACGTCAAACGTGACCATTTGGATCGAGCCTTGACGGTCGCTCCAATCGCGAGCGTACAAAACCGGTTCAACGTCAACGAAACATCGGCCTCCGACTTTGTCGACTACACGGCAAGCAAAGGCATCGCATTCATTCCGTACGGGCCTTTGGGCGCGGACCCTATGCAGCAGGGAGCAAAGCTTGAGCCGCGCCAATCACTCGCCTGGCTTCTGAAGCGGTCGCCAAACATCGTCGTGATCGCGGGCACCACATCTATCACGCATCTGGAAGAGAACTGGAGCGCCTGGGACTTGGTTTGACCCGCCACCTCGGGCAGCGCTCGTGCGTCTTTATATTCACATGGCAGATAACTGAAAGTCATGAAATCCGTCTACCGAATGTTGTGATTTTACGAGATCATGAACCTAACAACATGCAAAACCAAAGGAAAAATAAAATGAACATGCAGATTAAACCCCAAGAAACAAACGCTATTTCGACCATGCGCGTCGAGCACATTTTAGTAAGCACATCGGACTACGGTGCTACGATGTCCTGGTGGACCGAGATGCTCGGCTTCAACATCAAGATCGAATGGACCGTGCCGGAGTTTGAAGGTGTTCGACTCGCCTATCTGGAAAAGAACGGCTTCATGATCGAGATCGTTGGCCAGGCAGAAAGCTTCCAAGAGCGTTCCATTCCGAACGATCTGCCGGAACACCTTTCAGACAACGGCTTCAGCCACCTTGCCTTCGTTGTCGACAATGTCGACGAGGTGATGAGCGAACTGGCCGCAAAGGGCGTCGAGCCGTTCTTCCCCGCAACCAGCTTCCCAGATGTCGGCCGCCGCGTCGCCTTCATCAAAGACAACCAGGGCAACGTCATCGAATTCGCCCACGATCTGGAAGAATAAGGAGTTGCGCCATGACTTCCACACGACAACACAAGATGGCGATCCTGACCTGGATCGTTGTCTATCCGCTGATCACCGGGCTTCTAGCATTGCTCAACCCTATCCTTGGCGAGGTGCCCATGCCAATTCAGACGCTACTGTTGACCGGCATCATGGTCCCAACCATGATCTATCTGATCATGCCCTTTGCAACCGCCAAGCTGCACAAGTGGTTAGACCGGGATGAGACGGTCACGCCCCATTCATTGGGAGAGGCAAAATGAATAAGCAAACTCTGGTATTCGCAGCCGCTTCGTTCTTGGCTCTCACCTCAAATGTCGTTGCCGAGCCTTTGATCTCGGCAGTCAAAGGCCACAAAATCAGCTACGTGGATCAAGGTTCCGGCGCGGCGATCATTCTCATTCATGGTTTGGGCGCTGATCACGCACGTTGGTATGCAAATCTAGACAAGCTGTCGGAAACCAACCGTGTGATTGCCCCCGATCTTCTTGGGTTCGGTAAGTCCGATAAGCCCGACATGGACTACAGCGTCTCGATGTATGTCGATCAGATTGCTGGCTTGATGGACAATTTGGGCATTGAGAACGCCACCCTTGTCGGTAGCTCCATGGGCGGGCTGATATCCATGCTCTTTGCTGAGCGCTATCCTAAGCGCGTAGAGCGTCTTGTATTGGTCGCACCGGCGTTTGTCTTCGGCCTACCGGAAGCGATCACAGCAGATATGCTCGCATCCGCTGCGGCTCCCAAGACCATAGACCAGATGGAAGCCTACCTATCGAGGGTGTATGCCAATCCGCCGACAGACCCCGAGGTCATCGAAGCCCTGTTGGCTGAGCATATGCAAGTCAACTCAGGCGGTGCCGTCGCATCGTTAGCGCGTTCGATCAAATCGGGTGAAGCGACATTCTCAGATGATCGGCTTGATGCTCTGAAGATGGAAGCCCTGATCGTCCATGGCAGCAAGGATGGGATTGTACCGGCTGAAGCCTCACGAAATCTGGCATCCAAGCTCGCAAACGCATCCTTTCACGAGTTCAGCGGTGCCGGTCATTGGCCTCAGTTCGAAAGAGCAGACGCTTTTAATGATCTGATCGTTGACAGCCTTAGTGGAGGCAATCAAACCCGGTAAAATGCACGCAGAACCCGCGTGCGTTTTAGACCGGGACTTGGGAGACCTAGCGCACAATCTGAAAGGACAAAATAGACCTATTCGCAAAGCCAACAATCCACTCGGCAAACGACCGACAAACAAGGAAATCTCTCGTGCTAGAAGAAGAAATAAACAACGAAGTGAAAGCTTTCCTTTCAGGTTTCCAAGCCTGGATTTCAGGACGTGGCGACGTGGATTGGGATGCTATGATGGCCCCACGGCTCGACTTGGACGGCACCTACGTCTCTCGGAAAGGCATCGTGCAAACCCTGGGTGAGTTGTCGGAAGAAGTCAGACAAGCACATGCCTCAAACACAGGTTACCGGGTTAAGCCAGGTGCCGTGCGTATCATTGACTCTCACGCGGGGCGGCATGTTGTGCTCTAAGAGGAGCGCACGAGCGGATCACGTCTTGGGTCTACGTCTGAGTTTACTAGAATGGTAACTGCCGTTCTTGTCACGGTTTCAAACGCGCCGGGTGGGTTTCGTTGGGTTCACATTCACGAGTCACAACTTGAGCCATAGACTTTAAGGCTGTCTGCTCTGCGGCTGCTCTCCAGTTTCGGATTTGCCCGAAAGGCTCGACTAGACGGAAATTGAAAAGCTCTCTGCTAGACGAAAGACATTCACGGAAGCCGCCGTTGGGACTAAGCGCAGCATCCATCACTTTGGGCTCATACCAGCCATTTGCCGCAGAGGTACAACGTTACATCGACGGTTATGGCCGTCAGAGCGCCGCTGACGCGGCCATTGCACGCCTATCCGAAAGCCCAAAACCGGAACAAAAATTGGCGAACCTTCGCTCTAAAGCTGGCGAACCACGATCCAAGCCATTGGTGCAAAAGAAAAGTTAAGTCGGTTTGGTAGGCCCGGAGGGACTCGAACCCCCAACCAAAGCGTTATGAGCGCTCTGCTCTAACCAATTGAGCTACAGGCCCGACTTATATGCGGCATAGGCGGACGGGTGAGGGGCGTCAAGCGGTGCTGTCGGCGAAGAGGGCGGCAACACTGGTCAAACTCCAGATCTCAAACCAAAGCGCAAGCGCAGCCAGCACGGCAAAGAGCGCCGCGAAACGCAGCCACCGGATCCGGCTGCCCCGTTGCAATTGACGCGCAACACGAAGGGATATCGCGGCTTGGTCTGTCTCGGGTGCGCTGTCGTCCCAGTGGCGCATTTCTTCTACGGCAATCTTTGTTGGGTCTGGGCTGTCAAAGAGCCACAGCGAGAGCGCCCAGGCGGCATGAATGAGCGTGGTCAAGAGCGTGGTGAAACACATCACCCAAAGCGCGATCCCTGCGCTGCGGTCCTCTTGCGCCGCGCGCCAGTAGGCGACCCAGTCGAGCGGTGGTGTGGCGAACATCTCCCAAAGCTCAAGAAGACCCACGAGACCCGCGAGCAGGATTATCAGGCAGCCGATCCCGATGAACAGATCAAGGGCCATGAAGGCGATCAAAGCCCCGGCGCTATGACGATGATCCAGACTGACCTGCAAAAGCTTGCGTGTTGCGGATACAGACACCCCGTCGGCCAAAGCATTGGCGGCGGGCAAGACGAGGAAGAAAAAAGCAATCACCGTCGCGTCATCTTTGTCGCCGAGAACCACGGCGAAGCCAGCAAGGGCAACGGCAGCGGCAATTGCACCGGTACCGGCACCAAGGGCAACGGCGACAGCAAAGGCACCGGCAACGGCAACGGCAACAAAACCGGCAACGGCATCGGCAACGAAAACGGCAATGGCAGCGGCAGCAGCAAAGACAACGAGACCGAAAACCTGTTCGCTCACCCAGCGGGCCGGCTTCGACAGAAAACCGGGCTGCTGAGTCAGGGTTTCAACACTCTTTCCAGCCTTTAATCCAACGTCGGCCGCATATCGAATAGCTGCCCAAAACATGAGAGCACTTGCCCCCAAACCAACCAAGAAACCGCCGGCGCGGGCCAAACGCGCCTCCCATCCTTCAAGGTCTTGGAAAACGGGCATCGCGCCCACATTCGGCTGTCCGGTGGTCACCAAAGCGATCAGCGCCGCCAGCAGCGGATACAGAAAGGCCACGAGCAAACAGGTGGAAAACGTCTGACGGCTCTAGCGGCGCCCGTAAACACGGTGTGACCATGCGAGAAAGCGGTCAAGAAAGGCAAAATAGCGCTCTGATCGGCCACCGTCATAGCGTGCAACAAGGTCTTTGCGCCCTTCGCCGGCACGGATGTCAACTTGCAAATCCTCCCGTGCATTTCGTAGATGGCTGGCACGCCACTGCGCAGCAGTAACAAAAAGCGCCAAAACGCCTACGATGAATGCTGGTATCTCTCAGTCCACTTTGGTCCTGCCCCAATACGTTGGTGATATCTCACCGTGCCGCTTGCCACTCTGTCAAGCCGCGCTTCGTGTTGCGCTTTAGATGGCCTTGCTCTAGCAGGTGACAAAGCCATGGGGGACGCGATGACAGGCGGCAAAAACGGCATCACCTATGCGGATGCAGGTGTGGATATCGACGCGGGCAATGCGCTGGTGGAGCGGATCAAGCCTGCCGCCAAGCGGACCGCGCGACCGGGCGTGATGGCGGGGCTTGGCGGGTTTGGCGCGCTCTTTGATCTCAAGGGGGCGGGCTATGTGGATCCGATCCTCGTAGCGGCCACGGATGGGGTTGGCACCAAGCTGCGGATTGCAATTGACACCGGTCTGGTGGACGGCGTCGGCATCGATCTGGTGGCGATGTGCGTTAATGATCTGGTCTGTCAGGGCGCGGAGCCGCTGTTCTTCCTGGACTATTTCGCGACCGGAAAGTTGGAAACAGAGCAAGCGGCAAGGATTATCGAGGGCATCGCCGAGGGCTGCGCGCGGTCGGGCACGGCGCTGATTGGGGGTGAAACCGCCGAGATGCCAGGCATGTATAAGGCGGGAGATTTTGATCTGGCGGGCTTTGCCGTTGGTGCTATGGAGCGTGGCGCGGATCTGCCCCGGGACGTGGTTGAGGGAGATGTGCTGCTGGGCTTGATGAGCGACGGGGTGCATTCAAACGGCTACTCCCTGGTGCGCAAACTGGTCGAGGTGTCGGGTCTGGGCTGGGGCGATGCCTGCCCCTGGGCCGATGCATCCCTGGGTGACGCGTTGCTGGCGCCGACGCGGCTTTATGTGACACAAGCGCTTGCGGCGGTGCGGTCAGGCGGCGTGCATGCGCTCGCTCATATCACTGGGGGCGGGATCACGGAGAACGTGCCGCGAGTCTTGCCAGAGGGGTTGGCGGCGCAGGTCACGCTTGATGCGTGGGAGCTGCCGGGTGTGTTTGCCTGGTTGGCCAAAACCGGTGGGATGGATCAAACCGAGATGCTCAAGACGTTCAACTGCGGCATTGGTATGATGCTCGCCGTCGATGCGGAGCGCGCAGCGGATCTGACGACGCTTTTGACACAAGCCGGAGAGCGCGTGGTGCGCATGGGCCACGTGGTGGCCGGTGAGGGCGTGACCTATAAAGGTGCGCTTTTGTGACCACGCGAGTGGCTATTCTCATTTCGGGTGGTGGATCCAATATGGTGGCGCTGGTCGACAGTATGACGGGCGATCATCCCGCCCGACCGTGTCTGGTGTTTTCCAATAATGCAGATGCCGGTGGGCTGACAAAGGCAGCAGAGCGAGGGGTTCCCACCGCCGTTGTGGATCACCGGCCGTTTGGCAAGAATCGCGCAGCATTTGAAGCGGAGCTGCAGATCAAGCTGGAAGAGGCCGGGACAGAGCTCATTTGCCAGGCGGGATTCATGCGCATTTTCACCGCGCCTTTTGTAGAGCGTTGGCAGGGGCGCATGTTGAATATCCACCCCTCGCTTTTGCCAAAATACACCGGGCTCAACACTCATGCGCGCGCGCTGGAGGCAGGCGATCTCGAGGCTGGATGTACGGTGCATGAGGTTATCCCAGAGCTGGATGCCGGCCCGATCCTGGGACAAGCGCGCGTTCCGGTCTTGCCAGGGGATACGCCTGAGATGCTGGCCGCGCGGGTTTTGGTCGAAGAGCACAAACTGTACCCGCGCGTGCTGCGTTCGTTTGTGGAAGAGCGGTTTTCGTCACAGGGTGCGCGAAATCTTTGAAAGATTTCGGTCCGAATTCTTTCAAAGAATTCGGTTGTCCGTGGAAAATGACGGCGTCATCCCACTGAAGTGCTTTTTTTTGTTGGCAAAATCACAGACCACAGACGAATTTCCGTTTCAATTTGCCAACGCATGACCTATCACTGGTGCACCCTGAAGGGCGTATGGTGCGTTTTTCAGAGCGCGAACGACCCTGATGATTACAATCACCGAGACCGACGATCTGGCCGCGTTTTGCGCGCGTGCTGCGGCGTGCGACTATGTCACTGTCGATACAGAGTTTCTGCGCGAACGCAGCTACTACTCAAAATTGTGCCTCGTACAATTGGCGTTGCCGACGCGTGGAAAGGAAGATGCTGTCCTTGTCGATCCGATCGCGGATGATCTGTCGCTGGAACCGCTCTATGAGCTCTTCCGCGATGAAGGGGTGGTCAAGGTGTTCCACGCGGCCCGTCAGGACCTTGAGATTTTCCATGTCGATGCAGGGCTGATCCCCAAGCCGATGTTTGATACCCAGGTGGCCGCCATGGTCTGCGGGTTTGGTGAGCAGGTCGGCTATGAAACCCTGGTGCGCAAAATCGCGCGGCAAAACCTGGATAAAACCTCGCGCTTCACCGATTGGTCCCGCCGCCCTCTGACAGATGCGCAAAAGACCTATGCGATCGCGGATGTGACGCATCTGCGCGAGATTTATGAGTTTCTGAAAGACAAGCTGTCCCAGTCCGGTCGGGAGCGGTGGGTGGCCGAAGAGCTGGAGATCCTGAACGACCCAGAGACCTATACGATCCGACCAGAAGATGCCTGGCAAAGGGTGAAGACACGCAACCCTTCGGGCCGCTTTTTGGCGATTGTGCGGGAATTGGCTGAGTTTCGCGAAAACTACGCCCAAAGCCACAACATTCCCCGCAACAGAGTGTTCAAGGATGACGCTCTGGTCGAGTTGGCATCGGCCAAACCCACCTCGATGAAAGATCTGGGCCGGTCGCGGCTCTTGTTGCGAGAGGCCCGCAAGGGGGACATTGCAGATGGGATCATGGCGTCGGTTCAGGCCGGGTTACGCGTGTCACAAGACAGCCTGCCAAAGCCCGACCGATCCCGGGAAAAATTACAGGTGAATCCCGCTCTTGCTGATCTTTTGCGCGTGCTCCTCAAAGCGAAATCAGAAGAGTTTGGGGTTGCTGCCAAACTGATCGCCAATGCAGCCGAGCTTGATGCGATTGCGGCCGGGCAACGGGATTTGTCGTCGCTCAGGGGGTGGCGCAAGGATGTGTTCGGGTCTGATGCTCTGCGTTTGTGCGACGGGCAAATCGGCCTTGCCGCCCAGGGCGCGCATATCGTTGCGGTGAAGCTTTAACACCGTCGGCAGCACGCGTCGAAAAAGCGTGTGTCCCTGAGTGTGCTGCAGGCATTCGGAGCGTCGAGGGTGGACAGGGGGCAACGTGCACCCAATAGGATCCACGTAGATCTAATCGGGTCTGAAACACCGCGCAAAATTCATGCGGCGTCAGCGCCGGCTGGTGCGTGTGTTGCGCCTCGCCACAACTTGCACCGTGCGGACCAGCTCCAACTCTTGCACGCTGATCGGTGCTGCGGCCTGAATTCTGCGCGTGCGTTCAGGGCCCTGCGCCGTCTGGATCGGCTGGAGGGCGCGAAGCTCATAAGTGAGGACACCGTCGACGATGGCGCCATTATTGAGCGCCACAAGCCTGACGTCATAAGCGCCTTGCCGCGTGGTCACACCCGAGACCGTGACGATCGCCCCGGTTGTCGTTCTCTGGATTTCAAGCGAGGTCACCTGATCGACCATCGTTCCCAGATAGGGTTCTTCGTCATCCGCTGCCAGAAGGCTGGCCCTGTCAGCCACGCTGGTGCTGCGGTTCGTCACATTCTTAATCTGGCTTTGTTTGCGTTCGCCGATGAGCGGGTTCACTTCCACCACCTCGCCGTCACCAGCCACGACCGTCCCCGTTTCATTGGCGGAACTGGTGCTCGATCCGAACCAGTTGATTGGGTTGAAGCGCGATTCGCGCACGGTGCCACAAGACATCAGGACAAGGCTCGTCATCAGCAAGATCAAAAGGTTATGGCGCATTGGGGTCCCCTTCCATCCACGGGTGAGGTCTACCGCATGCGGGCCATCTTGAAAAGTGTCGGCTGGAGCATGAGGGTCTGGACGTCTGCGCCTCGCCCGCTTACCTCTGGGCGTGAAGAGCAAGGAATGGGTTTCCGTGGCACAGCCTGCATTTGAAGAGATCGTCGAAGACTTTGAATTCCTGGAGGATTGGGAAGATCGCTATCGCTATGTGATCGACCGGGGCAAGTCCATGGATGCGCTTGATGATGCGCTCAAGGTACCGGCAACCAAAGTGGATGGCTGCGCCAGTCAGGTTTGGCTGCACCCCCGCGTTGAGGCGGGGACGTTTTCTTTTGAAGGCGACAGTGACGCGATGATCGTGCGGGGGCTGATCGCGGTTCTGAAGGCGCTTTACAACGATGTGCCTGTGGTCGAGGTGCCCAAAGTTGATGCCCCCGGTGAATTGGCGCGGCTGGGATTGAACGATCACCTTTCGGCACAACGCTCCAACGGGTTGCGGGCGATGATTGAGCGGATCCGCCACGTGGCAGAAGACGCGCTCTGATGCCATGCCCGAAGGCTGCGTTACGAGATGATCACCAAGCTGTGTATCGCGCAATGCCTTGGTTGGATTACGTTCTCCGTACACCAAACCTGGAGGCTTCTCGAATGATGCGTTTGATCCCTGTCGTCTGTCTTGCTCTTTTGGCGATACCGGCCATCGCGCAAGAAAGCGAAAGCCCGGACGCAGACATTCCGCAGGCCGAAGAGCCGCAAATTGAGGGACCGCAGAACGAAGGGCCGATGACCTACGAAAAGCTGGGCCGCATCATCTTTGCGCTGGATCCTGGCGCGCAGCCACAAGGGCCCGGATTCGTTCTGACAATTGCCGATGTAACTGTCTTGGTCGTGGTCGATCCCAATGCAGACCGGATGCGGGCTATGGTGCCCGTGGCGGATGTCGCCGATCTCACCGAAAAAGAGCTTGTTCGCATGATGCAGGCCAATTTTGATACCGCGCTCGATGCTCGCTATGCGATTGCCAACAACACGCTTTGGTCGACCTACATCCACCCTTTGTCGCCTTTAGAGAAGGATCAGTTCATTTCCGGTCTGGGTCAGGTGGTCAATGCCGCCAAAACCTATGGCACGCTTTATTCAGGCGGGTTGATGCAATTCAACGGCGGCGACAGCCCGGGGCTGCAGCGCGAATTGATTGATGAGCTGTTGAAGAAGGGCGAAGAAATCTGACGCGATCCCTATCGCCCCTTTTGGCCATGATTTGGATCAGCGGCCCAAACGCTCTTTGACGTCGTCGGCAAAATCTTCGTAGCGTCGCAGCGATTTCACGTCGACCTGCACATGGTTTCCCATTTTGCGCATGATTGGCAGATCAAAGAGGATTTGATCGAGCATGTCGGGGCCTTCGACATCGACCACAGCCACGACCTTGCGTTCGCCCACGACTTTCCAAAGATCCATGACGACACCGGCCTCTTTGGCGCCAAGCGCGGCACCGGCCTCCTCAGCCCAAATCGAAAACAGGCCCTGCTGGCCCATGCCTTCGCTGTATTCGACGGTGAAGTTTAAAAGATAAAGCATGTATTCCTCCCAAAGCTATGGTGAGCAGACTAGCCAGTTTTCCCATGCATTTCGATGCTCAGTCGCATGGATGCTTTTCCACTATTAAAGCGAGCGGCTCGATTTGGGGGTGAGATTGCGGTTTGGTGGCGCCTGACATGTCGTATCCATCGTGCATTCGAGGCGGTCGAACCGTCCGACTGCAAGGTCTTCGGGTTTGATCCAGATCTGCAAAACTGCGTCTGGACCAATCTCAAGAGGCAATCCAAAGCTGTCGCCGAACTGAAACAACAGAATGTCGTTTGCATGATCGCGCACCGATGATTTGATCTCAAAGCCCAGGCCAAACATTTGAAGCGGGATTATTCGCGACGAGAAAAGTGGGTCGGACGATTGGCATTGGAGGGTCGCGATCCGGATGTAGCAGCGTTCGTCCTGATCCAACCTTTTGAAATCTTGCTGTTCTCTGACAACAGCCCGCTTGCAGGCGTCCTGAAGTGCCATCTTTGCAAGAGAATGTGTGGTGTCCGCTTGGAGGCCATGCCCTATTGCCGTCATGCCGAGCAAATCGAGCCACGGGCCCAAAAGGTTTCCATCGAAATCCCTTTTGCTTGCGTGGCGCTCAATTTCCACCAGCATGTCGACAAACCGCTTTAGCATTTGCGCGCTCACCGGTCCTGTCTGGAACTGAGCCAGCGCCATCCAGCGCTTGGCTTGCCGGTCAAAATTCTCCGTCACCGCGATAGGTGTGTCAAAGGCAAAGAACACAGGTTTGGGGCCCTCTCCGAAAGCGTGCGCTTGCACTTTCTTCTTTGAGGTTGCCACGTTCCAAATCGCTCTTGAGTTCAAGATGCCTTGTGCGCCTGCGTCATGTGTTGATCTGAGGCGCTCAAGTATCTTGTCATGGCATCGTTCATAAAAATCTTTGGACCAGTCAAAGATGAACTCCCACGTCAGATGCCGCGCATGGAGTTCAAGCAGGTGCTCGCGAAGTGCTTTCGGGATCCTGTTCACAAGATCGGCGGAATCCTGGGTCTCATTCGGAAATGGCGGAAAGGGTCGCGCAGTGCTCAGCGCTTGCGCGAGGCCTTCTTCATGATGACAATTTGCCTGTTTCCAAGGCCCTATATTGGTTCCGGCCTCTTCGACCATGTTGAGGGCAAGCCGATTGACTGCATGGTCCGATAGAAACGGCAAAACCTCGGCGCGCTGCCTGACCAGCAAGCGGCCGTTATCGGTCGTGCCGTCTGCATGGACGAGATTTGACTGCATTGTGCCAATGTCTGCCAAATCGGATGGCAGCTCGCATTCCAGCAGGGTCGAGGGATGTTCGGGGGTGAAAACGACTGCTACCGCTGATGCAGCGCAGAGGAGGTCGAGATGCAATGGCAGGAAGAGGGACAACGTACCCTTCTTCGGAAAATCCGGGGTCGGGTAGCCCGACGCGCTGCGTGGAAGGCGTCCGAGGTTCGCCTCAGCGACAAAATGCAAAGCTTGTCCGTTCTTGTCCCGCGGCCACCGTGTGCCTGGCCCGAGGCGTGGCTTGCCGCCAAAACGGATGGGTTCATCGCCGCGCCACATGCAGCGTGGAAGGGGCCTCACCAAAAGTCCTGCGGTTCCTGGCCGTTGCATTCCATCGTGCATTGCGAAATCTCCGGATCAAATACGACTTCGGAATAAATGATTGATCTGTCTAAAATTAGGCGGATGAAGACGTTGGTGTGGGGGCGGGCCTTACAATCGCCCGATTTCCAAATGAGACGGGACCGGCGCTAAGCGGGGAACGTTACTCTGGTCCGTCCACAGCCCTGCGCAACCCCTTGCTATCAAGCCCGGGCTGTCTTATACGCCCCAGTGTCAAAGCGGCAGGTTAGACCGCGAGGAAAGCGCAGGGGCCGGGAAATACCGCGGCCCTTTGTTTTTTGCTCGCTGTTATCTGTGCCAGACCAATCGAAACTTGAAAGACCGGTGGATCCAACCGCCCGGCCTGAAAAACCGAGATAACTAAGGATAAAAACGCCACATGGCTCAAAACGCATCTATGGAGGAATTCGAAGCCCTCCTGAATGAAAGCTTCGAAATGGACACGCCCGATGAAGGGTCGGTTGTCAAAGGCAAGGTCATCGCCGTTGAGGCAGGACAAGCCATCATCGACGTCGGCTACAAGATGGAAGGCCGCGTTGATCTCAAAGAATTCGCAAATCCAGGTGAAGCCCCCGAAATCGCTGTTGGCGATGAGGTTGAGGTGTACCTGCGCTCGGCGGAAAATGCTAAAGGCGAGGCTGTCATCAGCCGCGAAATGGCGCGCCGCGAGGAAGCCTGGGATCGTCTGGAAAAAGCCTATGCTGACGACGCACGCGTCGAGGGTGCGATCTTCAACCGCGTCAAGGGTGGCTTCACGGTCGACCTCGGCGGTGCCGTGGCGTTCTTGCCTGGCTCCCAGGTTGATGTACGCCCTGTGCGCGACGCGGGCCCTCTGATGGGTCTCAAGCAGCCATTCCAGATCCTCAAGATGGACCGTCGCCGGGGCAACATCGTTGTGTCGCGTCGTGCCATCCTCGAAGAAAGCCGCGCCGAACAGCGCGCCGAGGTGATCGGCAAGCTGGCAGAAGGCGATGCTGTCGATGGTGTGGTCAAGAACATCACAGAATATGGTGCGTTTGTTGACCTCGGCGGTGTAGACGGCCTGCTGCATGTCACCGACATGGCATGGCGTCGGGTGAACCACCCGTCCGAGATCCTGACCATTGGCGAGACCGTCAAGGTGCAGGTGATCAAGATCAACAAAGAAACGCACCGCATTTCCCTGGGCATGAAGCAGCTGCAGGAAGATCCATGGGATCTGGTGGCCGCGAAGTACCCGCTTGAATCTGTGCACAACGGCCGCGTGACCAACATCACCGATTACGGTGCCTTTGTTGAGTTGGAGCCGGGTGTCGAAGGTCTCGTCCACGTCTCCGAGATGTCCTGGACCAAGAAGAACGTGCATCCTGGCAAAATCGTCTCCACCTCCCAGGAAGTGGAAGTCATGGTTCTGGAGATCGACGGCACCAAGCGCCGCGTGTCCCTGGGCCTCAAGCAGACCATGCGCAACCCATGGGAAGTGTTTGCAGAAACGCACCCCGAGGGGACAGAGGTCGAAGGCGAGGTCAAGAACATCACCGAGTTCGGTCTGTTCGTGGGCCTGCCCGGCGACATCGACGGCATGGTGCACCTTTCGGACCTCAGCTGGGACCAGCGTGGCGAGGAAGCCATCCAGGACTACCGCAAGGGCGACATGGTCCACGCGGTTGTGTCCGAAGTGGACGTC
>ERZ1740068.675-NODE-675-length-14263-cov-10.277027_pt1 | contig 14263 bp, 7 predicted proteins | sample MGYA00581735_ERZ1740068 | MGnify/ENA primary metagenome ERZ1740068 (study PRJEB43018, sample SAMN04849740) | marine metagenome | isolation source: floating plastic debris | place: Pacific Ocean | collected 2008-08-30 | study: EMG produced TPA metagenomics assembly... | reverse complement strand
ATAATTAGAAATTGATCAAGTTTGATTAATGTTCTCTAAAACTCCAGCATTCTGAGTGGCAGTGTGCTTTTTTCGCGCGGCGGTAATAGTCGATGATGAGATACCAGTATGTGACTACATGTTAATTTGTCTTCAGATATGGCTGCTGCAGCAGCTGTAGCTTCAGCTGCCGCTGCCGTGGTGGGTGCAGTGGATAGCGGCGGTGGCTGTACTGCCTCAGTCAACAGCAGGGATAGTGGTGGTATGGTTGATATGCTACACCAGCAGGGTAGTAGATCTCTGCTTATTCAACCCTCCTCTAATCCCCTCACTGCTGTGACTGCCGCCTCTAGTGGGGGCAGCGGCAGCTCCGCAGCGGCATCCACAATACAACCGATACAACCTCCGTCATCCAGAGGTTAGAAAATGTGACATCACCACAACCACCACCATCATCACTGTGTCGTTCGTAGTGTTTGGCCACTCTTATTTCTATGGTGACGTTTGTAGCTGGGTCACACACTATAATAATGTTTGATGTTTATTTATCTGTTGTGACTTGCCATCATAGCGTGAGCTAAATAATCACTTCACTTCCACTGTTTATACATGTAACTGTCCTTACCCTTCTTTAACCTCAACTTTTGGTCAAGGAGCGTAATCAGAACTGACCAGTGACTACTACGCCCCCAAGATTGTCTGCAAAGCCCTGCTACTTTGTGTTGTTTTGTTATTAGCTAAGCAATAATGACATATTATAAATCGTACTTGCATGTGTAGTCTTCATGGATCACTTGAAGAGGGTGGACTTGTACACTGTGATATGGTGCATTTCATTTCTTGAGTCCCGGGAAGCTAGTCAGACATATTGCATGAAATTCTGGTTGCTCAGTGTCATTAGAATTGGCTCGTATAATGTCGGTTAAAAAAGCCTTTCTCCAGGTGTGATGCAGGTTTCATCTAGTTATAATGCCATCCATATAAGGCCATCAAGAAATAGTTTATTTTGGTTTACATCTAATTTGATAACAAGTTATATCATTTCCATTTCGGCTAGCCAAAGAACACATTTCTAACGACATTATAATCACCTTGTCCTGGCCATTATGTTGTTCACCTTGAACAAGTACATAGCCTTGTCACAAGTCATGTTGATAAGAACTCGTGTAGATAATTTGTGATGATTGGGATCTCACTAACTGATAACTTCCAATGTTGCAGACGGGCAGAGCCAGCAATTGCACCATCCTGTTAAATAATTATCAACAGCATATGTCGCACCTACCAATATATATATACACTAGACTCTGTTCTCTTATCTGTAGGAGCCACATATTGGGATGGACCAGGAGGAGGACAGAATCGCCCAAGTGGTGGACCCGCAAACTGGAACTCTCGACCCCCTCCCAGCGGCTGGCCCAATGAGAACCCGTCGTCTGGATCCAGTGGATGGGGAGGACAATCATCACAATCCAACTCTGGCGGCTGGGGCGACGCCGGCCCGTCATCTAACAATCAGTGGAACTCTGGCCCTGCTAACAACAGGAAACCATCGTTCACATGGGAGGATAATCAAAACAGTGCCCCAGACTTCGGGAGAGACAGAAGGCAGTTTGTAAGTTTGCTGCTGCAATACACTGCTTTATTTGGGCCTTACATGATGCATTAGCAAAGCACTTTTATGCATTATGATGTTTTGAGTATGCAAGCACTTGAAAATATTTTTATCTAATGCTAATAATACTACAAGGAGATTCATTACGCCTGTATTTTGCTGGTATGTGCAATTGGAAGATGTTAGCGTATAGCATCAAATATTTTCAGGGTACTATCAATCAAATGCGCTTTTTTAAAATGTAGAAGAGTGAATCTGATGCCTCGATGATGTATGGAAGTGGAGATACTGATATGGGAGATTGGAATGAGGACATATCTGTATGGTCTAGTGCCGGAGGCTTCAAGAATCCCAGAAAACATGTAAGTTTGTCATGAATTTGTCAACTTCGGAATGTCAGTTTTGTTATGTGATATCACACTGGATCACTTATAAAGCTGTAACCTGATATAGTGTATTGACTGCTGGTTGGCATCCATGATGATAGCTTGTTTTTTGTAAGATTTGGGTTGCTGCACAATGTGGAGCTGCAACACAAAACAACTAACATCGGATTATTCATTTTCGTCTCATATACATGTAGGTTTTAGTCTTACTATGCTCGAATATGTAAGGGGATTTTTTCAGAGCTCTTGTCAAGAATAGCCTACATCTATGAAGATTGTGTGATCTTTATGTAGGTTTGAAAACCTCAACATTTACTGTAAACTGATTTATGGCTTTCCTAGAAGGACATCACTGAAATCTTGTTGCAGTTAAAATGGAAATCTATTATTAGTATGCCCTATCTGTATATCATGATGGGGAAGTTTGGTTGTCAAGTCATTGGCTATGGTAAGCTTAGCAAGTTAGAGTGAATACACTGAATTGAGTGCTGAGTGCTGGATATGATGTAACAAAACACTGACTTTATCAGATTTATTTTGTTTCTGTTTTAGGCTCCCATCCCAGAGAATCATATCCCACCACACATGCAGCCGAATCGTGGAGGTGCTGGTATGGGTGGTCAGTACAACGGTCCACCTAATGGTATGGCTGGTGGTATGGGTAACAACAGCGGCGGAGGAGGAAACATGGGAGGTGGAGGCAATCTAACTAAACATCAGATGCTTCAAATACTTGTCAACCAGATGAAGTTTCCTGTAAGTATAGCCTACCTCTCACTGAGAGCCTCTAAGTCATGTACATCACACTATATTTTTACTTGAGTAGCTCTGGAGCGTCAGTCAGAATGAGATTTTTATTTGTGCCTTTATGGCAGTTAAGATAAGTGTATAGTGAATGCCCTCATGTGTTCTCATATCATAAGAGACGAGTTCAGATAGATTGATTAGTGGCCAGGTTTATCTGTGCCAACAACCTCAGCCACCTCTCATCAAACTCTCAAACAATAGTCAACCACGGTCATCAGTCTCTGCTGAGCTCCACTGCCGCTGCCCTTATTCATCAGTGCAGCTTCAGTCGTGTCATGTTACACCTAATAGCCCTGCGCAGCTGATGACTGCTGGCTATAGAAATACGAGTTATTATGTGCTGTGGTGCCTGGTCTATAGTTATGATATAAGCTTGACATTATGATTATTGATTTCAGGATTAGATAGACTTTGTTGCTCTTAGCCACTCAGACTGAATTATGTGGTTCGAATGAGAAATTCGCCCTCTGCTCATTTGCCCGACTTGGCTATAATATTACTGTCAATCAGGCCAACATTGTCAGCTTGTCAACTGATGAGTGACTGTCTTTCGATCCCATACCCAGCTAACTACGGCTGAGTGTATGGTCTTATAGCTCAGACTGTACTCTTTTGCGGTCATTACAGTACTCGCTCATATTTTTTTATCCCCCTCTGTTGTGGTTTTCAGAAAGAGGAGGCGCACAGTGCTCTCATTAACAATGACATGAATCTACAGAGTGCCATCAGTGAACTGGTGGCTAAAGGCAATAATATGCAACAACCAATCGGCATGAACATGGGTGGTAAGTTAGATTTCTGTCCAATCTTCCTTGTGACATTTTGCTGCTGGTAGATGTTCCTGTTCGTCGATAATGTCTGTCCTTAGTTATGCCCGGTCAGGTGATTCTCTGGATAAGATAACTTTCATGAAAAGTTTTATCTGGCTGGCTTATTATTGTCAGATAAAATGGTTATGACATACTTGAAACTTAAAGCGATAAATCACTTGCTATGCGACATATTCCCTATAATGGTGCCAGATAAAAATATCATTGTGTCATAAAAAGTGGTGTATGCAATTCATCAAGAAGCCGTTTTAATTTGGTTGATTTCTATGCTTGAGGAAATGACAGTTTTTATAGAGAAATCCATCTCAGTAATTATAACCTGTCGAGAACCTTGTGATGTATGGTTTACATTTCCTCAGTCTCACTGATGAATTGAGAATAGTAATAATTCATTAATTCTTCAATGTTGTTATCACACTGCTGTAATTGCTAATTGCTAAGCCGCAGGTAGTTAGCATAACTTGTACATAGTTAGAAAGTTCATGTTGATGCGTTTCAACACTACAGTATATATGCTGTGTTTTATTTGCAGGCATGCATGGTGGACCCATGGGGGAGAACACATTCAACCCGAACATTCCACCACCTAATCTACCAACGAATCTAAATACTCCTTTCAACAACAATGCTCAACTTAATCAGCCCGCAGTTCAGGGACCTAGTCGCAAACCTAACCCTCCTCGTGCACCTATAGGTGGGTAGCTGGATTTTAGTCACATATTGCTGCTTGTAAAACGCAACATGATTTGGTATTTGCCACCTTAGTGTCACCTTGCACAATTTATTTATATCGTGTTGTAAACACGTATAAAATGACAGTTAAAATTGCCAAGTACAGGTCAAAAAGCAAACTGGATACTCTTCTATGACTCGAGTTTGACATGTTAGTGTGTCATGTAGCGCGATAATGAGTATTGAGGGTGAATCCATATTAGATGTGTGTTCAGAGTTGCTCAACGTAGACCAGTATAATAAATATAGCTCTAGCTCTTTGCTCAAAGACCGCCCGTGTTGAGTATGAGTTGCCCCCTCACTAAGACTTGCTGTGAGCCTGTATATTGATATATGGCTCTGTGTTGTAGGTCGGGGAGGCGGAGGAGGTGGATCTGTACAGCAGCATCAGCAGAGATTAATCGTACAGCAGCTACAGCTCGGTGTTAAGATGAATAACATTCACCCTCAGATATTAAACCTGCCTCTTACTGATCAGACTCTCAGATCCATCCAGCAATTGCTCAATCTACAACAGACATACCAACACCACCATGATCAACTTATGCAGGTATATAATATACATACTTCCATATTCTCTTAAAATGAAGTAATACCGAATCAGTGGGTGCTAAATAAGGTGTGAATTTTTATATGTGTAATTTAAACTCCGGCATCAGTTTACTTTATGTATTTTGTCTAACAACAAGTCTGTTTTCCCACAAAATACAAGAAATGCATGTCTAATTTGTCTGTTAATTGTTTTTGAACAATGGAAGTTGTGTGTGTAGCCTATGTTGTGAAGTTTTCATTAGTTCTGAGATGATTTGTAGGATAGCTGTTGTTTTTGCTGCCCTTATATTATGATTGACCAGAAGTAATTGACAGTGTTTTACCATCATTCGATTATCATGGTCCTCACCACTTACTGTACCTCATTATTTTACAATACTGTCATGGAAAGTGCTTAGGGTTGTATAGCCCAGTCACGTGCTGGTACCGGATCCTGATTTTGATTCTGTACCTTTGTTCTAAGGGTACCTGGTCATGAAATCATCTCCAAAGCTTGTTCATGGTCTAAAAACCGCTGATGCTTGATATACATTGTAACTGGTAACTTGCACAAAATGGTGGATATAAACTTTGAGTACTAGCCTTAGAGGAGTTGTTTTACTGGTACATATGTATATGTCGAAACATGAAGCTAGTATGTTGTGTCTATTTTAGCTGCAGAGAAGAGGCCCAGCTAGTGGCCCACAATGTGAGTCACTCAATCAGACTCTTATCCAGATCAATCAACAGATGAGAAACATCCAACAACCACTTATCAATCAACATCAGGTATTGTCTTCTCAATTATGTAACGCAATATTATGTGGCACAGTAACATTGTGACTGAATACTGTTATTGTCACTTGTGCTTTTCGAACATGTGGGTTGCTATATTTTTGTTAATTGGCTGTCAACGCAGTGAGCCAGCGCTGATTTTAAATTCTCAAAGATTGAGGCGTTGAAGGACACATTGCTCACTCACAGACATTAGAATAGGTGGTGAAAGATTTTGACTGAATGGAACAGTACAGTGATGAGAATAGAGGGTATTTTGTTTTCATTCATATGGATTTTCTCTAAAGTTAAGATATGTTGAACCTAAGTCACAAGCAGCATATCTTTTATACAGGCTTCAAATGTCTAGTTTTGCGGGGCGTAATCATGTCTTGCCTTGTCAGTTTGAATATCTATGCTAGTGTAAACAGGATGGCTACTGTTACTGATGCTAGTACGTGAGAAATTACAATCCGTACACAGTGCCTGGATATTTTTTGCTATCAGATATCCTGAAAGTGCATAACACTGACAGAATAATGCAGTGTCCTGGAGTGAAAAAACAATTCATCGGATGAATAGTTGCAGTGATACCTATCGGCCTAAGCTTGCAACGCATCTCACAGATAGACACTAAATATTTCTCTAATCATATTATAGACATTTAGCTTTTTTTTCACGAGTTCTATTAATTTTAGATGCCAAAAATGCCTCAAGGCGGCACAGGAGGTGGCCCTGCAGGAGGTATAACTGATGGAATATCTAACATGAATATGAGAGGAGAGTCAAAACTTGGCATCTGGACCGCTGACAAGGGAGGCAACAGCGGTGGCGGCAGCGGACACAGACAAGGTGCTGGTTCAATGGGCTCAGGCTCTTCTCTTCACTTATCTCATTCTACTCCTAACCTACAGGGTGCGTGTCCCTCTCATCTCACCCTCCAACCCCCTCCCCCATGTCGGGATTAAAATCACTGATTAATAAATCTGTAACATATAATTGGTATAGTGATTCAAACCCTGCGTTGGAAGTTTTTTTTATTCGTTTGGCATGATATCATTATGACAAAAAATGTACCAGCGACTTTATTGGTGCTAATATCTACATGTTTCATATTGGGGAAGGAATAAAAATTCTTTACTTACCCTTTACTATCCAAGCTCATAGCTCTACTTACTAAACACCCTCAGCATATTCCGCTTGTGCGTTTTGTGTTGTGTTTTGTTTTGTTGTTTTGCATACAACTCATCACATCTCAAAGTCAGCCATCTCAACTCAGTATATGTTGTGTTTTAGTTAAAACGCAGAGTTTTGTGGCTGTTTGCTATGGAATACCTTATCAACCTATTGATGATCAGGATCAAAGCTAGTCGATGTTCGGATCTCAGCAAAAAAATTGTATTTGTTTTCGAAATGTTTAAAACCAGTGTTTTGCTTTCCTTGCCTTATTAGGTGGCGTTGGTGGACTGAATGATCACAACCCCTGGTCATCCGGCTCATCCATGGGCACCGGCTCAGGAATGTGGTCAAACATCAGTCCAAGCAACCAGTTCATGGACAACCCAAGTGAATCTCAGTCAGCCAATTCTAGCAGCGGACCAAATATTACCACTACTTCCACAACAGACTCGAACGCCGCAGGGGACAGTGCCAGCTTTGATATTCCTGAGTTTGTGCCAGGCAAGCCATGGCAGGGCGGCAGCAATAACAAGATAGAGGACGATCCAAACATCACACCAGGCAGCGTAGCTAGATCCCTGTCTGTCAGCACCGCTACTCTCAATGGATCTGGTAAGCCTTTGTCTGCTCCTGTTCTGTTCTGTTTCAGGTGTTGTGCTACTGCTGCACCCTACCTATACTCATACCATAATATTTATTACAATAATGTTATGTTTGTGCCCTCAAATGCTTTCATCATGAACTGAAACCAATCAAAATTCAAGTATTGATGTGGTCACAAGGTGCATTTTGGTGTTTGGTTATTGCAGGACGTAATAGTACAGATTTAGGATGGGGCAGTAACCTGCCTGTATCTAAATCCACCTGGTCTACTCACAACTCTGCCTCCCCTGCTGATGACATGTGGGGTAAGTCAGCTACCAGACCACCTCCGGGATTCAACAAGAATATCAACCGCAGCATGTCCATGCCTCACGGACCTTCGGAGAAATCTGCATTCAGTCCAGGTATGCAAACAATTATCTTCTCGAATTATGGTTCTGTATGGTGCGATAAGCTAGCAGCGGTTTTAGTTTGACCATATGAACTGCACAGCTTAGCCAACAGTATAGTCCAACGCTATAAATTTCAGAACAGAATAAGTTTCAAGTATGTTGTGAGATTTTATGACAACGGTTTTTAACATAAGTTGATGGGAAAACAATCTTTTATTGCAAATCTCCCTACATGCCACCATGTCACTTGTGATGGAAATGGTGATGAACATGAGAAGCACATATAGCATGGTATATACATGTAATTTTGTTAATTGTTGTAATTGCAGTCGGAAGTGGCTGGGACAGTCAGTCGTCAGTTCTGAACTCAGGTTCCACATGGCTAGTACTACGTAATCTCACACCCCAGATCGACGGTGCCACTCTAAAGACCCTCTGCTCACAGCACGGTCCTCTGCTCAACTTTTTCGTCAATCAGAACAATGGCCAGGCTTTGGTGCAGTATGCTAGCAGACTAGAGGGACAGAAGGCGCATAAGAGCCTCAACTCTTGTGTGCTTGGCAACACGACTATCATGACTGAGTTTGTGGATGAGAGTGAGGTATGTATTACTGACATAGCACTGCGATGATCACTAGGCCGTTTGTAACAGTTTTACACTAGCCTTTTTCCATAAAAGCGTAGCGTATAAATGAGTTTGGAATCAGTCCCACTATCAGGTTCAGGTTTTTCAAGAGTGATATTGGATCATATTGTGAAGCATGAATTAGTGTTGACTCATATCAATAATACAATACCTGTTTTATGATACCGTTATGGTGATATGACATGTTTTACACGTACAGCTGTGTTCCACCAATGCCATGAAGAAATATACGTATATCCGATATCCCATAATAGACATAGGGTTCTATGGTGTCCTTTTAGTGTCGTGTGTAACCTTAAAAATGCTTATGATGTTTGTATTATGGTTTCAGGTACAGAGAATTATCGATCAGTGTCAGAGACAGGGTAATATTGCCCGCTCTCAGTCCCTCTCCACTGCTCCTGGCTCTGCTATGTGGCCGAATACCAACAACAACAGCTCCAGTACATCTAACCTGTGGGGCAGCAGTATGGCTCCCGGCAGCGGGGGAAGCTCCACCTGGGGCGGTCTAGGCAGTGGTCTCGCCGACTACAACTAAACAATCTACATGTCTCCTCCCTGTACTACTACCGGTAATTCTGTCTCACCTCTATTATAATGATCTTAATTTTTGGTGGTAAAATGGTTTTATTTTAGGATTATTAACGCTATGACATCACACACACACACTGCTTTTCCATCAAAAAAGGTCTTCTGCGTCTAACTGTGACATCACATTCTAGTCCTTGTATCGGTAGAGGTGAAAACCGCACGCACCGATCGCGCAATTACTAGTATGTGACCTTAGCTGCCAATTCTATTTCTATCTCAAACGCTCACTTTATTTATGATAATATTATTGTGTTATATGAATGGATCTCTAAAAGACACCCACAATGCTATATCATTTTTACTAAAAAGATATTTTCAGTTTTTTGTCTTGGTGCCCCACGCCTAATAGCCAGACAATAACTCTATGAGATGGTGTGTGAGATGCCATAGATATATACTTGAATAGTATTACTTATACTTATTGTAAACAGAAACCAAGTCTATATCGTCGCCTCAAATACCAAAATGGAATTACTACTATCAATATATTATTAATATAATCATTCTTATTATCTTATATGCTTTGGTTAGCTGTAGCGTAATCATCGTTTTTCCTGCCTAAGTATTATCCATTGAATCAACTATACAATTGAATCTATGTGTGCTATGGTACTTCAGTCATAATGATACAGTGCGATAACTGTTCTCAAGGGTTATGGTGCACACAGCTTACTCACTATTATTATTATTATTTCTGGTAGCATGATTATACTTATACTTACTCAACCACGCACATTATGCATTTTCTCTCTGGAATCATTGGCCTTAAGCCTCTAGTATTATCTCTAAGACTCCGTATTCTATATTGCTAGCACTTAGTGATAATTTCAAGTCCAGTAAAGGTGGACCCAGAAGTCAGGGAAAATATTCTGTTTAGGCTTAAAGCTACATTCACTATTACTGTTGAAATGCAGCAGTAGTGGTACCCCCAACATACCAATGTTTTATTAGTTGCCTTCATGTGATGTTCCAAAACAGATTTCTAGCAGAAAAAGAAAAAAAAAACACAAAAATATAGATTGGCTGAGCGGTGTTCCACGTATGATTCTATTTTATATGAACCAAGATCTTTGCACTATTGTATACCATTTGCAATCAACTATTTTATCATTTTAATGTGCCAAGTTCCCTCCTACTACGTATGTATGTATGTTATTTAGCTTAGCTGGCAGAGCTGCCTCTGCTAAATCACACTGACTTTGATGGTGCATGGTTTAAGATAAGGTAACCTGTGTGCAAAACAATACTTCCTACCACCTACAATTCAATATGGCTACTATGACTATTATTTGTGTGTTTTCGTGTTTTGTGATTTATTTGTCAGATTATTACTACTTCTCTTGTAATGGGCTCAGTTAATATTTATCACTCGTACTTTACGACAAAGTCATCTGTTGTTCTAGCCAAAGTTCAAAGATTGCTCGCCGCAAAAATAACTCCCTATTTTGATCATTCAAAAATATCAAGTGCAACTTTTCTCTCTTTTATCTGTGAGATTTCCATACATAACCCAAAACTTACTTACCCACACAGGAAAAATAAGAGCAGCCTGTGTTTACTATATATAGTTAACCAATGAAATTATGATATTGGTGGTTTGGTTGTCTGTCCTCTTCCGTTTTTTGAATTATATCATAATGAAAATTGGCAGTACTCAGAGATATTATAAAACAATGACAACAGAGCTGACACAAACCCATAAGTAGCTATTTTAATCTCCTTGTGTGCTCATGCAATGAGTCTATCCAGTCAATGTTCTCCTCCAACTGAATCCAACTAGAGTATTGCCCTGCAAACCGGTTCTTTGACTAAGCAGATGTATTCTATATAAACGCAAGCCTTTGTGAAACAACCCACCGTCAATTTTGTCTAGTGATAATTAACTTTGTTGTCATTTTGGTGCCACAGTTGCGTTGGAGCCAAGGCTTGTGCAGCTTCGGCCTCGGCAACGTCCTCAGAAAACGAAATTTATCTGACATGAAATCATCAGCACTTCTACTGATCTCCCAATCTCAAATCATGCATACATGACTAAAACATGTCAGTATTAGAGTAGACAGTCCTAGCATCAGTCTCAAATTGCTGCCAAAAATCAGGCACCACCTACTATCTTCACATTGTGCGGCAACATAAACAACTGTGCTCTCAATGTTAGTGGTAGTCAAAATATGCCTCTGTGTTATCAATCTTACCATTCCGCCACCCAAGATAAAGCTTCTCCCATCATAATTATTATACTTTTGAGAAACCAGAAATTATTATAGAGAAAAAACTTGAAAAAAAATCAAAAAACGACGAAAACTCCCAAAGCAAAGTGAAAGTGTAATGCAATCATTGGTGCTAAGTGTCGGAAATAATCGCAGCCGCAGCTTTAGAATCTTAACAACTTGGAGTCTTTCTTGTCAGGCGTTTGACTCAGCAACGAATCGCCATGCTGTGTCATTCCAATTTTCCCAAAATTTGTACATCAATGCTAATACTTTTAAGTGCTCAGAAAAAGTCTAGATTCAAAGAAAATTTACTTTTCTCCACAGCAAAACGCATCAGAAAAATTGAAAAAAATGCAATTTTAAAACATTCATACATACCTTTGGCACTCGAAATGAAAATTTGACAATTTATTTTTTCGCAACTTAGTCTCAAGCATTTGCTTTTGGTGAATTCCCTAGTTCTTGGTGTCACCTATATTAGATATCTTAATTATAGCTATTCAACTAATGCCATCATTGATTGCTTGCTACCAATTTTGTTTCTTGCTACTGTAATTATTTCTTTTTTGACACAAACTGCTATATTAGCAATTAGGCCAGGTCTGACGGACACTGTGAATGCTAGTTTGATACTGATATAAGCATATATCAAGGTTTTGCTTTTCCTAACCAGTAAAATGGTTGTACTTTGCTTGTCTAATCACTATTCTGATATTCACTGAAATGTTTTCCATTGTGAACACTTAATAACTGTGTAGAATTAGCAGCACAGTAGCCATATTGGCGATTTTATATTCAATTGCTATCAGTCATCACTTATTACTACCTATGATACATTGTTTTTTGTCTTTTTTCTTGTGTGATTATGCTATTATATTACTCTCGGTATATTGTAGTGGATATTTTTTGGTGATAATTTGAAAAAATAAAATGATGTGGCGCTCGCCGAAAACAAGGCTTGAGCAATGCCCTACTGAATTTTACGGCCTTGTTGATCTTTGCTAATTAGACCCCCAGTAATCTCAGTTGTTGTAAACCTCAGGATGAGAGATCATATCCTTCTATATTTTTGTCCTACAAGAAATATTTCATGGAAGCTCACAGATTTGCAAAGAACCTGTTGGTTTCAGGTACAAGTACGAGTACATGTTTTCGAATTGAAATTTGAAATTAAAATAAACTAATGGGAGAGGTTGAACAACAAATCGATGTTATAGCAGATCGGTTGATGACATTTCAACTTATTGTCCGACAGGACAGGTTGATCGGTTATTTTCATCAGTGCTCCAAATAGTCAATGATGCAACACCACCATTCTATGTCACCCGCTGGTACTTTTCACTACACTTACTCCCTGACTTAACCAGTTACACATATATGATGTTAGAGTTACCCCCTCAATCTTGATGAGCAGAGAACTCCTACGAATGCACATGTAAATCGTGATAATTATTAATCATCATGGATATATTGGATAAACTAATGGTTTTTTATTTGTGACTTGTGGCCCACTACGAGAAACATTCCAGATTATAAATGAGGTGGTTCTTGAAGTCTCAAGCAACAGTACTAGTTAAGTTGAAGAGTAAGTTTATCGTTTTGCTATGGTAAGTTTTCGTCGCATGTATTCCTCCCCAAGATCCTTCACTATCATTTGGGATAAGATCTATCTGAGATCTATTGAGATGATTGGCATAAAGTTTTGTTATAGGTAGGAAGCCCCATGAGTTCAGATATGGTACAAATCGTAATCTCAGGAACCGGACAGTGAGATATTTTGTGCCTTGGGGCGAACATGCAAATGCTGCGCCAGTTTGCAGGCAGGTTGGAGTACCCTGTGGCGCAGAGTCCCAGCAGCCGGTAGACAGCTACAGACTTGAACCCAGGGATTTCAACACTAGTGCGTCTCATGCTGGTGCTGTAACCAACTGATATATGTCTTTTATAGATAACACAGCTTACTCCATTGTCATAGCTAGAATTGTCTTGAAAACTGATTTTACAAATGAAGGAGGTAAAAAAGTATGCGCAGTATCTGTTCGTTAATTTCCCAAAAGTGCGCACAACTGGCTAATGTACACTATAGTACTGAGTCTGTTATAATATAAGGATGTTCAAACGAGAAGTGTGATCCTTGATGTTACCTAGATGTATCCGAAACACCTTGCCTGATTCCTACCATGTGCATCAGAATTTATTATAAACTTGTTCAACAGGATCCATATAGAATAGTGCTGGTGTGCAGGCTCGATATGGAGTCTGAAGCTTTGAGTTTTGAATGGCTTTTCAATATTTCTGATTAGTGGTTCGATATATATTATTTTAGTATCATGCAACACTTGGAAAAGATAGAGTGAGCATATTTTCGATACAGGATTTTCGGTTATTCGATAGTTTGATTGATATTATATTGACTTTATGAATTGTGCAGATTATCACGATTGTAAAAATTCAAGATTCAATATCGTCGATTGCATTGAGATTGTTTGCTGCTATACTATTGCGGCACCGGCATCTGATGCCAAAATTATCAGGGACCTAGTCCTGAGTGGATTAGGAGTGTTGTATGCTGGTAAGTTTGAGGATTGAGTCTGGAAACGCTTTAGGATTGAGTCTGGAAATATTACCAAAAAAGGGAGGTATGTATATCTAGATGGAAATATGACCGGAATATGACACAAATTGAAATTGAAATCTGTGTTTACAATGCTGCATGTTAGTGACCAAAGCCAAGTTTGCCTTGAGACTGGTAGCAAAATATTAGGTTTTTCTATGGACTGATGATGATTTGAAGATTCGGTCTTCAAACTTTGTAGATCTGTCTGATAAAAGGAAACTTGGTAGAGTTCCCTGTCTGAAGATTGAAGATCTGAATACAGGGCATTTTACCTCATTAGATTTGAGATTAGGCCCATCCATAGGCATATATTAGCTATTATTATATGCCTATGGGCCCATCATGTGTTTTGCGACCTTCTTTTCACTTAC
>ERZ1740068.673-NODE-673-length-14272-cov-7.443624_pt1 | contig 14272 bp, 13 predicted proteins | sample MGYA00581735_ERZ1740068 | MGnify/ENA primary metagenome ERZ1740068 (study PRJEB43018, sample SAMN04849740) | marine metagenome | isolation source: floating plastic debris | place: Pacific Ocean | collected 2008-08-30 | study: EMG produced TPA metagenomics assembly... | reverse complement strand
CGTGTATCCGGCACCAACCATCTAGGAGAACTGACTGTAAATACTTACCAAATGAATGGTGAGTGTGGCGAGTGCGAAATTAGAACGCGCTACGGCTGGGAGCCCGGCGTTAAAGTTGGCCCCAACTGCTGGTTGTGCTTCGAGCATAATCCAGGGCCTTTCTAAGCCATCACACAGTCATAATAACATTGAAAAGGTGTCTTCTTTGAAGCATCTTTTCTTTTTTGTGTAAGGCTATCTTGCCGACCCAAGGTGGTTTAGGTAGAACGAATCCGTTCCCAAAAGCGCTCCTGATAGGTAGGGCCTACCGGCAGGTGTTCTCCGGCAATCACCACCCGATTTCGCTCAATGTAATCGATCTTTTCGAGTGCGATGAGGTACGATTTGTGAATGCGCATGAATTGGGAAGGGGGAAGCTTCTCCTCGAAACCGTTGAGGTTTTCCAAGGTGAGGATTTTTCCCTCCGTGGTATGCACCGCCACGTAATCGCCCAAGCCCTTGAGGTAGAGCAGTGCGCTGAGGTCAATTTTTTGGTGCCGGTATTCCGATCGCACAAAAAGGTAGCCCGGATGGCTTTCTACCGTTTGGGCTTTGGCACTCCCCACCCACTCCCGGCAGCGGTTCACCGCTTCCAAAAAGCGCCTCAGGTTGATGGGCTTCACCAGGTAATCCAATGCTTTGAGTTCGAAACCAGTGACGGCATGTTCGGGATAAGCCGTGGTAAAAACCACCAGCGTTTCAGCGGGTACCAATTGCGCCAATTGGAGTCCGCTTAATTCTGGCATTTGAATGTCTAAAAACAGCAGGTCTACCTTTTCGCTTTGCAACACCGGTAGTGCTTCGAGCGGATTGGTAAACGCTCCAATTACCTTTAATTCATCCACTTTTTCGGCGTATGAAGACAACAAGTCTACCGCCAGCGGTTCGTCGTCCACAATCATGCATTGGATCATAAGCTCGGAAATTGCAGTTCTACTTTGAATTGATCGGCAGCAGCGGTCACTTGCATCGAAAATTGATCGGGATAGATCAAAGCCAATCGTTTTTGAATGTTTTTTAATCCAATGCCTGCCTGGCCATCTTTTTGTTGGGCCATGGGTTTGTTTTGGGCGGTCACTAAAATGTGTTTTCCTTGTTGGGCTACGGTGAGCCGAAACGGAACCTTGGGGTCCTTCAAGTCGCCGTGTTTGTAGGCGTTTTCTACCAGCGGAACCAATAGAAATTGGGGTACTGGATGGGATAGTAAGTCTGGTTCGATTTCTATTTCCAACGCTACCGGATAGTCGAAGCGTAAATTTTGCAGGTCAATCAGTTGTTCCAGGTGGTTTAGCTCTTCCGACAACGGCACCAGGTCGCGTTTTTCATAGAGGGCATAGCGCAGCAGATCGGCAAGGCGGTCGAGCGCCTCCGTGGCCCGATCGGATTTTCGGTACACCAGGGCGTAGATGTTGTTGAGGGAATTGAGCAGAAAGTGCGGGTTGAGCTGCGAACGCAAATGGGCCAATTGGGTCTCTTTGTTGGCCACCACCAATTCTCGTTCCCGCTTTTCGCGGAAAAGCGCCAGCGACACCAGGTAAAAAACCACGCCAAATAAACTGTAGCGAAAGGCGAAGTAGAAATTATCGCGCAGGTAATACAAAGGCGCCACATCTTCGGGATAGTTGGAAAAGCCCAACCAGTGCAAATAAACCACTTCTTCGAGGCTATACCGAAAGGCTATCGGCACTACCAGCCCGGGGAGGAAGGTGGCGATGAGCCAGCCCCATTGCTTGCGCGGAAACCAATACCACAAGGTGGCGTAGCTCCAACAGCTGTATCCGAAAAAGATCAACATGCTGGACAAGGAAAAAGCGACATCCATCACTGAAATGGGCCATTCCAATACATCGGCTTCACCGGAAAGCAGGAGTTGCCGCAGCGGATCACCTACAAAATAATAGCCCAAAAAAAAGCCGATAAGTCCTTTCCAGTGGAAGCGCATGGTCAAATTGAATGAAGCTCCAAGGTAGAAAAACCCAGGCGTGTCCTCAACCCGTATCGGTGAACCGGACTTTTTTATCGGTCAAATTGCAGCAGGTAGTATCGCTGGGGTTTTGCCGTTGAGAAGTGGCCCTTGAACGATTGTATGAGACACTTTTAGTGGCATGGAGTTAACATTGAACTCAACAAATCAACACGCAATACCATGACTTCACTCGCTAAAATTCCTTTGTTTTTCCTGTTGTTCATCTTACCGTTCCTCTCCTTTTCTCAGTTGCTGCACGACCCGAATGCCCTATTGCGCGATGGCCAACCAGCGCCCACGCAAGTACTGATGGTGGGAACGTTTCATTTTGCCTACTACGGTGCAGATGCTCACGTCACCCAGGAAGAAGATCAGGTGAATGTGCTGCTGCCCCAACGGCAACGCGAAATGCAGGAATTGGTGCGCTACATCGCGCAGTTTAATCCTACCAAAATCGCCGTAGAAGCCGTTCCGGGTGGTCGTTACCTCAACCGACACATGGCCGACTACCAAACCTACCTCCAAGACAGCACCAGCCTCAAAGCCCGGGAGGTACACCAGATTGCGTTTCGATTGCGCAAACAATTTCGGCTGGACACTTTATACGGTGTGGATGCCTGGACTTTGATGGGCGACCTCTACAGCAACGAAGATTCCATCGTGATGACTCCCTTGCTGGACAGCATTTACAAAGACTGGGATTTCTCCAATCCCAATGATCCTTATGATGCGCGCTACGACAAGCTATACGATGCCGGTGATCAGCTGGCCATGGAAAATTCACTGCTCGATTATTTTTTGCACATGAACGACCAACGGTCCATCGATGCCGGTTGGGGCGCCTACCTCGTGGGCGATTTTAAAAACGGTCACTTCGACGGAGCCGATGCCTTGGCAATGCATTTCTACGACCGAAACCTGCGCATCATGCGTAACATCCAAAGCATTTCAGCCCCTGGCGATCGGGTGTTGGTACTCATTGGAGCCGGCCATTTGTGCATCCTCAACCACCTGATGCATTGCAGCCCAGAGTTTGATTTGATACCCTTCGGTAGCTTGGGCAATTCGTTGGCAACGGAGCCCTGAGCCATTGCTGTTTCCCGCTTATGGATTGGAAGTGGTCAAATATGAATTCAAAACGGCTGCATTTGAATTAAGGAATAGAGATTTTGAGGAATCCAGATACATTAGGGCCTCCAATAACCTCAATTGAAATGATGAAAAAAATATCCCTTATCCTTCTTGCAGTGGTAGTGGGCGCAACCACATTATTGGCCCAAACCCAAACCATTACTGTAAATGCCAATGTAACCCCGGTGAAACGGCTCTACAAATGGGGCACTACCTTTTGTTCCGGCACCACCTATTCCCAGCCAGCCGGCTCTATTTATGACGTTGGCTTTGAATCCAATGTGTTTGCCGGCTGCCACAATGAAGAGTCTTTCATTGCCAAAGCAAAGTTCAACCATCCCAATTTTCCCAATTCCCAAATCACTTCCATTACCATCCGCTACGATGCCAAACTCGACATTTCACAAAATGTATCTTTTGGCAACCTCCAAATTCATGTTCCCAGTCAAAGCTGTGCCAACAGTACCAGTTCTGCTACAGTTTTCAACTGTGTCAACATGCTCAATGGTGGCGCGTATACCATGTTAGGCACCAACGTTTCGGTGAATTCTTCCTGGGCGGCTAAAACCATCACCATTACCCCAAGTACCAATCCGAACCTCAATGTGTTCAATTCCAGCTCTACCTTCTTTCACGTCGGTTTTGATGCGTGGGCAGGGGTGATGAACGTGCGCAACATTCGCGCGGACATTACTTACAATTGTCCAACGCCTGCTGCTCCCGGTAGTTTTTCAGCAACTGCCAACGGCACGTCTCAAATTGCGCTGAACTGGGCTTCGGTTTCCAACGCTACCCAATATCAGGTGTATGCTTGCAACGGGGGCTTGGTCACCACCACCTCGGCGACTTCTTACAACATCAACGGGCTGGCGCCTGGTTCCACCCGCTCTTATCGGGTGCGGGCGGTTAACAGTTGTGGCAACGGCTCTTTTGCAGCTTGCCAAACCGCCACTACTACGCTACAAACACCGGTGATGACGGGCAACACCACCACGGCAAATTCGGTTACTGTAGATTGGAATCCGGTGCCCGGAGCCACCAGTTATCGGGTAGAAACCTGCTCGGGGAGTTTTGTAGCCAACGTCAACACACCAGCTACGGCCTATGTGCACACCGGTCGCAATGGGGGAACCACCTATGCTTACCGGGTTAGGGCAAGCAATGGAAACGCCAATTCCTCTTTCTCTTCCTGTCGTAACTACTACACCGCCTTTGCCAAGCCGAGCAATTTTCGGATTACCGGTGGATCGGTTGCTACCATTGATTTGGCTTGGAATACCGTACCTGGCGCACAAGAATACCGCATTTGGCGCTACATTTTTGCATCTTCTTCCTACTCACTGGTGGCTGCTTTGCCAGTGGGAACTTCCTCCTACACTGTAACTGGCCTCAACCCTGGCACTTATTACTCCTATGCGATAAGTGTTTCAGGTTCGGGTAACTATGCAGGAAGCGGCAGAACCAATCGTGTTGGAATTACCACCGCCTCTTTCCCGGCTCCGGTGCTTACCGTCAATAACGCGGTGGTTTCCTGGACTGCCGTTTCAGGTGCCTGCTCCTATCAGGTGTACACCTGCTCGGGCACTTTGCTGACCACCACCAATCAAACATCGGCCAGTTTCAGCTTTTGGGATTGGGTAGAAACTGGTCTTGATGTAAAGGTTCGGGCCGTGCATTGCAACGGCACTACACTTTCTTCCTTTTCAAACTGCGAAGAGGTATTTGAAGGACCGGTAGAACATGCTCCTATTTTCTTCCGCAAAGACGTTTCCGAAAGCGCCAAAACCGATCAACCGGCCGTACTTGTTGCGCCCAACCCCAGTGCAGGGCGCTTTAACCTGTCGGTTAACCGTGCGGTTGCTTCCATGGAGATCGTAGACCTTACGGGGAAAACGGTATGGTCAGAGCAACAACCGATGAGCCAGCAAGTAGACCTTCAGCACCTTCCCTCGGGCATCTATCTCTTACGGGTGTTCGAAGGAGAAACGATCACTACTCAAAAGCTTATAAAACAGTAAAGCTTTCCCAACACACTCCTCCAAAAAAAGTAGCCATCTTCCGATACGTTCGGGAGGTGGCTTTTTTTGATCAATTAATGCAAAAGCGCTTCAATGCGGGTGGCTACCGTTCCACGTTCAAACCTTCGAATGATGCGAAAGATGGTACTGGCGACAAAGCCAGGATGAAGTACGATGTTTGCATTGCGTGCTACTTTTTGATCCCGCGTAGCGATAAAGGCAGGCTGTGCACCAGCGGGTGTGTCGGCCAGGGCTTGGGCAAACTTCCAGGCACCGTCCCGAGCCAGTTCCATGCTAAAGTTGATCAGGAAGTCGTCGACCCTTCCGGTATAGCGCAAAATCCAGCCCAGGGTAGGCCAAATTTCAGCCAAGTCTTTTTGCACCTTGCCCACGAGCTCAGCCAAAATGGTATTGATTTTATCAAAGTCATTTTTCAAGGCTGTCAAATCCTGTCCCTGCATTACCTCCACCGCAGCAATGCCCAGGTCGAGGTTGATGTGGCCATTCATGCCCAGCAACAGGTGTTGCAACACAATCAAATGATGCACTGCGGCTGATTCGAAAGCGATGGACCACGAGGCAGTAATGGTCTCTGCATGCTGAAAATGGCGATAGGCATCGATGTAGCGCAGCGCAAAAATTACATCCAGGCGTTCCATGCGTGGACCCTCGTCGAAGTATCCTTCGGCAATGCCTGCTTTTACCTTGATGGTTACCGCACGGTAAAGCGCAGCGAAATACCCAAGTGGGTTATTTTGGTTGATGTTTTCCTGAATGATCGCGTCTAACTCGGCGATCACCTGATCGATGGTGCGAATTGGTTCCACTCCCCCAATGAATGCTGATTTTTCGAAAAATAGAATAATTTACCAAGTCGGGCAATGCGCAATGCGTGAGCTTCCGTGGAAGCGGTACGTGACCAACAAAAAGCGGCCGCTTGAAAGAAACCTTCAAGCGGCCGGCAACAGGGAAAAGGAAAATTACAATCCACCGGGTGGATCCACACAGAAAGAAGGCAGGTTGGTGCCATTGGCGGTGAGGCCTCCAACACCTTCTAATGACAACAGCGTCACACTGAGTCGATTTTTGCCAAAGGTGGGTACTTGCATCACGATATCGTAGCACCCGCCACTAGGAATAGAAATACTATTGACGTTTTGCGTGTAAACACTGACCTTGGAGTTATTCAACACGAAGACTTCAAACTTGCCTCCAGGAATGGTACATCCGGTTTGGGTGCCTAACCCAAGATTGCAGGTGCAACACAACGAAAAGGTAAGGGTAGCGGTGGAACAGTCTTCTGAAAATTCGATGTCAACACCAACATCATCGTAGTTCATGGAGCAATTGTTGGGATCACCTCTTAGAGAAGCTTCTTTTAAAGGATCGTCAGGAGATTGTAAAACGGTCGGCGACTCTTCCTTGGCACAGGAAGAAAACAGCAGGGTTGCCGATACAAGTAGGAGCGAAAAGCAAAAACGAAAGTAATTCATGGTAAAGGGGTGTTGATGATTGATTTTGGGGATTGTATTTCCCCGTAGATTTGTTGATCTCAAAGCTATCTTGCACCACTGCATTTATTTTTCAGCGTTTTCCGATCAGGTAGAATTTTCATGACTACCGTACTGCTTTAGAGGTAGCTTATTGACAAAGATTCACCCTCTCCCTATAGCTTCCGTAGATTGACCAGCTGATTAGGTTGAATAAGGAGAACAAAAAATTTATTTTGCTTCTCCATCATCAGGGGATAATGCAAAATGATTCACACCATCACCAAATGGATCGTCCTGTGGGGCATAGGCGCATTGTTGTTGCTTTCACCACACATCTCGGCCCAATCCAAGAGGCAAGTCGACTCGTTGGTTTACCTGATTTCTCAAACCAACGGGGATACGGCGGCCGCGCGCGAGTTCAACGACTATATCGGTCAATTTGACCACAACCTGGCCCTGGCCGACACTTTTGGGCGCGAGGTACTTCGTATGGCCCAACAACGCGCGTGGCACACGCTGAAAAGTCGTGCTTACCGGGTGAGGGGCTATATCTTTCAGCGCCACGGTCGTGCCGATTCCTCGTTTTATTGCTACCAACAAGCTTCTAAAGCCGCGCATGAAGCAGGGGATACCGTCTTGTGGCTGAATGCCCAACGACTAAGAAGCACTGCAAAACGAAAGTTTGGAGCCTACCAGGAGGCGCAAGTCATTATTCTGGAATCCTTGCCAGTTGCCCGAGCGCACCCGCGGTTTAAACGGTTTTATGCCGATTTTTTGCTGGAAGCCGGATCGGTTCAAAAAGCCTTCGGAAATTTGGAAGCCTCCGCCAACTATTACCGGCAAGCCATGGCCCTTACCGAAAAATCCAAGGTGCTTTCCGGAGCGGCACATAACTTGGGCAACGTCTACCTCAGGATGCGGAAATTGGATTCTGCCATCATTTATTTTGAGCAATCTTTGTCCTTGCGCAAGGTTCCCCAAGGCAAAATTGTTACCTATAACAGCCTCGGAATTGCCCACACGCTCCTCAAGAAATGGACCCAAGCCGAAGGTTACTTCAAACAAGGTTTGGCTTTGTCTGATAGCACAGGCCTGCCTTTTCACAACGGAACCCTCTTGTTTGGTTTGGGGCAAATTAAGCGGGCACAAAAGCAATACGCAGAAGCTGATTCTTTGTACCAGATCGCCTATACGTTGGCGGAAAGCGATCAGGACCTACAAACAAAAACGGTAATTATTGGTGAAATGGCGCTATTGGATTCGCTCAGTGGAAATCTGGCGAGTGCTATGAAGTTGCGATGGCGGTACTTCACCTTGCGCGATTCGCTCTTTGGTGCCGAGAAACAAGCCGAGGTAGATCGCCTGAACCAACGCATTGAAATAGGGGAGAAGGAACACCAAATTCAACTGCTCGAAAAGGAAAACGAGTATGAACGCCAACGAAAACAGACCTTGTGGTGGGCCTTTGTGGTATTGTTGGTCTTGTCGGCCGGCCTGGTGGTGAGTTTGATCCGATCCGTTCGCTCTAAAAAACGGCAATTGCATACCGAGAAGGAGCTTCGAACCACTCAGGAAACCCTGTATCAAAACAGTTTGCAGCAGCAAGAGCGCGAAGCTCTATTCATGGAAGAACGGATGGCGTTCAACAGTCAACGCTTGCAAAATTTGGCCACCACCCTCTTGACGAAGAAAGAAATGTTGCAGGAATTGGAGCAGTTGATCAAAAATGGTTTGGGAGAAGAGCTTACTGGTAATGCTCAAACCTTATTGATGAAGAAGATCAAGCCCCACCTGCTGTTTGACAAAGAGCAACAAGATTTAGAACTGTTTCTCGATCAGGCCAATCAAAGCTTTTTGTTCCAGTTGGAGCAGCGCTATCCCGACCTTACCAAGCAAGAGAAAAAGCTGTGTTCCTTCATCCGCATGGGATTGCCCAGCCGGCAGATTGCCACCTTCATGGGGATATCGTCCAAAAGCTTGGAAATGGCCCGGTACCGCCTTCGTAAGAAATTGGGCATGGCCACCGGAGACGATTTGAATGCCTTGCTCGGTTCTAAAACTTTTCTTGACGCTCCGTCAGCGGTGAATGTTCAGAGTTGAGAGCTCTCGAAAATAGCGCTCAAGTGAAGTACTATTGGTGGTAGGCCATTCGGTCTCCTGTACCTTAATAAGTGAGCTTCCCAACCCCAAAAGTAAGGTTGTAATTCTCCCATTTGTAGTGAAAATAGTGCGATAGGTGGCATCTACCTTTGGTTCAGTTGCTTGAAAAGACGAACCGGGACATTTCTTCAGGCACCTCTGAACCCATAACAACTATACTATGAAACACTTACTTATTGCCTTATTTACCCTGCCCATGTTCATGGCAGGTTTTGATGCTCAAAGCCAGAGCACTACCGTAACCAACAATGCCTTCAACTACTGGTGCTACTACGAAATTGAAATCCATTATACTGAGAACAACAAGTGCGGTCCGATCGGTAGCACCACCCACATCATTGGGCCAAGTTCTACCATCAATGTACCTTATCCCGATCCAAGTGTAGAGGCCGAATACGTTGAAGTGCGTAGCCTTTCTTCGCCTGGTCGCAATGCGGTGTACCAGATCATTCGTTGCGGTGCGGCTTTTCCCGCAGTGCAATTCATCGACGACGACTGCCAGGTGTTTGTCACCTTTACAGAATCAGCACCAAATGTACTGGTCAGTATTGATCCCTGATCAAGGCTGATAGAAATGAACCACCTGTCCCTATTGGGTAAGCAAGCCTGCTTCTCCCTCCTGAAAGATGATGGAAGTGCCTTAAAGGCAGGGAGGAACGCCCCATTTCCTCTTTCAGCTCCCCGTTTTTTCTGGCCCGGTAAGAATTGGAAAAGCACTGCGAGCCTTTACACTTAGGACTGATCGATCTTATAACCGCTGCCTTCTGATAGAGGTAGCGGTTTTTTTGATGTAGAGGGTCTGGTTTTATTCCAGGATTCTTGTCGAATTCATTTTCAGGGCAAACTTGGTGATTCCCGCAGTGTTGCGCACACCCAATTTGCTGATGATGTTTTTGCGGTAACTGTCCACCGTATGTTTGCTCAGGTGCAGTTCCTCCGCGATCTCTGAGGTGGTGTATTCACTGGCAATCAATTGAACGATGGCCACTTCGTTGGTGCTGAGGTTGGCCATACCATAGGCTTTCTTGAATTGGCGGTAAGCCGAAACATGTTCGTTGGCCGATTGTGAGAAATACTTGCCGCCCCTTACAATTTGTTCCACGGCCTGCGTCAATTCCCAATGCCCCACTTTTTTAGAAACATAACCTGAAATACCGCCTACCATTAATTTGGCGATCAGTTCGGGGTCTTCCCAGGTGCTGATCATCATGACCTTGGTGTTGACCGGGTGCTTGTAAAAATAGTGGCAGAGCGGTTGCCCGTCGGCTCCGGTCAAATAGGCATCACAAATTACCAGGTCGATCGTTTCCCGGGGCTGCCGGTTCAACATGCGTTGTACTTCCTTGCCTTCCAGGCTGGCACACACCACCTCGTATTGTGGGTAGTTGGAGAAGGTCATTTTTAAACCTTCTAAAAAAAGCTGGTGATCATCGGCCAGGATAAGCCGATAGGGCTCGGTTCTTTCCCTGATTTGCATGGCTTTGGGTAGTTGGTGAGCAATTTCGAGGAAGGGGCAGGCGGGATCAATATAGCCAAAGCCAGGGGCCCTATTGGTGATAGCAGCCCCTACATTTTCCTCTACAAGCGGTTCGTAGTGGCAATTGTAGAGGCCAGGAACAACTTTTTGAAAAGCGCCAAAAGCGATGGCTTGGTTTGGTTGGTTCGGTTGACGTGGTTCGGCCGGTTGTAGCCTTAGCCCCACTTTTGCATCTTTGTGTCCCTAACCCCAATCTAATCATTATGGCTTTTGAAACCACGCTTGATGCCCCAGAGTCTGAACGTACTGGAGCCTCTGAACCTGCACATCTTCCGCAACGCCACTCCTCGGCACTATTTGTCATTAGTGCAGCCAAGCTCTTTGAGCGCACGGCATACTATGGAGCGCGTACCTTACTGATACTTTACATGGTTTTCGGCTTGCAATATGATCAATCAGAAGCTTTGAGTATTTATGGAACTTTTGGGAGTTCTTTTTTCGTTCTGGGCCTTTTGGGTGGGTTGATCGCTGACTTTTGGTTGGGGTCCAAACGCACCTTGATTTGGACTGGCTTTATGGTGGTTCTGGGATTAGGGGTCATGTCAGGAGGAGAAAACCTGTTTGTACCAGGTTTGATTCTATTTGCAATTGGGAGTGGTCTGAGTGCACCTAACAGTGGTGTCTTGTTGGCTAAATCTTACCTGGATCGTAAGCATTTGTTAGACAGCGGCTTTACGATCCATTATGTTGGAATCAATATTGGAGCCATCTTAGGATCTTTAGTAATTGCGCTAGTCGGTGAGGAGTTAGGGTATACGTGGGGCTTTGCCTGTGCAGCCGTTACCATGTTGTTGGGTCAAATCATTTTGATTTTGGGCAACAAACACATTTCGGTAGAAAAGCGGTACCGAGAGCAAGCTCCTAACGTGGAGGCAGGAAAAATAAAGGGGTCAATTCCACTTCTTTTAATGATTTTGGTGTTGAATGTTGCTTTTTGGACGAGTTACGAACTAGGAGGCGGCAAGGTTTATTCTCTTTTTAAGGAGTTAATAGAGTCAGTGGATTCGCATCAGTACGTGTCTTTTATTCATTCATTAACTCCAACCCTCGTAATCTGTATAGGAATTGGCTCGGGCATACTGTGGAGTTTTTGGCGCTTTCCTTCGGTATGGAAGTGTGCATTAGGGGTCCTGCTGTTCGCCATTGGTTTCGCTCTTTTATGGTTGCCCGAGATTACCCTCTCTGTGGTGATCGCCATTTTTGTGTTCCGTGCTTTTGCAGAATTATTGTTCGTGCCCATCTTTTCTTCCATCCTTGCTCAATATGTTCCGGTGCGGTGGATGGGAACCGTATTTGGCGGAGCCTTGGTCAGCTTTGGAATGGCTTCTTCCTTATCAGGTTTCTTAAGAGGAAGCACAGATGGAGTTTTAGGAGGAGATTTTTTCTATTGGATCCTTGGTGCCACGGTAGCTTTGGCCATCGGTCTCCTGTTGATTTGGATCAATAACCGACAATCCAACCCAAAGCCTGTCGACCTTTAGTGATGGAAGCTACCCAATGGACCAAAAGTACTTTGGTCAATTTTTTCGAGTTATCAGTTCTCCTTGAGAAGCTACCAAAAGTCATAAAAAAAGCCCTGAGAGCGAAATGCTTCAGGGCTTACTTTGTGGTACCAGCTGGAATCGAACCAGCGACACACGGATTTTCAGTCCGTTGGTTAAAAAGACTGAAAAAGGCTTAAAATGCTTATAATGAGCTATTTATTAGAAAATTTCATTACTTCGGATTTGCCTATTCGTCCAGTTGAGACTACTTGGTTCAGGAAAAGTGTGCAAAAAAGTGTGCAAACTGATTCTGATCTTTGTCCAGAACCTTTCAAACAAGCGTTATGGCAAAGTGCTATTTCTTTCACGATACCCGCAGTAAAACGACTGATCGGTGGCCCCTACAGATTAGAGTTTCTCACAAAAAGAAAAGGCCAGACGTGCCCACAGGTTTTTACCTGACCAAGGAGGAATGGGACGATGCCAACAACCTTATTAAAGCTCCGTTCAAAAACGCTGGTCGCGCTAACAAAATCATCAGCAGTAAGCTGGCTATCGCTCTTGAAACCATCGAAACTTTCAGGCACAAAAAGAATGCTTGGAATGCATGGCAGTATCGGGATGCTATTCAAAAGGCTATTGATGTCAAATACGGTGCTGAATCGGAGGAGCAACAACCACAAGTTCTCGAAGAAGGAAACAAAAGCCTCAACCCTGAAACGGTAGATTTTTTGGAATATATGCAGAGTGTCGCCAATGATTTCTATATCGCTAAACGGGAAGGATCGGCTAAAATAATGGAGCGCACCATCACCAGTTTGAAAAAGTTCACAGGAAAATCTCGTTTTGCCTTCGCAGAGGTGACAGTTGACTTCCTGAAAGATTACGAAGCATGGTTTCTAAATCAGTTGAACCGAAAGGGAAAGAAAAATACCATTTCAGGCTTAGGCTTTCAGACCAAAGAGATTCGGCGTGTTTACAACATGGCCATTCTGGACGAGTCCTTGCCTGACGTTACTACGGAGACCTACCCTTTTGGAAGAGGCAAATACAAGGTTCGAACAGAAAAGACCGAAAACAAAAATGTCTCTGAAGTAGAAATCGCCAAGATTCTCAATTTGGAGCTACCTCCTGAATCAGCGCTTTGGCACCATCAAAACTTCTTCACCTACTATTTCGAATGTTGGGGTATGAACTTTCTGGATTGTGCTTTCCTTCGTGTGCATCAGGTTCAAGGAGGCCAGCTGCATTATGTTAGAAGAAAAACGAGTTGGTCGGAAAATACCAAGAAGTTTAACATTAAGCACTCCAAACGGGCACAACAGATCATCGACTACTACACCAAAGACAAAGCGCCCTCTGATCTTGTTTTCCCCATATTGGACAAGATCATCTACTTGCAGGAGAAAGAAACGGGCAATCGGGAAGAAGACCTTGAAAATCGCAAGCTCTTCGCTACCAAACTCGGCTACAAACGATCGAACCATATCCGTCGTCTATCCACCCTTAGCAAAAAGGCAGGGTTGGAACAAAATGTGTCCACTTATGTGGGGCGGCATTCATTTTTCAACATCGCCCTGAATGCAGGAGTTCCCAAATCACAGATCAGTGAAATGGCAGGACACTCCAATTATGCGGTAACAGAAGGTTATCTGGCTGGCTTTTCCCAACAAGTGCTTTCCCAACAAGCGGAAATAGTTAGAAATTCTATCGCTCAAAAGAGCCAAAGCAGCAAAAGCTTGTTGAAGGAAACCCAAGTGCTTTTGGAAGCCACTGGAGAGCAAATTTCATTGTTGGTCTTTCTCGACAAAGTAGCTTCTGGCATAGATGACCAATCAGCACTTCAAACGAGATTGGTATTGGAGTTGCTTTCTCAAACAGAAATTAAAGATCACAACAAAGCGATCAGATATGCCAAGCTTTACCTTGGTGAAGCTTGATGGTAAGCCTTGATGATGTGTCAAGAGCTTGCAAGGGACCGGCGAAGTAATTTGTAAGACCGGGTGGCCTTGGCTGCGGCTTCCATGAGGTAGGAGCTGGCGTACAGAAATACGAATACCCCCACGGTAGAAGCCACTACAATGGTAGCCGGGTGCCGGAGTACTCTTTTCCACTGCTGTTCTTTCATTTCTTCCAAGGTCTTGCGATCCTTGGCCGTCAGTTTTATGGACTCTTTTTCCTTTTTCGAGTTCATGCTTTCATTTTTTTTTACTCTGTGGCATAGAATAGGATCAATGGTGTGAATTTGAAATCTATGCCCGTACAAATGGTGTTAATTGGCTTGCTTTGGAATGGATAAATGGAAGCGGTCTCTAAACCGTGTATGATACAAAGGTTAACCCAATTCGGAGTTTTTCAATGTGACGTGTTTCGAACTCGTCAAATTTGAAATCGAAAGCAACTGACTGGCAAACTGTTGCAAGGGTCAAAGCGTACAAAACTCC
>ERZ1740068.672-NODE-672-length-14274-cov-10.778395_pt1 | contig 14274 bp, 15 predicted proteins | sample MGYA00581735_ERZ1740068 | MGnify/ENA primary metagenome ERZ1740068 (study PRJEB43018, sample SAMN04849740) | marine metagenome | isolation source: floating plastic debris | place: Pacific Ocean | collected 2008-08-30 | study: EMG produced TPA metagenomics... | reverse complement strand
ATGTGATCAACAGAATGATGGGAACAAAACTGGAGATCTCTTATCAAGTTTCCATGAAGAAATGTAAACAACATGGACTGACATGGATGTAACTTGCAGCAGCTGATATAACTTTGACAAACACATTTAGTATTGTAGTAATTCTATCTTTTGGTGGGTAACCTGCACTCTTTTCAGGTCTGGAACATAAAGACTTCAACCTATATCATGGCATTCTTCACAGTATCTTTGGCCTCTACCTTACTTTTTTGTCAAACTTTTACTCTGTCTATGTAACTTTTTTGTAGTGTTATAATTATTAAAATGAATAAGATTTATACTGATACTAGAGAGCAAAATTTGCATTGGTGGGGGTGGAATAAATGGAGGAACAGAACCTCGCTGGCTCTCATCTAGTGTGATGGCTGGAACTGTATTGTTGATTTAGCATGTGTTTGCATAATGATAGGTTGATTAGCCATTATACAGTAACCAATTAGTTTCATCAGTGTTTCATTGGGAGTCAGCGATTAAACCATATTTATGAACGCTGTCTAACATGCACAGCTGGCTTGCACTTTTGAAACGCTGAATTTTGATTAGGTCAAGCAATCTCGCGCGGCCAATAGCAAAAACCTTGTGAAACATCCTAAAAGCACCACCATTAGCCACCCTCTCACCTTTACCTCTGTTCCATTTTAATACATATCGATGGTGGGGGGGTCAGTGCATTAGATTTGTATTCTTTTGCAGAGGGAGGATGGAGGCAGAAAACAAAGACTTGCCTGAATCCAAGAAATTTCATGACTATCGTGATGAGGATGCTGAAGATCACGGAGTTGTGTATTCAGATGCTGAGGATGATTATGGTAAGACCATTGTTGTGAGTGAATTGCATGGATACCTAATAGTCCCATGTATGGCTTACAGAGTCTATTGGAAATGCTCCATAATGAATAGCATTAGTTTCTATTACAACAATACTGCTACCTAAACCTTTGAGAAGATGCTCACTCAAAATAAATTATTCATGTGCTTCTGTAACATCTTTTGAAGCTCCCGCGGAGGATGATGATGACTTACCAGATTTATATCGATATCTGGATGCTCTCGGCACGGCTGATTCTGAGCTGGATGGACCCGCTCAGCCACCAGAGCTCTTCCATCCAGAGGCTGAGCACAGACACAACTATAATAACATCACCTTACTCAAGTGTGAGGTAGAGGAGGAGGAAGTAACTCCTTATGTTGATGAGTTTGATAAAGGTACTCAAGATGATGTGCTCATGGTTGGCAAGATATCTTTGGAGGAAATTCAGGTTGGTGGTCATGCTCAATTACCGATAGGCTTTGGCCTCTCCAGTTTGAATTGTACAGTGAAGACGTTTGAATAATGAATGCAACTGTGAATGGTTACATGATGATCTGTTTTGTTGGTTGCCTGAGGTACCACCATTATGGTTTCTAGCATTAATTTATACCCTATACACAAAACTGTTCATCAGTGTTAATTTTTTGCATCTTCGCTACTTAATATTAAATAGTTAATTTCACCCATTTTGATATATGTTTTAATCAAAAGAGAACCAAGTGGCTGAAATAAAACTGGCTTATTCACCTGGAAAAACCAAAAAAAGTGTGAAACCTTGTACTAGCTAAAATTTCTGCGTCTAGGGTAATACTATACATTCCCAGCATCTATGCAAGTATGTTTTTGTACAAGTTAATCATGATGTCCAAACCTAAAACCCGTTGCATATGATATTTTTAGGAGGAAGAGAAGAGATTGAGAGATGAACACATTGCCTTCCAGCAGCAAGAGTTGGACAAAGAGAAAAAACGAAAGCAGGAGCTGCTGAGAATTGAAGAGGAAACTAAAAGAAAAGTAGCCAAGGAACTCAAAGGTTAGCTCTCATTAGTTTCTGCTGAATACCGGTACGACATTGTGTAGTGAACTGTTCGGCTTTGCACCTGATGCCTATATATATATATATATATATATTTTTTCTTTTATATCCTCATAACAAACCATTTTATAACTGTGTTTTTTGTCAAATTGCAGAAAAGCGACGGGAGTTGGCCAGAAAGGTTGAGATTGCAAAACAAAAGGAGAGATTAGCATTGGATTCTTTGCACAAATGTTTCAAGCGTGCTGAGAACAGACTCACTACCAATCTGACTAGAAAAGGAGCTGAGATAAAGGTGAGATTCGTCACGTTTTCCCGGTAATGGTTTAAATATGTGCTGTGAAACCAGCATACAATATCATACTATTATTCATGAATGCCTTGAGCTGCAAACATTGTTGTGGGAGGATAGCTGTCAAGAGGGAGATATATTATACAACACGAACAAAAGTTTAGGTGTTTGTGCTTGTTTTACACTGATTTGTCGTATATGCATATTTAAAATTTTATGTTGTACTGTTGTACATGCAGACTATGTATGGAGATTTGTCAATGGCTGATGGTGAATATGGAGGAGCAAAGGGTAGAAGATGGAAGCTAGATTGGGACCGCACACCACAACCTATTCAAATCAAACTAAAATGTCTCCGAGGGATCAAAGATAAACTACCGGGTATGTTCCACGGGCAGCTAGCTTAATTTTTGTTACTCAGTGTTTAATGAGATTGAGTTTTAAAGTTATGTACCACTAAAGCGTCATGGCTAATGAATGCCCACATCAGCTAGATGGAAAGTTTCTTTATTTTTCCGCTTTATGTTCTATTTGTATTTTCAGTGTAGCTACTGGTATGTAGCATTGAAAGTAAAAACATAAAGAATGACCATACCACCCACATAATGAGTTAGATTGGCATATATCGAACTTGAATTCTTGAAAGGGATGAAGCAACACAGTTGATGTCTCGATAAAATACCTCCAGCTAATGTGTGTTGCCTATACTTTCTCGTATATTAAAGTGTGTATGTATATTTTATTTTAGGAGGACGTTATGTGATGATGGTTTCACTGTATAACAGACTTGGAGGGTCTGTGATGAAATGGTCTAAGTTAAAGGGCCAGCAGTGGGGAGGTGCAACTCTGCCGATTATTCACATTGGAAACTTCTACAACTTTGAAATGGCGGTAAAGTTGATGTTTGATTTGAGGTCCATATTTTGCTAGTAATCAACGATGAGATTCTACAGGTATATCTTTTAGGAGATCATAATCCTATATTGAAGTGCCTTATGGTCAACAGTGCCGATGCAGTATATTTGTAGCGCTGAAGCAGGGCATTGAGTGCTGGGAAAAAATTAAATGACGCGGAAAAGTGACAACTCCATTTGTCATCGCTCACTCCATTTTATGCAATACCAAGATGATAGATGATTGTTATCTGTATGTTGCCATTTGCTTTGCAGCTGAACCAAAGTGTGTTTGCCGTTCTTCCTCCGAGAAAAGCCCTCAAACCAAACATGATTTTGGTGTTTGAACTGTTTCTGCTTCGAGGAGCTGTGGTGGCTACAGACAAAGTTGTAAGCTGGGGATGCTTCCCAATATGTGATAACAACATGGATACCATTCAAGGATTGTGAGTTTCAGTATGATACCTATCATCTGCCGTGCTTCAAGGATAGATTTTGTTGAAAAAACTCACATTTTGTCTTCAATTTCATATTTCTTCTGGAGTTTGGTAATGGCTTCGTGCCCGGTAAAGCTGATACTGTGGTATGTATAACCGACTAGCTCAGTTTGTAATTGTTTATGATGCTGTAGGTACAAAACACCATTCCTGAGAGGAGAGATTGACAGCAGAATAGAAAAGTTCACTAAGATCGAGGAGTTGATGGCGTCAGATCTGGATCACTGGATGTGTAATATGTACTTTGAAGTCATCAAGCTTGACAAGTATGTTCATTGGATGAAAAGAAAGCCATAATTTTATATTTATGTATCAAATTCAAGTGTAAAACAAGTTAAGTGGTGTTTGATATCTCAATGCGCCATAGATCTAGTGAGTGGTGGTGGATATAAAATAACAATAAATAATATTAATCTTTGGCAGGTATCTTGCTGGACAGAAGGAGTTTGAGGTCGAGCTACAGTTTACTTCTGATCTGCTGAGTCATCCGGATAAGCTGAGAGAGCTGGGGGTGGCTGATGACGCTAAAACCCCAGCACTCTATCTTCAGCAGTCAGCAACAGATTTAATGAGCGAAGCAATAGAAACTGGGTTAGCATAATTTGGTCAAACTGCGTATATTGATTGGGTAAAAATGTGTTAAAAATAAATGTTGACTGTACTAAGCATACAGGGTTCTGGAATTGGCAACATGGTTTACGAAACTATCTGTAGCAATACAAGTACGGTAAGTAATTAGTGATTGTCTATCTACTTTATTTCTTTTTCTGCGCTGCTAGCCATACTGATATATATTTCAGCGGTGCGGATAACTCTGAGAAAGCGCCAATAATCCGCCCTGATTCCGCTACAAAACCCAGCACATCAGTTGCTGTTCCTAATGTCGGATTAGGCGTAACTCCGCCAGCAACAGCCAACCCCATGGCATCTAGGCAACAGTGTACAGGGGCAGCAGGTGGTTCAGTCGAAGGACGGCCTGTCACTGCTGCTGACAGGCCTCTATCTGCGGTAGAGAGGCCTGCCACAGCTACAGAGAGACCGTACTCAGCTGTTGGAGGTGACACATCAGAAGATAGGACAAGTACAGACAACTCTGAAATTGTCCATGAGGCTGTAGATCTACTCAAAGCACGAGTATGTCAAATTCTGTCAAATGTATTGTCATAGTGCTAACTTTGTCTATCTAGCGCTGCATATTACTCTATGTTCATGCAGTTGAGTAGCAATAACATAATGGGTTTTTTTTGGAATTCTCAGGAATTTTCAGTCAATGATGCCAAATAAGATTTTGACTGAGTATTTCTGGGAATTCCAGTCCGTAATCGAATTGTGGGATGTTGTCAACACACTCTTTTTAAGTCATGGTATTATGAAAAATCTTTGCTCATTACACGAACTCATTTGGAGGAGTATGGGACTTGGTAAGATATCTCAAACCTTTCATGTACACATCAACTTTCAGTACTTCTTCACATGTTTGTTTGACAGATGTCACCTGAATTCAGAAAGCGGCCCATGACAACATATGGCTCTCGATTTGCTAAGAGAGAACACAAAGTACATCTTGACGAGTCAGAATCCAGTGATAGTGAGATTGATGATGATCAGATTATATTCCTGAGACAAGGAAATAAAGATGATATGTTCAGACCTGTAAAAGGCAAACCTGGAATGGGATATAAGGTATACAATAAATTTATTATAATATACTATAGTTATCAAAGCTAAGGCATGATGGTCATCAAAAATTTGATGCAAAGAAAGAAATTTGATAAAGATTTGTTCTTTGTACTGCGGTCACTAATTGGTCAACTCACCTTTGAGACTACTTGAAAGATAATTGTTAACGCTGGGGCTATTCACCCTTCCCGTTACCAATCAGTACAGATGTATAAAGCATGTTTCACTAGGATGCCCCCTTATGAGGTCAACAATATTGCCAAGTCTCCTAATCTCTCTCCCTCTGATATTGACTTCACTGTGATTCGTAAATTGTATTTGGCTAAAATGGGGGTTATCTACATAATTTTATCGTGGGCGCCTCCTACAAATCTTCTGATGATACTATGCCATACTATAAATTACAACCCCTGACTACAAAGGCTACTGACATCAGAGGAAGGTGACGTAGAAGCTCCTAGAATTGAAAAAAAGTTTTTAATATGATGTAGGCTTTTCTAATAATTGTCGATCTTGTCCAAGGTGTTGTATTGTTATTGTAATCGCAGAGGTATTTGAATGAGATGAGTGATATGTATGATAAGAAGATGTACACTTTGCTTCCAAAAACTGCTGTCCTGAAAAAGAAAGCTAAAAAACGTAAACTCACATATCAAGAGAAACTGCAGCGTCATTCTGTCAGTGTAAAGTGAGTATCTCTGACATTCTGTAAATCATCAATTGAAACTATAGTACATGTAAGTAGCAACTCATAAATCCCTTAATAAAAAATTGCTACTGTGTTCATGCAAATCTGGCAGTAGTGATGTTTTGTCAATTTTCTGATTTTTTTACGGTTTGCTGTCATTTACGTTTTCCACTTAGCGTTCATATAAGGTAATGACATTTTATCACTCACAGTATTTTAACTTATTGTATCACCTTACAGGACTGAGTACAGAGATCAGAAGAAAGGAGAGGACAGGAGACACATGGAGCATGTGAAGAGACAGGCCATATCTGAGCTAGGATTGTCAGATCCTAAGAGTCGAGAGTTCTGGATTATGTTTGTGCTGTTTATTATGATGTTCTTTGTGAGGATATATGTTCATTACATTGGTCAGTGGCTATATCTCACTGCTCAAACCATTCCCATCAACAAGTGAGTAATAACTCCAACGGTATAAGTCGTTCACACCCCTGATAGGCATGCAATATGTTACTGCAGAAAACTGATAAGAAGTCGTTTTCACACTGATTTAAAATATCAGTGCTTTTTCACCCGTTACCCTATGGTGACCCGAAAAACGTTTTTGTTGGTCATTTCTATGTGCTCTGCATTCACTGAGTGACTTTATATTTAGAATCAGCTAATAGCACTTTCCTACATAAACGTAAATGTCATGTCACTTACATCACAGTTGTGTTTTATTGTTACAGTCTGGTAGTGCTTCCATACACAGTACAGATTATGTATCACAACACTCTACTACACACGGTAGAAGAGATACTTGTCGTCTTAGTCGGACCACTCTCTGTCTTCTTAATCTTTGTGTTGGGAGTTTTACTCTGTGCAGCCTGTCTGTGGGCTCTCGGGTCATTCCCAGGAGTCGGACACAAGATTATAATATGCTTGGGACTGAATGCTATGCTCGACCCATTCTTCATTGCTATTGTTGATGCCCCACTGAAGGTAAGTGTAAATGAGTATATGAATGTACACCCAGAATTGTGTCATTTCCTCATAACAACGGATTATCATAGTTTTTGATCTATGAAAAAAAAAGCAACATGCTTATTTTCTATTGGTGTTTACATTGCTTTTGTATGATTCTGTATCACCCACTCCATACATTTATGACAAGTCTAAGTTCTAAGACATCGCTCACTTATTATCATGATATAATTGTTTAAATTTCAGAGCTGGGATCTACCGAATCTACCCTCTGACAGCGCCCTAGCTGATTTCTCAAAGCTGTACTGGCTGTTTGTTAGAACCGAGGGTCTCGGATTGGGAGGAATATTTATTACACTCTTCCTCTATATGTTTACTGTCTTTGTGTCCGGCGCTGTTCTCTACATGTATTTTCTGAGGTATGCTAAAACTACCACTTTGGAACTTAAGTTCTACTCTAATTTTTTTGGAGGTATTATCGTCCTTGTGCAAAATTGTAATTTATAAAATTTTTCACGTGCCACACCTAGGAGATTGTGTTTTTTGGGTCGAACCTAATTTTATATGTTTAAGCTCTCCAAAGATCCTGGTAACATCCCGGTTTAAGAGGTCATAGCTACCATGAAAATATACTCTGGGAAAATATAGCCTAATTTATTACCTCGAGGTTAGGCCACATGTTGAGAACCTTTAATTGGTGTCATAGTATCGCAGATTCTGCAACTAGTTTCTTCATTATTTTTCTTCAGATTGAACAACAATGGTCGTATGTTAGATAGCTATTGGAGACTGCATGCAGAAGCCTCTGAGATACACATACCATATGATCTGGAGATCTCGCTGCCCGAGCTTGACTCCATCTGTAAGAAGGCTGAACAGTGGAGGGGTGAAGAGGGTGAGAGAAGAAAAGTCTCTGTCTACGATTATCTATGGGAGGAAGAATATGTAAGTACAGTCTGAGATATTGAGGGGAAGATATACCCCAGAAAAAGTTGTAAGTTTTCAAGAATCGGGCTGTAAAGTATCATAAGCTGCCTGTACACAATGAATCTCATAGATTTGGATTGTTTGTAAAAAAGATAATATAAGCTTTAGTTTTTTTTTACTTACTGCATTGATGATGTTTTACTGAACATAACTGGAGTTGTTTTTCACTGAAGGTGGATGATCTTGGTGAACTGGTGATTAACAAAGAGAAGACAACTCACTTATCAATACACACTGTACATCTGGATGGCCTAAGAGAACTATACAGACATTTCCTTGTAGCGCCTGATGGAGCAATTCTTGAGGTTTGTAAAGTTATGCGTCGTTAAGGCAACCAAATCCCTAGCATCCTTTGAAACGTTAATATCGGGCAAGTATGGTGAATTGGTGACATGTTATCGCCAGCAAAATCAGTTGAGATTTTGTTAGCTATGCACGTTTGTGAGATTTAAAACCAATATTATTCATTTGACATTATGAAGGTGTTTGGTGAGACAGCAATGGTACCAGAAGGTGAGGGAAGACTAAAAACAGCACATTATCTCGGCTCCCAACAGAGCCTCAATAAGGTTTGTCAGTTACGACATGTATTTAAGAATGATTCTCAACATTGTCATTCCTCTACCCGAAAGCCAAAATACGTATTAGAATTTTTGTGTTAGGATTTGTGCATGTGGCGTTCTCTCATCGAAAACACAACATGGTTATCTAGATTTCCAAAAATTCCATGGCTACTGTTCATTATTTGGAGTTATGTCTACGGATGACCTCACAAGCAGCGTGTGATATCATCCATGGATATAACTTCACATTATGATATGTTTCTCCACTGCAGCCTATGAACAGAAGATATAAACAGACAGAATTCATGCTGGTATTTTCTCCATTACTATTTAGGTGAAGGGGAGGCAGACAGTGTTTACCAGAGCAGGTTTCAGAGAGGAAACAACTCTAACTGCTGATCATACCAGTGTTGTAACTACCAGTAGTGAAGAGACAAAGGCTTCGAAAGCCGCTGAGTACCTCGGAAAAGAGGACTGAGAGTGATCAAGTGATATAAGCACTTATCCAACCATTAACCATAATCTACAAAGGGTAATATACAAATTCGATCAGAAGCTTTTATACCAACATGCACACTTTTTAACAACAAGTTCATCATTTAGTACAAAATTTCCGTCCTATCAATTTCAGGCAATCAATCCCAACATCGGTTCAAAATTACTTATTGATGAAAATGAGATTATTTTTTTATTTTATATACTTCCTATGGGCTGGTCCTACACTATAATCAATGTGTTTTTATACCTACTGTCATATTTTGACAAACATTAAAGTTTTCTCTGAAATTTGAAATACATATAAAAGTATAAGTACTGATAAAATGAACATTTTGCCAAAAGGCTCTAATGCGAAGAGAAGGTTCTTGATTACCACTATGACTTGAAAAATTTTGTTACGTTGTCAGAACAGGGAGTCTCAAACTCCTTGCTCAGAGTAAATGCCTTGAATAGTGTCGATAAGAAGAGAGAGGCTCATTTTTTGCTTATGATACATTTGCAAAATGGTGTGGAGGTCATCTTAATCAGCTCAACTGATCGGTGTAGATGGGAGCACCAGACATAGTGATAAAAATTCCAAATTACATGACCTGTTAAAACGGTCGAAAATATTGCACATGTATCAAGAAGCTAACGCCAGGGTCTTCTTGTGCTGGCACTCTTGGTTGGGCGAACATTTCTGGGACTTTTGAGTGAGCAATGACCAGTTCTATCAGTTGAGTCATAAATTAGAGGTTTAAAGTTTCGTGTCTGGTCCCATGGTGCTTTCCACTCTTTAAAGTCTTGCTTTACTGGTTTTCCAAATAATGAATCATCACATTCTGATGGTTTCTGTGACTTTGGCCTGTAGCGATTTCTGGTGCGTGACATAGAATATCTAGGTGTATATCCATCATTTTGCTGGTTTATCCATTCTCTTTGTGTTGGGTTATCATGATGTTGTGTATATTGCGATGACGGTCTGTTTTGACTTTGTTGCTTCGGATTCTGGAAAAGTGACCTGCTATCTGTCATTGTCTGATATCCCGTTGAAACATAGCCAGGTTGGAATGATTCGTTCAATTCATCAGCATCATCCTGAAAGAAAGTCTTCATATGTAGTAATTAACGATATAAGCTGGTGATGAATCTGCAGTGTTTTATTGTGTTCTTTAGCCAAAGATCAGATGGACTTCTCAACCATAGGCAAAACATACACAGTGGGTATGGTTTGTCTATGGTCCGCCCCTACCCTAAACATGACTTCAGATGGAATTTCCATATCGTAGATGACAAAAAATTCAATAATCATGTAAAAACATCTGTATATGAGCAGTGTTGTATCCATGCACACACTGCACTTCAATACCATGTAGTAGGACTACATAAATGAGACTGAAAGATCAATTGCTTACAGATGTGTAAGGTGAATTGCAACCTTATTTTATTTTGCAATGGTGTGAGGTAGTGATCTTTCAATGTTCTGTTTTGTTAGTGGTAAGCATAAGATCATAGCTAAGCTGAAATGGCTCAAACCCCTGCACAATGTGCATGAGCAACTGTGCCTTTCATTGTATTGTGATGACATGATAAATATGTACTCATCATAAGCGAAAGAATCAGACCTCTGAATCCCACTTGGCTTGCTCTGGTCTTGCTGAATTTAAAGAATGATGATGAGATTCATAGGCTCTATTGGTGCTCCTTGAGGCAGGTCTACCAGTGAGGAGTAAGCCATAACCACCACTCATCCTGGGCATAGCCACTTCTTGGCTTTGATAATGGGAAATCCAGTGGAAGGGAAACTCAGCTGACACCTTGCTGGCACCTGCTATTCAGTATGAGTATTTTGGTTAGCAACCCAATGCTGTTGCTAGGGCTGAAAGGAAGTTGCGTAATTTCTGACTCACTGTCGCCAAACTACACCAACACAGTTTGTTATATGAGTATCGCCAAAAGCATAGCCCATCACATGATTGAGAAAATCTGAAAACTGAACTCTGATGTGAGTGATTCAGGCTAGAGGATAATAGCTGATACAGACAGTACATGTACAGAGCCAACAAACCTGTTATATTTGTGAAAGAGGGAGATGAAGTCTACATCTCACCATGGCTCAGGTTATTGCCAAGTTGTTCCAAAATAGAAAGTTTCAAGGGTGTTGCTCATCACAGAGTAAATCTAACACAAAGTGAGTATAAATAAAGGCTAACCTTCAGAATTGAGTGTACTTTTGCTTACTAACTACTACTTTAGGGAATCTTATCTTAGTGTATTGTCTTATCATGGACTGTCTTATCATCTCGGGCATGTGACAGCAGGCTCCCAATGTACCTTCAAGCAATGTCACATGTCTAATGTAATGATGTGTAGTAAGTTTTAGTTTAGTACTACAGTAACTGGTGTTGTGTGCCATGTTAATCTACCTTAGGGTGCTATCCATAGTTTTGGTCTAGTATATAGCTTATGTTATTCAGTCATTCTGGCAACAGCTGAGCCTAGGATAAGAATATAGCTGGCAGCGGGAATAGAGCTGTATCTACGTTTTGTATAAATATATTTACTCTCAACAACATTGTGATGGAAGGGTTCTTTTTCTGACCCAATGCTCAAAACCATATATGTATCAGTATGTGATGGACTCTGTGACAGAATATATCGGACATGGGATATCCTAAGAAACTACCAGCTGTGATAGAAAGACTTGATTTAAAGTAATATTTTGCTACCATTTACATTTTTCTTATTGATACTCAGTATTTTTATCCGTCGCTTCTCTATAACATTGATAGAAACTATAAGTTAGAGGAGTGTAAGACCTGCTGTCTGACCATTAAAGCTTGGATTACAATGTGATGTGTCTGTACCGTGGTATTTTTGGATGCTGAGCTCGCATGAGAAAATCACGGGTAAACAAAAAAGGTTTCTAAATGTGATATGCTAAATTTTTTATATGGTCCGTTTTTTTATTCGATAAGGTGTAACTGGACCTGGTTCAGTCGGTGGTTGATACCTAAAGCTAGTCATGTAATAGGCCTAATCATATGACGTCGATTGTAAAAAAGGCTATAGGCCTACAAGCGTGTATGTTTCGATATGATCATTTTGTATAATATCTGAAATGTTTTAGATGGCATGTTGCGAGGTTCACCAAAGAGGATATCAATCTTGTGCTATTCAAGGAGCACTGTGACAAACAGATATTGGACTCGCGATCTTTCCGTCGAGTCACCCTGGAGGATCTCCTCTGTGAGGTAGGCTAAACATATCGGATAACGATTTGACTGCCATGTATTCTGTAACTTTTGACACCAGGTATAACCAGTATTTCTAGTGTGCATTAGCATTTTCGGAAACTGTAGAATTGTTGAATAACGGAGAGTGACTGAGAGTGTGGAAGCAGTTTTTCTATGTAGCCTATGCGTATTTGGATCATGTGACCCTCACTATGTTGTAGAAATGCATAAAATTGAAGAGAAACTACCGACGCTCAGGAATTTGTAAGGGGAGATGTTCCAAATGTCCTGGTCTAGGAGGAAATACCACTGGTTTACCCAAATTCAAGGTAACACAGTTTCTCATTGATTAATTAAGTTTCAAGATAATATTTTTATCATATTTCAATTGTCACAAATAGACAATGCTGAAAATATTATGGCTTAGAATTGCAGTAAGCAAATAATGATGAAAGTTGTGAAATGTACAGTTAATAATTTTTGCTGTCTACAGAAGGTTTCCAGTGGGAACAAGAATGATAAGTTGGTGAGGGAGATGATATTTGGAGCTTGTCCGCTAGCAAGTGCCGAAACAACAATAAAAGTTCACTCGCTAAAGTAAGTGCCGGGTACCAGCACCATAAACATGATAGAACTGTCAATGAATTACAGCACAGCTAATCGATGGCTTGCCATTCTATGATTTGATCACAAGACCAGGCTGATTGGCATACTGTAACCCTTGTTCCTCGTAGCTATGATGGTGAATCCTAGATTGAATGATGTATGATCATGATACACCTAGATTTTGAATTTTGTTATCAATACTCTTATCATGTTCACGTTATGACCATGACTGGCTGGACTTCCTTGTAAATCATCATGGTAATTGATCAATTGCATTAAATTTTCTTACAATTCTTTGTTTTAACCCAAATCTAATTTCTGTTGCAGAAGTCCACATAAGCTGATGCTGAGTTGTGTATTTCAGTTCAAAAAATGTCGAGATGACGATAAAAAGTAAGTTGGTATTCCAAATTTATCAGAAATCTATGACAAATCTCTTGGACACCATCCAAAAATTTCACAGTTGGCTTATCTACTACATAACTCATCTGACTTAGCTCATGGAACTTGAACAACCATATAATTACCTTATTCGGCAATATTTTATTGAGATTACTTATTTTCTAATTGATATTTCTCTGTATTTTAGTACCAACTTTGAATCTCTAGATTCGTTTGAATCAGAGATATTTGGTGATGGATTACCACGTCGTAGCAGTGAGAACAATCTGGCCAGTATGAGTTCACATAGCAGTAGCTGTCCTATGGATATTATACCTCAGAACCAGAGAGAGGGTTACTGGGGTAGTGATTCAACTCTCAATCTATCAGGTTTGTGTTCCAAATACATTATCTAAGATTGGTTTAAGTTATCATATTGTAAGGTGCTTCATGATTGCCATGGATGGGCAGTATCATTGATATGGGTGTGGGTGTTTACGCAATCATTGTTGGGGGACCCCTGATAAACAACTTCTTGTTTACTGCAAAGATCAAGACAGCTTGTCCATGGAATGATTTGATCAGTGTAATTGTTATGATCGGTCTAGCCTGGAGTCTTGTATGCATGTCTGGTTGCTGGTGAGTAGGTCACGATGCAAAAGTTGAATTTTTACATGCCCGAAGCTGCATTCCCAATGTCATGTGATGCGCCTACTGGCATAGCTCCAATCAACACTTCATTTACTTGATCAAATTTCTTATAAGGTGACATCGCCTATGCTAAACATCCAAATGTATTAATGTCTGCTTTGGAGCATGTACTCAAATATTGCCATTAACGTTACCGTTGAGCTTATGTAGTGAAGGCTGTTGGCGGTTTTTGATCTAATAACAGGTTATGCTAAAAATAACCTTCATTGCAATGTTGTGAAGAAAGGTAAAGCGTGTAATAACTTTACTACGGTTCATTGGCTCGATTTCACAACAATGAAGTGTGCAAAAACGAGAGAGAATCATTCACTAAATGTTGTTGTGCTTGTAATATCACGTCAGTGTGCTTACTGCTTAGGTTAATCATCATCTTCTTTGTCTATAGATCAGCATTTCCTTTTTCATCACAAA
>ERZ1740068.671-NODE-671-length-14301-cov-8.172329_pt1 | contig 14301 bp, 9 predicted proteins | sample MGYA00581735_ERZ1740068 | MGnify/ENA primary metagenome ERZ1740068 (study PRJEB43018, sample SAMN04849740) | marine metagenome | isolation source: floating plastic debris | place: Pacific Ocean | collected 2008-08-30 | study: EMG produced TPA metagenomics assembly... | reverse complement strand
TGTCTTCCAATCAAGCATCAGACGCTTTTGTTTTACAAGCAGACCAGCTATTTCAGAATTATTTAAAAAATTACAGCGAAGCTAATAGCGAATTGCTCAAAGTAAGAGCTAAGTTAACTCAAGCTCATCCCACAGTTATCAATCTTGAAACAGAAGAGCAAGCAGCGCGAACTGCTTTATTAAACAGAGCGCAAGCTCTTTTAAATCGTCCCACAAGTATGGCGCTAATTAACAGACTAAATTTTAGTAACAATGAATCATCAGGTTCTAAACGCGCTACTTTGTCCGAGCAGTTGGTGACAACAAGCGTACAAGGACGAGGAATCAAAGCTCAAGTAAATGCTTTAGACTCACAAATTCCTCAGTTAGAGGAAAGATTGAAGGGATTGTCCCAGCAGCAATCAGTATTAGAAGATTTAAAAAGAGACGTACAAGTTGCCGAAGCAGTATTTTCATCAACTATTGCCAGATTAGATTTAGCAAAAACTAGCGTTTCTTCTTCTTACCCACAAATCCAAACCCTTGCCAGACCAAGTTTACCCGAAGAAGCATCTGGGCCAAGAAAAACTTTAGTCTTGTTAGGTGCAACGTTAGGTTCTTTATTTTTTACCAGCGGGATTATTGGGCTGTGGAGAGGTAAACTACAACAGCAGAAGCAAGAAAAGCATCTTCAAGAATATATAGAATATCCGGAATTTGTAGAAGACTATTACTAAAGCATGAAACCCCAAAACTTTGAAGAAAGTTTAGTTTGGTACGTAATCATAGGCACCTATGTTATTTACGTATTCGGACTCATATTTACCGTTTATTCCTTATTAGCATGGGTATTGGGTGGGTATGTGATTTTTAAGCTTTTGCTGCAGACCAAAAATACTCCACCCCATGAAAAGATTAGTATTCCATGGGTAACGTGGCTTTGGGGAATCTGTTCCTTGATTAGTTTAGTTGCAACTTACGCGGGTATAACAGATTTTGGTCTCGGAAGAAATGCGCTTTTAAGAGCTATTTTAGGCTGGTTGAGCAGTACAGCAATCCTGCCTTTGTTTATGCTGAGTGGCTGTTTAAATATCAGACCACAATTGCTTTACCGAGCAGTATGTATACTGTGCTTGCAAAGTCTAATTGCAATTCCGATTGCTTATGCAGCTTACGCAGCAAATTTACCAGATATTCTTTATACTTCTCCTATCGAAAGATTGATTCAAAACGGCCCAATTTTTCATAACGTAGGATTTTACACGTCAGATTATGGGGTTGATAACGTTCGTTTATTTCTATTTACCCCTTGGTGTCCGGCTTTAGGTCTTGTTAGCAATGTATTCTTTTTTATGGCTCTTCAAGAGTCCAATAAAAAATGGAGATATATTGGAATCATTGGAGCAATAGCGATGAATATTGTATCTCTTTCAAGAGCCGCTCTTGTTTCTTTACCACTTGTATTAATTGCTATTTGGGGCTTGAAAAACTTTGCTCGTCCGAAGGTACAAATTACTGCTGGAATAGTTAGTTTTATGGCCGGAATTTTTAGTATCCCGTTAACAAATGCTGCAACAGAATTAGTCGATTCTTTTCATAGTTCGAGAGCAGATTCTTCAAGGGTTCGTGCTGCTTTACAACGAGTAGGATTAGAAGCTTGGAAAGAAGCTCCAATCTGGGGTCATGGAACTCAAAAACCTGGTCCTCCTGTTTTAGCGAATTTACCGATTGGTTCTCACCATACTTGGGTAGGGCTTTTATACACAAAAGGGTTAGTAGGTTTCATGGCTTTAGCATTGCCAGTATTATGGAGTTTTGTTGAATTATTAATTAAGTCTCGTCACAGTAAGATTGCCGAAACATCTTTAAGCATTTTACTAATATTACTTTTATTTTCTCTTGGAGAACAGATAGATATTTTAGGATATATTTGCTGGCCGGGTTTAATCTTAATGGGAATTGCTTTTAAACAAAAAATTAAGCCTGTTCCATACTTTTCGTAAGATTTTTTATGTGAAATTAGACTTTTCAAACATTCTCTTACTAAATTTATAAAGATTAATTCAAAGCTGTAGCTTTACTTTTTACTGCTTATAATGATGTAACTGATTGAAATCCGTTTTAATCAATAATTCTGTTTGTGAACTTTCTAAGGAATTTCTCATCAAAAAAATAAATTATAGTGTTATGATTTCTTTCTACTCATCAAATAGTTACAAAAAAATCTACAAATAGATGATAATTGAAAAGATTAAACAACAGTTATCAAACCAATTCATACGCAATATAGGATGGCTTGGAGGTGCCGAACTAATTAATCGCATATTCCGTTTAGGAGCAACTGTTGTACTAGCTCGGGCTTTAAGTCCGAAAGATTATGGATTAGCAGCAGTTGTTTTAACTATTAATGAATTTACAACAGTTTTTACCCTCCGAGCCGGAATTGGAGGCAAAATAGTTCAAGCTGATGAGGAAGATGTAGAAGTTTTTTGTAATACGGCCTACTGGTTAAACTGGATTTTATGCATTTCGCTATTTATAATTCAATGCATCGCAGCTTTCCCGGTAGCTTGGTTCTATAACGAAGAAAAGTTAATATTACCGCTTTGTGTATACAGTTTAGTCTATTTAATGTTGCCGTTTTTTGCAGTTCATAATGCATTAATAGATAGAGCTAATAGACTCAAAATTACGGCAATTAGCACTGCAATTCAGTCCATGCTAAATAACATTCTCATTCCGGTATTTGCGCTGTCAGGTATGGGTATGTGGGCTTTAGTATTGCCAGGACTTTTCACTACTCCAGTATGGATAATCGTTACTCACCTTAACGAACCCTGGCGACCAAAAATGTCTTTTACTCTTAAAAGATGGAAAGAAATTGTTGATTTTGGGAAAAATATTCTTGGTTATGAATTATTGGAGAAACTTCGAGCAAATATTGATTATTTATTAGTAGGAAGATTATTAGGTGTTGAAGCTTTAGGAACTTACTTTTTTGCTTTTAATGCAGGTTTGGGAATCAGTTTAAATGTAATCAATATTATGGTTTGGCCGCTTTATCCTCATCTTTGTGCTGCTAGACATAACTTTGATGAATTTAGACATAAGTATTTTCACAGTCTCAAAACTATCAGTTTGGTAATAATTCCTTTAGTTATTCTTCAGTCAAGTTTAGCTCCCTTTTACGTACCAATTGTTTTCGGTGAAAAGTGGAAAATGGCAGTTCCGATATTAGTACTAATTTGTCTTTCCGCTATACCTCGTCCCTTTGCTACCGCAGCAGCTTTACTACTACAATCTTTAGACAAAGCTTGGATTAATTTACGCTGGAGCTTAATATTTACCGGAATTTTTGTTTGTTCGTTATTAGTTGGGATGAATTGGGATATTCATGGTGTAGCAATATCTGTTCTCATTTCCCATGCTGTCGCAATGCCAATGTTTACAGTTTGGGCTACAAAACTTGTATTTGCCAAAGATTCGGTATTACTTACACAGCCTAAACAAAAAATTAAATCTTCTAAACATTGAATAAATTAATTATGTAATTTTTTTCAAAAAAGATATATTCTATGGGGTCTGAATACATGTAGCGGTTTAAATTTGCATAAAACACATTTGATGTGGTGGGGTATTAATTACTTCACCACATTCATTTTGGCGAACCTAATTTAATTGAAAACATTTATCTACAATTTCACTTAAAATACTAACGTGTCTTTATATCTTCCATCTCTCAATCTTCCTTCCCAATAAATTTGCCTAATAATCATGAATCCTGCATTTACAGTAGTAATGCCAGCTTATAATGCTGCTGCATATCTATCTCAAACAATTGAATCGGTCTTAAGTCAAAGTTTTACTGATTTTGAACTCATCATAATTGACGATGGTTCTACAGATAATACTGGGGTAATCGCTTATAAATACAAGCAACTTGATAGCAGAGTAAAAGTTTTATTTCAATCCAATCAAGGAGTATCGGCAACTCGCAATAAAGGAATCAATCATTCTAACTCTAAATATATCGCCTTTATAGACGCAGATGATAAATGGTTCCCCGATAACTTAAAGTTACATTTCGAGCATCTAGAACAAAATCCCGACTTAGGTATTAGCTATGCAAAAGTAGAGTTTTTATACCCTGATGGCAAGCATACTGGGAAAGTAGCCAGAGGACGTTTAACAAATCTACAACCCGAGCATTTTTTGTATGAGAACCCTACTATGACGGTATCAAATATTGTGGTACGCAAAGAAGTATTTGCAGAAACTGGCTGTTTTGATTGCTCGATGAACTATTCAGAAGATATGAATTTTCTGTTTCGAGTTGCTTGTAGTCGCTGGAAGATTGAAGGTCTAAATAAAGTTCTTCTAGGGTATCGAACCACACAGGGAGGACTTTCGTCACAGCTTTATAAAATGGAAGAGGGCTGGGAGACTTTGATTAGTAAAGCCAGAGCAGTAGCACCCGAACTAATCAAGGAACATTATCTCAGAGCCAGAAGTAACCACCTACGCTATCTTGCACGTAGGTCTTTCCGGTTGAACCTTTCCCCTAAAGTTGGTGTTGATTTTTTGAATCGAGCCTTAAGCTCGGATTGGCAAATAGTAATAAGAGAACCAGGGACGACTTTAGTTACAATACTAGCTGTCTATGGCACTCAACTGGTCAGCTATCTTAATTTGCGTAAATTTTCTCATTTTTTATAAAGATTAGATAAACTTTATGTTTTTTTTATGTATGTTTACTAAATCACACTTTTCTATAAAGTATCATTTATCACAGGAGGCATCGTGGAGAAAGTAAAATAATATGACAGTATGCTATTTGATTCAGACCTATAAGAATCCAGAACAAATATACAGACTTGTTAGGTTAATTAAAAATACAACGGCTAATTCATTTGTTATTATCAGTCATAATTTTAGTAGTTGTAATTTAAATATCAGCTTATTAAAGAAATTCCAGAATGTTAAAGTAATTCATAATAATGGAGTTATGATGGGAAGCTTTGGCATTCTTCAGGGTTTTTTTGATGCAATCGCTTGGCTATTAAATCAAAATATCAAGTTTGATTGGTTAATCAATCTTACGGGTCAAGACTACCCTACACAGCCTTTATATAAAATTGAAAAGTTATTGTACAGTACAAAATATGATGGTTTTGTAGAGTATTACGATGTTTATTCAAAACAAAGCCCTTGGAGCAAAAAAGTAGTAGATACCAGATATTTATATAGTTACAAGCATTTTAAAGAATATTTATCGCCCCAGCAAAAATATATGCTAAGACCAATAAAGCATATAGTAAATAACTGCCAGCCTTTTTTTAGATTAGATTATTCCTATGGATTAATTCTGGGAATGAAAAACTTTTATCATTTATTTGATAAACATTTTACTTGCTATGGAGGTTCTTTTTTCACCACAATTTCTCAAGCCTGTGTCACATATTTACATAATTTTGTTCGGGAACATCCCCGAGTTTTAGATTATTATAAAAAGACTTTTATTCCAGAAGAGTCTTTTATACAGACTGTATTAGTTAATAGCAAACAATTTAACTTATATAACAGTAATTTCCGTTATACAGATTTTTCTGGTAGTCGTCACGGACACCCACGTATACTAACTGTTAAAGATTTTCCATCTTTAACTCAAGCTAATATTCATTTTGCACGTAAGTTTGATATGAATGTTGATAGTACAATTTTAGATAAACTTGACCGCAGAATATTGACAAATAAAGATATGAATATAGATATGTCTTCTATTCAATGCGTGACTAAGCGGAATAATTACGTGAATCTGTCAAACCATGAAATTGCATTTAACGAAAGCTAATGGCAGCTGCTTCAATTTTCATTCAATGAGTATAAATACATAGTCTATCTATTGCGAGTGAGTAGTTTGTTTTAGGATAAACTATTGACTCGCAATTAATTTTTTATTCCTACGACATTGTATAATTATTAATGAAAAAAAATAATATTATTGGTCTATTTTTTTATACCTAATAATTGATGATAAAACGATAAAAAGTTCATTTTACTGTTTCAAATTTTGATTTATGATTAACATTATTTATTGGTGATGTAAAATTTATTTGTTACCTCTACCGGAGTTGTGTGTTCTCATCACAGATGATTTATATATCGGTAACAGCTATGTCAAAGCCAATAGCTTATGCAATCAAAAATTTATCAGTAGGTAAATGATAATGCCTAAAATTTCAGTTGTTGTTCCAGCTTACAACTCTCAAAGTACAATTTTAGAGACAATATATTCTGTCTTGCAGCAAAGTTTTTCGGATTTTGAGTTAATAGTTATCAACGATGGTTCTACTGATAAAACATTGAGACTATTATCAACTGTGAACGATGCAAGATTAAAAGTTTATTCTTATCCAAATGGAGGTTTACCAGCAGCTCGCAATCGCGGTATAGTTCGTGCTACCGGACAATTTATATCTTTCATAGATGCTGACGATTTATGGACACCAGATAAATTAGAACTGCAATTACAAGCATTACAAAAAAATCCCCAAGCAGGAGTTGCTTATAGTTGGACTATTTGTATGGGTAATGATGGAAGTTCATTTCATCCGGGTATATCTGAAAGTTTTCAAGGTAATGTGTATTCCAACTTATTAGTTGGTAACTTTATCGGAAGTGGGTCAAATGTTCTTATCAGTCGAGAAGCAATTGAATCGGTCGGTTACTTTGATGAAAGTTTGAAATCATGTGAAGATTGGGACTATTGGATGCGATTAGCACCACAATGGGATTTTGTAGTTGTTCCCAAACCTCAAATAATCTATCGATTATCTTCTGGGGCCATGTCAAGTAAGCTCGATGTCATGGAAAAATATCAAACCCTGGTGTTGGAAAAAGCCTTTGCATCAGCACCACCACAGCTACAATATTTAAAAAAACAGGGTTTTGCTTATATCTACTTGTTTATGACCAGACTTTGCTTAAGTAGAGCAAATGATGTCAAAGTAGTTGAAGAAGCTGGTCAAAAGTTATGGAAAGCAATCCGTTTTTCCCCGAAAATATTGCTAACTAAGGAAGCTCAACTTTTGTTAATTAAGGTTTGTATATTACGAATTATCTCTCCAAAAATTGCTTCTAACATTTTGAGTAGAGCTATCAAAGTTCGTAATGTTGCTGACCCTAGGTTACAAGCTAGTTCGGTTAGGAGTTAGCAGTTAAAAGTTATAATTTCGCACTCTGTTAGCTCGGTGATGCGGTATTATTAAATCACTGTAGAGAATAAACAATATGTAACGCTTTAATTAACTTTCTTCGCAATGATTAATTTTCTCTTGAAAAGAAAATATTAGTTTTAAAAGTACAAACAATTATCTCAAATCTTTACTCGGGCAGAATTCTGTTAGTATTTGCATTGCTACCAGTTTATTTTGTGCAGTTACATCTACCAATTAATTATGAATCAGCTATCAATTAACAAAAAAGCATCTGTAATTATTCCCCTATACAATGCGGAAAAATATATTGAAAGAACTCTTAAATCGATTCTAAATCAAACATATAAAAATATAGAAGTGATTATTGTTGATGATGAATCTCCCGATAATAGCGTCAAAGTCTGTCAGAAATTCACAGACCCCAGAATTAAGATTGTTCATCAAAAAAATCGGGGTTTAGCTGGTTCGAGAAATACGGGTATTCGTCATGCTAGTGGTGAGTATTTAGCATTTATGGATGCTGATGATATTTGGTTACCGGAGAAGTTAGAAAAACATATCGCTCAGTTGGAAAGCAATCCAGAAGCGGGAGTTAGCTTTAGTCGTTCTGCTTTTATTGATGAAAACGATAAGCCTTTAGGTATCTATCAAATTACCAAACTTAACGATATTACTCCTCTCGATATTCTTTGTCGCAGTCCGATTGGAAATGGTTCTGCTGCTGTTTTTAAAAAAGCTGTATTTGACGATATCAGATTTCAGGATAATCTTTATGGCTATGTAGAAGATTATTATTTTGACGATACATTTAAGCTATCTGAAGATATTGAATGCTGGGTGAGAATCGCAATTACAACTAATTGGAAATTTGCAGGACTTGCTCAACCATTAACTCTTTATCGAGTCCATTCTCAAGGTTTATCTACTAACCTCAAAGTCATGTTAGATACGAGAGAGGATTTATTTAAAAAAACTGCTTCCTATGCTCCAGAACAAATGCAACGTTGGGTAAAACCTGCAAGAGCTTATCATTTTAGATATGTAGCAAGAAGGGCTATTACTATAAATAAAGGCGGTGTTGCTTTAAGATTAATGTATGGTTCAATAATGAATTATTGGCGCATTATCATAGAAGATTTTCAAAGAACCTTTGAAACTATTGCTGCTGCAATTTTACTTTGTGTGGTTCCCAAACCTCTATACAATCAAGTTAAATCTCTAGCTTTGAAGATAATTGGTAAACTACAGCAAAAAAGTATTAATAAAGACAGACTAAGAGAAGCATCATAAACATAAAGGCACTCATAAGAAGATATTTCACTATTGACTAAAACAATGCGTTTTATCAACTTACTAAGTAGTCGTCAGGGTCGAATATTCGGTATTGCATTTATTGCTCTTATAGCTACGTTTTTTGTTCAATTTTCCTTTAGCCCCAATCAAACGGTTCGGAATATATCCCAACAAATCACGCTAGCAAAAACTCGCTATCGACAGTACCCTGCTTTGGGTAATGCAAATGTAGCTATAGGTGGTGGAGGTTATGTAACTGGTGTCTACCTTCATCCAAAGAAACGTAATCTAGTTTATATAAAAACCGATATTGGAGGTTTCTATCGTTGGAATCCCGATAACTTAAGCTGGATACCTCTCAACGAACAACTGTCCTTAGCCAATAGCAATTATTACGGAGGAGAATCTTTAGCGCTTGACCCAAAAGACCCAAATATTGTATACGTTGCAGTAGGCAAATATACGGCCCAATGGTGGCAGCATAAAGGAACTATTCTCAAATCTCTTGATAGGGGGAAAACTTGGACTAAACTAAGCTTAGACTTAAAAATGGGTGGTAATGAACCGCAAAGATGGACTGGTGAAAGATTAGCGGTTAATCCTTTCAATTCTCAAAATCTATTTTTTGGTTCTCGTCAGGATGGGTTGTGGAAGTCTGAAGATGCTGGCAAGAATTGGAGCAAAGTCAAATCATTTCCCATACTTAATGACGATATTGGTATTAACGCTATTACTTTTGATAGACGCGAAAAGAATACTCTTTATGCTGTCGCTTATAAAAGTGGAGTCTATAAATCCATCGATACCGGTAAAACTTGGAAACTAATTCCTAAATCTCCCACCGAGGTCAACCGTCTGGTGATGGGGAAAGGGGATAACTTGTATGTAACTCATACCAAGGGTGTCAGTAAATATGTTAAAGGTAATTGGAAAGATATCACACCCGCTAAAAATCGAATAGCATTTAACGCTATTGGTGTTAACCCCAGAAATAGGGACGATATCATGGTTGCTACTTACAGCGATGCATCTACAGAAATTTTCCACTCCTTTGATGGTGGAAGCAAGTGGAATCAGCAGAAACGCCAAGCTAATAATACTATTTCTTGGTGGTCTGAATATATGAAGTCAAAGCCTTCGGTGGCAAGTATCGAATTTGACCCGTGGAACCTAAGTCGAGTTTGGTTGACAGACTGGTATGGGATATGGAGAACTGACAATGTTAATCGCAATCCGGTTGTGTGGACGAATTTCCAACAGGGACATGAAGAGGTTGTCACTTTTACCTTAGTTTCAACTCCTTCGGGAGCATTAATTAGCGGTTTAGCAGATGTCGAGGGATTTTACCATGACAGGGGTCTAAATGCTTATCCATCAAAAATGTTAAGTAGTAAACCTCATGATTTTCAAGATACTTATAGCATTGATTACAGTCAAAAAAGCCCTTTAAAAATGGTAAGGGTTGGGGGAAGTCGTCATAACAATACTTACAGCGGAGCTACTTCTAAAGATGGTGGAAAAAGTTGGCAGAAGTTTGCTAATTTCCCCCGGAATCAACTAGGAACGCGAGTTGCTATGTCTGCGACTAATCCGAATTTGTTCGTTGTTACCCTCAGCGGTACTCAACCCGTAAGGACTAAGGATGGTGGTGCTTCATGGATTCCGGTTTCTGGTTTACCTGACGGTCACGAGGGTAATTGGAATTGGACGCAACCTTTAGTTGCTGACAAGGTTGATGGTTATTCTTTTTATTATTATGCCGATGGCAAAGTTTATCGAAGCAGCAACGGTGGTAAATCTTTTAAGGTTGTTTCTGAGTCTTTACCCCATGCGGATTTTTTCTCTTTGAAGACTGTATCAGGTGTTAAAGGTGAATTATGGCTGAGTCTCGATAATCAAGGACTCTACCATTCAACCGATAGAGGGGAAAACTTTACTCAAATTGCGGGAGTAGATAAAGCATATTTGATTGCATTAGGCAAGCCCAAAATTGGAAATCAAGGTAACGCGCTTTATTTGTACGGAGAAGTCCGTAACCTTGGTAAAGGAATATTTCGCTCTTTAAATAATGGTAAAACCTGGCGAAGAATAGGCAATAAAAATAAACCTATTGGTAATGACCCCAACGTGATGGAAGCGAGTTCTACAGAGTTTGGCTTAGTTTTTGTTGGTACCAACGGGAGAGGAATTTATTACGGTAAATAATTCTAAAAAACAGTAAATAAACCAAAATCACGATAATTTTTGATTAAAATAATGACTACAAATAACATCTACACCCACCAGTTTGACGAAATAGAATTACTTGGAACTAAATTTCACAAAGTTCGAGTTCAAGAATTAATTAATTTTATTGTTAAATCCGCAGCCATTAACAAAAAAACAGTAGTAGGAAATGTTAACGTCCGAGCAATGAATTTTGCTTGTGAAATGCCTTGGTATAAGGATTTTATTAATAGGTCAGACTTAGTATTTTGCGATGGATTTGGCGTATTAATGGGCGCAAAAATGTGTGGCTGCGGTGTAAAATCAGAACATCGTATGACCTGTCCAGACTATATTGAAAATTTGGCTATTTCTTGCGAGCAGAATAATGTTTCGCTGTATTTGCTAGCAGGAAAGCCCGGTGTTGTAGATAAAGCTATTGCAAAATTGAAGCTGATTGCGCCAAATTTAAAAGTGAAAGGACATCACGGTTACTTTCATAAATCTGGTATCGAAAACGAGTATGTTGTAGATGAAATTAATCAATTTCAACCCGACGTACTATATGTTGGCTTCGGAATGCCATTACAAGAACGTTGGATTATTGATAATTTTGATAGCATTAATGCAAAAGTTTTTCTACCCTTGGGAGCTTGTCTAGACTTTTACACAGGTGCAGTATATCGGGGTCCTCGCTGGATGACTAACCGTGGACTTGAATGGCTATCCAGAATGTTTACCGAACCAAAAAGATTATGGCAACGTTATGTTGTTGGTAATCCGCTATTTTTTTATCGTCTTATGAAAGAACGCTTTGCAAAACTTTTCAAAAAGAATAGCAAACCATCATCAATATATTAAGAAGAATCGCATATCTCTCAAGTTAACTTGACTATTCTGTCTCAATTTAGTGCTAGAGCTATTAAATTTATAATTTTCTTTTTTTGTAATCGAAACAAAATAAAAAATTGACAAATATTGATAAAATAAGGTTATTTATGAAATATTAAATAAATATTAATATTCATAAAGCAGTTCTTTGGTATTTGTCAAAAAATTAGCAAGTCTTGTTTGAAGTGAATGAAGCAAGATTAAATATTCCCCCAGCAGCAGCAACTTCTAACAACAAGCACCAATGGTGTTTATACAGGTGTAATACTAATTATGGCTTATCGTTCTCTACCAGTAGTAAATTTTCAACCTGACTTAAGGTCAGCCAAAGGAACCAACTTAAGGAAAGGGATTGCTATTAGGTTCCTCAGAGTAGTAACCCTTGCTTCTTTAGATATTGTTGCTTTGAGCTTAGCATGGACTCTAGCAATTAATTTCGGTACTTTTTTGGAATCACCTTGGACAAAAAAGCCTTCATTTATTTTGCTAATTCTTATAGTTGGAATTGGTATGATTGCCACCAAGGGTTTGTATTCACCGGGTATCTTTCGTCGGAATTATACTGCTCTAATCAAAGCTGTTACTCTCTCGGAAATTGCTCTATTATTAATTGCTTTTCTGTATGAACCAGATGGTTATGTTTCACGCTCAAGCTTTTTAATATTCTGGTTATTGTCGATAACTTTTACCTGCACCGGACGCTTTATTTTTGACTTATCAACAAAACTATTGCGTAAAAAAGGAGCAATTCGCTATCCGATTTTTGTAATTACCGATTCCCAAGATAGAGATGATTATATTAGGTTTATTAAGAAAGAAAATTGTTACAACCTTGAAGGTATTGCTGATTCAACAAGTCTAGACAGAGAAAAGCGACAAACAACCTTTGAATTTATGAAAAAACAAGGTGTAGTTGAGGCTTTTGTCTCTTGGAATGCAATAAAAAATCGTCTGTATATTTGTTGGCATTTTCAGACTGCTGGTATAACTTTACGCATACTACCCACAAGTAGTTATATCTATCACCCTAAATCTACACTTTGGTCGATTGGTAAAGTTCCTTGTTTGACAATTCCAGCACCAATTATTGCTGGTAGCGACTTTTGGATTAAGCGGTGTTTTGACCTTTGCTGTTCGATTATTTTATTAATCCTGTTTTCACCTCTGTATCTATTAATCGCTTTACTAATTAAACTTGATTCTCCCGGTCCAATATTTTTTAGACAAGAGCGAATTGGTTTACATTGTAAAAAATTTAAGATTTGGAAATTCCGTACCATGGTAACAAATGCGGAAAAATTGCAAGCTAATTTAGAAGCGAAAAACGAGATTAAAGATGGGGTTATTTTCAAAATGAAAGACGACCCTCGTATCACGAAAATTGGTAAATTCCTACGTCTTTACAGCTTGGATGAATTACCACAATTATTTAACGTCCTGTTAGGTGATATGAGTTTAGTTGGACCTCGTCCTCTTCCTGTAAGAGATGTTGAAAAATTTCAAACACCTCACTTTATTAGACAAGAAGTTTTACCCGGTATTACAGGTTTATGGCAAGTTTCAGGTCGTTCGGATATCGAAAAATTCGAGGATGCGGTTAAATTAGATATCAGCTATATCGAAGACTGGTCTATCCTTCTCGATATGAAAATTTTATTACAAACTGTACGAGTTGTTTTACAAAAGACTGGTGCTTATTAAGTAAGTTTTATTTAGAGGGGAAGCTTATAATTTATTATTCCCCTCTTTCATAATAGGGAAAATAGAAAGACTTTAATACGCTATTATTTTGAGATATCAAAAAAAGTTATATAAATTCATAATGAATAATATTTTAACGATTATCATTGAGAAATTAATTCAGTAGAAGATATTTTTATATGTATTTTTCTTTAATAAAATGAAAATACTGCCTAAAATATTCTCCCACAAAATAATTTTATGTCTAGACTTTTTCTATTTATATCATCCAAATTATCTTCAATAATATACGCTTAGCAAGTTTGGTTTTGTGAATTATTCCTATATGTATTTGTTAAGCACTATATTTATTTATAGATAGAAAATAAGAAATGAGATTTTATTATGTAGTTCTATTTAATGGTATACCTGCATGATAATTGATTGATATGAGTTACAGGGGTCATCAAGATGGTAAAAAATATTAGCTTTGAAAAAATCTCCTTGAAAGAAAGATTAATTACCACTATCTTCGGAGGTATTCCAAATATTTTTTTTGGTAAAAAAATCAGAAATATAGTTTATAGAAGTCTTTTTAGTCAGATAGGTGATTCGGTTAATATTCAACATTTTGTAGAACTGATTGGAACTCCTTCGATTGAAATTGGGAATCAAGTAAGTCTTTTGAAAGGAGTGCAAATTAATGCTTTAGGACATCCAAATAATAAGATAAATATAAAAGACCGAGCTAGATTAGAACGTGGTGTGGATATTCGTTCGTTGTACGATACGCATATCACGATTGATGAAAATGCATATATCGGTCCCTATGTGGTTATTGCTGGTACGGGAAATATTAAAATTGGTAAAAACTGTTTAATAGCACCACATTGTGGAATATTTGCCAACAATCACATTTTCTCAGACCCCACTCGACCTATTGAAGAGCAAGGTATAACTAGCAAGGGGATTGTAATTGAAGATGATTGTTGGTTAGGACATAATGTTACGGTAATTGATGGAGTAAAGATTGGGA
>ERZ1740068.670-NODE-670-length-14320-cov-3.984227_pt1 | contig 14320 bp, 15 predicted proteins | sample MGYA00581735_ERZ1740068 | MGnify/ENA primary metagenome ERZ1740068 (study PRJEB43018, sample SAMN04849740) | marine metagenome | isolation source: floating plastic debris | place: Pacific Ocean | collected 2008-08-30 | study: EMG produced TPA metagenomics assembly... | reverse complement strand
AGTAAACTATTGTGATATGTTTCTGAGTAGATGGTATAATAATTTTTATCAAATGGATTTTGTGTAATAAAATTAAAAATAAATAACTCATTACTAATCGTATTTATTTTTTTTTCAAAGATTGCTTGTGGTTCTTCTACATATTGTTTTGTTGGTAATAAAATAAAATCGGTTTGATTTTTTTTCAAATTTTTTGAAGTTTGCCTAAATGAATATATTTCATCTAGGTTTGTTTTTTTTACTATATAGTTTTCAAATACTTTTTCATTAGGTAATGAGTATTCTTTAAGTTCTACTAAAGTTTGTAAGTTTGGAAATAGAATTTGAATTTCATTAAGATGTTGCGGGCGTTTATTTTGGTGGGCTTTTATTTTGATTAATTTTTTTTTATCTCCTTTATGTGCCCGTACTGTCGCATTATAAGTTTCTTTGAATGCTGTTTTTTGATGATCTAACCTTCGCTGAATTGGAGGTGTTGTATCTTCATTTTTTGGTGTGAATGGTTCAAATATATTTGAGATATCACTTTTAATATTTTTTGTTAATCGTGGTAGAGTGTCATCTTTTAGTTCTGTTATGATATTAGTTACAATTTTTTTAGTTGTTTTTATATCTTCTTTTATAGCTTCTACCATTTCTTCACGAGTTAGAGGCTCATCCATTGGAAGTTCAGAATTAGAAATAACAATATTTTGATAGTTTATATCTATTTGTGAATTTGGTTCTGTATTTTTTTGGGTTTTTATTTCTTGTGTTTCTTTGTTATGTAATTCTGTACTGGTGTTATCGGTAAAACTTTGAAAAGATTTGTAATCTGTTCTTTTTTGATTTTTTAAATCAAGTTTGAATACTCGAACGGATTCATAATTTTCAATGAATTCTTCCCAAATATCAAAATTATCAACATCAAAAAATTTAAAATATTTTTGTAAGCTAGGTTTTCTAGCTAAATATACTGCTTCATTAGTTTGTTCAGGCAACTGATACAACTCCTCTAAAATATCAAAAGTAAGCCTATTAAAAGTTGTTTTAAAGCGATTAAACTTTTCTAAAGACTGAAAAAATTGGTTTAGATCAATATTCTTTTGATTTACTTGATGAACATCTAAATCAAGTATAAAATTATTGTTTTGTAGAATTCTATTTTCAAGTTTTTGTTTTCGGCGTTTTGGCACTATGCATCCTAATTGTTCAGCTTTAGAAGGTTTTATATATTTTAAATCTTGATTTAAGATTGGTTCTTGTAAAAAAAAATATTCAAATTGTTGAAATATTTCTTTTTGGTTTGCATATAATTTAGGTGATGAAATTTTTTTATATCGATTTTGTAAAGATTGATCAATAGAATTTTCTAAACACATTGATTCAATAGTTAAATGATCTAATAAGCTTAAGGTTGATGAAGATCCTTCGGCAGTGTTTGGCGTTTTGATCTGATAAATACTTTCAAAAATATCTCTTGGTTCTTGTATCCATGTTATTGAAGTTTTTAATAATTCTGAGATTAATTGGGGACTATGTTTTAGTGTTGTTTGGCTATTTTGAATACTATACTTTAATAAATTTTTAATAAAATCAATTTCAACAATCAAATTGTTTTTACATTTTTCGAGTGGTTTTGTTAATTCTGAAGATGATGAAGATTGATCTTGTATTTTATATTTTAAGCATAGTGTTGAATTGTTTTGTGTGATAGATTGAGTAGATAATTCTTTTTCAAATTGTGTTATATTGGTAAATAATATCATAGAGGCAAAGTTTTATTTGTATGTATTAAATTAATTTGGTTTCGATAATAACTATTATAGCATGTAAAACTTTTTTACCTTTTTTTTCTTATAATAAATTGTGAACATTAAGCATTAAGCTTTAAATGTTATAAAAATTTAAAAAATTTTATTATCTTTATAATTTCTTGTTTTTATGAAAAACAATTTCAAGTTTGTGTGTTTATTTCTATTTTCGTTTTTAGTGATTTATCAAACACCAGTACGAGCAGATTTAAACCAGTTGGTACCTTGTAAAGATTCAGCTCAATTTCATAAACGATTAGATAACACAGTTAAAAAATTGGAAGGTCGCTTAAAAAAATATGATGCTGCTAGTCAACCAGGACAAAACTTACAAACTCAAATTCAAGCAACTAAAGTACGTTTTGCTAAATATGAGTCAGAAGGGTTATTATGTGGAAAAGATGGTTTACCTCATTTAGTTGCAGATGGTAGGATTGGACATGCTAAAGAATTTGTAATACCTGGGTTATTATTTCTTTATATTACAGGTTGGATTGGTTGGGTTGGTCGAAAATATGTTCAATATGCGGCTACTACAAAAAATCCAAATGAAAAAGAAATTATTCTTGATGTACCTTATGCATTAAAAAGTATGACCACAGGGTTCATTTGGCCATTAGAAGCGTGGCAAGAGTTAGTTAATGGGGAATTATTAGCTAATGAAGATGAAATTACTGTTTCACCACGATAATACGTATTAATCTTGATTTTTCCATTTTTTTTTATGAAAAATTTATTAAAATACTTGTCAACAGCACCTGTTTTGATGTTTTTATGGATGAGTGTAACAGCTGCAGCTATCATTGTTGTAAATTTTTTATACCCTGATGCTCTGTTCTTCCCTACTTTATTCTAAAAGCAAATTTTATTTATATTTACCTTTTTTTTTTTAGAAACAATTTTATGACTCCATCATTATCAAATTTTTTTTTAAGTCTAATAGCGGGCGGTGTGGTTGTAGCTGCTATTGGTGCAGCATTAATTTTTGTGAGTCAGTTTGATCCAATTCGTCGAACTGGTCAAAAATAAAAGTTTTGTAATATGTTAAATTTTATTATTGAGCCTGCAAGTCTATTGGGTATTTTAGTGGGATTTGTTATGCTTTTATTTTATTTGATTTTAGTTACATATCCAAAATTAGCCTTCCAGGAAGATATTTTTATTATAACTTTAGGTTTAGTTTATAGTTGTATTATTTTAATTCATGGATGGCGTTTAGATCCAATTTTAGTATTTGCTCAAGGTGTTATTGTTTCAATTCTTTTAATTTCTGGGTGGTCTTCTTTACGATTAAGAGCCCTTGTTCATGTTTTGAATTTGAAAAACAATTAAAGTAGTTTTCTTGGTTTCTATAGTTTAAATTTTTATTTCATAAATGTATGAAAAAGTTTTTTTTATTAGCAGTAGCATTGTGTTTTACATCTGTTTCATGTTCAGCAATTGAATTAGATGAGGCGTCACGTACCGTAGTTGTTAATAATAAAGGTAAAACAGCTATTTTAAGCTTGGAGCAAGTGAAGCGTGGAAAGCGTTTATTTAATGCTTCTTGTAGTCAGTGTCATACTGGGGGGATTACGAAAACAAATCCTAATGTTGGTTTAGATCCTGAATCTTTGAGTTTAGCAAATCCCCCACGTAATACTGTTGACTCATTAGTTAGTTATATGAAAAATCCAACAACTTATGATGGATTAGAGTCAATTGCAGAAATTCATCCAAGTACAGCTAGTGCTGATATATTTCAACGTATGAAAAGTTTAACAGAAGAAGATTTATATGCCATTGCAGGTCATATTTTGACACAACCAAAGATTGTTTCAGAAAAATGGGGTGGCGGCAAAATATATTATTAAATAATATATAATAACAATTAGGTACATAAAATTCTTTTTTATTTTTATTTTTATTTTTATCTTTATGTCTAAAAATTTTACAAAACTTTTAGTTTTAGGTTTATTTTTGCAAGCACATCTTCAGCATTAGCTGTTGATATTGAAAATGGTGAGCGCGTGTTTTCGGCAAACTGTACTGCTTGCCATGCAGGGGGTAATAACGTTATTATGCCAGAAAAAACATTAAAAAAAGATGCTTTGAAGGATAATGGTATGAATAGTGTTGATGCTATTGAGTACCAGGTAACTAATGGTAAGAATGCTATGCCAGCTTTTGGTGGTCGCTTATCGGATGGAGAAATCGAAGATGTAGCTAATTATGTTTTATCACAATCAGAAAAAGGTTGGGATTAAGTTATAATTAATTTAAAGCTAAGCATGTAGCTCAATGGATTAGAGCATTAGATTCCGACTCTAAAGGTTGAGGGTTCAAGTCCCTCCATGCTTAGTTAATAAATCAAATATGCTGGTATCATACTAGTGATGTTATTAGCATTCGTGGCCGAGTGGTTGAAGGCAGCGGACTCATAATCCGTTTTCGTAAGAACATCACTGGTTCGAATCCAGTCGAATGCATTAAAATTTTCTTTTTAATCGTGCTGCTTTTCCAGTTGCTTTGCGAAGATAATATAGTTTTGCTCTACGTACTTTTGAATGTTGAATAATTTGGAGTTTTGAAATTTTAGGGGAATGAATTGGAAGTACTTGCTCTAATCCAAATTTTCCAATAAATCTTCTAATTGTTATTGTCTGGTTGATTCCACCATGTTTTTTTGCAATAACAATACCCTCAATTTTTTGAGTTCTTTCCTTGGCACCTTCTTGAACTTTGTAGTTTAAGCGAATAACATCACCAGTTTTTACTTTTGTTGTGTTTCTTAGGTGATTATTTTCAACTAAGTTTATTAATTCTAATCCGCTTTTGGGGTTAAGTGAAGTATTTAACACATTCTTTTCCATAATTAATTGATTGATTGATTTTTTATAGGATTCTAGTAATATGATATCATATTACCTATATATGTTTTTTTTATGAATTTGTAGGAACTATTTGATTGTCAATAACCGTTTAAGTAATTCAATTAAAGATGGGTTTTAAAGGTATTTTTTAGACAAAAGAGAAATCACTATTTAACATTTGATTTAATTCATTAAATTCGTAATTTCTGTGACATTTGTTATTTGACCATTAGTAACATTTCCCATATGTAATGTATATTTACCTAGAGTATTAAATGTTCTAGCCCCAACGGATCCTAGAAAACCTAGTGCTGGTACTCCCAAATAGTTTGATACTAATGCAGTTCCAGAAGCAGTTGCACCTATTGTTCCACAGACGCAACTTGCCCCAAAACACACTTTTGAGACTGGATTAGGTGAACCATAAAAATTAACAGCAGCGCGACCTGCAGTACACGCACTATCAACACAAATACCAGCGTTAGTAGCACTTGGTACTAGATCTACTGCTCTAGTTACTGACTCCACCATTCTAGTTACTGACTCCATCATTAAAGTTGTTGGGGTTGGTGCTAAATCAAGCATATTACCACCTCCCGTTTAAATTTCTTACACATAATAATTTTTTTTTTATTCATAAATAATTATTTTAGTAAATTAGATAGTTCGTTGATATCTACATTTTTAGATATGTCGATGATATTTATATTTACTTGACCCTTAGCAAGATTCCCCATGTGCAATGTGAATTTACCTACACGATTGAATGTTCTAGCGCCAAGTGTTCCTGCCAGACCCACATGCGAGATTCCCAAATAGTTTGATACTAATGCAGTTCCAGAAGCAGCTGCACCTATTGTTCCACAGACGCAACTTGCTGCAAAACATGCTTTTGAGATTGGGTTGTATGTTGTATAAAAATTGACAGCAGCGCAACCTGCGGTACATGTGCCATCAGCACAAATAACAGCGTTACCAACAGTTGGTATACTATTTAGTATTTCTGTTATTGCTTCAATTAATTTTGGATGGGATTCAAAAATTGAAGTATTTACCATATTAAATTTAATCGATTTTTTTTTTTTATTAATTATTGTAATTGTAAATTTTTTATAAGTCAAGGTTGCTGAGTATTTTTTCTTTTTTCTCGTGTTCACTATTAAACTTAATACCCAAATCAACTACTAAATGGCCTTAAACTGACTCTAAATATTTTTTCAAAGCACATTTTAATACTTCTAATTGTATATAGAAATATTATTTTTATAAAGTATACCACTTCATACTGAAAAGATATTTTAGTAGCATTTTCTGATTATAGTGGAGTCTTTTTTTATAAAATGGTGAAGAACAACTAAATTTAATAGGATATCTTTGATTCTACCATCCTAAGGCGTTTTGATATAAATTATTTATAATTCTTGCAATCGGATGGTATTCATTCAGTTAGGAAGAAATTAAAATAAAACGAATCAATGCTCAATTGGGGTTTTATTTAACTTAGCAAATTTGCAAGCCGAAGAAGTTCTCGATGTGCTTGAATTTACATTACTCATGCCTAACTAATGAAAATTTGAAATATAATTGAAAAGCAATTTGATTAAAGATTACAATTATTTACTGGTCGAGTATTTTTTTGAAGAATTAGAATCAAAATTAGTTGAAGAATATATTTTTTATTTCGTAAAATTATTATTGTTTTAATATTTTTATATCGATTGATTAGTTGAAAAATTATGGTCTTTTCGGGTGAATTTAAAAACATATTTCAAGACAAACCGTTACTTTGATTATAACAGTAGAAATGATTGACCTAAAAAAGTTTAGACTACTTTTAAAATTTATTAAGAGTTTAGAGAGACTCTTACTGAGTAATTGTATTTAACGTTAAAGATTTTTTAAATGTATCTCATTTTTACTATAATTCGTTCAATACTTACAAAATACTTTTGTTTTATTGATCTGTTAATAGTTTTGTCACTAGCCCTAAGCTTGAACTATATTCAGTGTAAAAAATTAAAAAGTTGGGTAACTTGAATCTTATTGTTTGGACATAGCCATTTAAAAGCCACATCTTGTTAAATAGTCGAAGAAAGTAACAAAATCAAACCGAACCAAGGATTTAATCCTTGGTTCGGTTTGATTTTGTTACTTTCTTCGACTATTTAACATTTGAATTAACTCATTAAATTAGCAATTTCTGCGGAATTTGTTATTTGACCACTAGTAACATTCCCCATGTGCAATGTGTATTTACCCAGATAATTAAATACCCTAGCGCCAAATGCTCCTGCAACACCTACTTGTGGGAGTCCCATATAGGATGTTACGAATGCAGTTCCAGAAGAGGCTGCACCTATTGTTCCACAGAGGCAACTTGCCCCTAAACATACTTTTGAGATTGGATTGGATGAATAATAAAACAAATTAATAGCAGCGCGACCTACGGTACACGCACTATCAGCACAGATTGCAGCGTTACTCACAACTGGCGTGTTAGCACCAACGAAATCTGTAATTTTAGTAGTTGATTCTATTAGTAATGTTGCCGGGGTTGGTGCTAAATCAATCATGTTAGCACCTCCTTTTTAACGAGATTTACTTTAAATATATTTAGCATAATTTATTTATTTATTTATTTAACATACACTATCTTTTTATAATGTCTATTATATAGGATATATATTGTGGATGTCAAGAGTGCCGAGTATTTTTTCTTTTTTTTCGTGTTCACTATTAAACCTTACTTATATTTACCGTTCTAAGCTTGAATTATATTCGGTGTAAAAAATTAAAAAGTTGAATAACTCGAATCTTCTTCTTTTTCTTGGACATAACTTAGATTAAATTGTTTAATTCTTTTATTTTTTTATATATTCTTTTATAATGTATTATGAATGCAAAATCTTTTTGATTTGCAATATTTTTAAATTTTTTTAATTAGTTTTTATGTTTACACATTATTCAATGTCAATATTGCGAGTTTTAGATCATGCTGAGATGCTTGCAAAAAAAATTGGGGATTCTAAAATTGCCCCTGAACATATTCTTTTTGGTTATCTTGTAGAACAAAATTCGTTAGCTGGAGAGTTAGTTTTAAGTTACGGGTTAGATCCAAAATTGTTTTTAGATTCAATGCGTATTGTTCATCAAAAGCGAGGTATTGTTAATTCATTGAATGTGCATAATCAGCCAATTTTAACTAGATTTCAATTTGCAATAGTTTCTATTTGGAGTGAACGGACTAATTTGTTTTTGAGTGGGAATCGAGTACGTCCATATACTTTAAAATTTACTCCTATGACGATTCGTATTTTTAAAAAATCTTTTTATTACGCAAATCGTCGAAAAGATATAGTTATCCCTGAGTTATTATTAGGTGTTTTATTTTCACGCGCAGAAGGAATTTCTGATTTAATTTTTCAAATCACTGATTATAATAGAGCAAAAGTATTATTTCGTTTAAATAAATTATTACCCGAGTTGCGTATACGATCAAAATGTTTGTATTTTGGTTCTGAAGCTGATTTTATGTATCGAATTCCAACAGAGTCAAACTTTAAGGAAAATTTTACTTGGTTGGCTAGGCCTATCTACCGTCAGTTTAAACAACCAGAAATGACTTTGTCAAAAATTTATGATGTTGAGTCGTATACAGATTATTTTAGTTTTTTCTATAACTCTAAATCAGAAAATTACTCAAAAACCTATTTTGGGCAGGAGTTTAAAAGTTTTGGAAAATCTTTAGTTAGTTTTTCACAGTATCCTAAATATATAAAAGAGGCTCAACTGGTTTTTTCAAATTCGTTAAAATCATTAATGTCAATAACTTTTTTATCTGCAAAAAATAAAAAGGTTCAGTCATCTTTTCAAAATCGTTTGATAGTTGGGTCAAATTGGAGTCAAAAAGTCAAATAAATTAGGAGATTTATTTTTTTATTGGTCGTATTTATTCTTAATTAATAATGATTAGATCTATTTATTTTTAATAGTATAATTATTGTTATAATTGGTAAGTTTTTTATTAACTTAAAATTTTTTTTTAGTAATATTTTGCAAAACTTTTGAAACATTGTAAAATCTAAGTTAATAAGAAAGGTATTTCATTACATAAACAAATGTTTTGTAGTGTAATTATTTTTTAGGGAAAGAATAGTGTGTCTTCATGAAAATTAATTATTGGATGTATGCAGGTCCAGCGCATATTGGTACATTGCGAGTTGCAACTTCGTTTAAAAGAGTTCATGCGATTATGCATGCTCCGTTGGGAGATGATTATTTTAATGTAATGCGCTCTATGTTAGAGAGAAAACGTGATTTTACCGCGGTCACTACAAGTACAGTAGATCGTCATGTTTTAGCTCAAGGATCAAAAGAAAAGGTAATTCAAAATATTACACGAAAAGATGATGAAACTAATCCAGATTTAATTGTTTTAACACCTACTTGTACATCAAGTATTTTACAAGAAGATTTAGAAAACTTTGTTCAAAGAGCTAATTTATCAACTACTTCCGATGTAGTATTAGCTGATGTTAATCATTATCGGGTAAATGAGTTGGAAGCAGCCGATCGTACTTTAGAGCAGATTGTTGTACATTATTTGCAAAAATTAGAAAGTGATACTATATTTCAAAAATCAAAAATTCCATCGGTGAATATAATTGGAGTTTGTAATTTAGGTTTTCATGGTCAACATGATATTACGGAATTAAAAAAATTATTTTATGATTTAGGTATTAAAATTAATTTAATTATTCCTGAAAACGCAAGTGTTTGCGATTTAAAAAAATTACCAGAAGCTTGGTTTAATTTTGTACCTTATAGAGAAATTGGTTTGCTAACTGCAAAGTATTTGCAAGAAAAATACCAGATGCCTTTTATTGCTGATTCACCTATTGGTGTAACACAAATATCAAAAGTAATTAAAGAAATTGAAAAAATATTAGTAGCATCTGCATATAAGGTTTCGTTTAATAAGTATATTCAAAATCAAACAAGATTTATATGTCAATCTGCTTGGTTTTCGCGTTCTATTGATTGTCAAAATTTAATTGGGAAAACTGCAGTTGTATTTGGGGATGCAACTCATGCAGCAAATATAGCTAGGGTGTTAACCATGGAAATGGGTATTAAAGTTTTATTATGTGGATCTTATTGCCAATCTGATGCAACTTGGTTTAGACAAGAAGTACAATCTTTTTGTGACAACATTTTAATCAGTAATGATCAAAACTTAGTAGCAGAACAGATTCAACATTTAATGCCCGATGCTATTTTTGGTACACAGATGGAGCGTCATGTTGCAAAACGATTGAATATTCCATGTGGGGTTATTTCTGCTCCAATACATATTCAAAATTTCCCATTGGGTTATAAACCATTTTTAGGCTATGAGGGTGCTAATCAAATTGCTGATTTAATATATAATTCTTATACGCTAGGAATGGAAGATCATTTGTTAGAAATTTTTGGTGGTCATGATACAAGTGCTATTGTTGGTAAAGCAATAGAACCAAAAATAGGTGAAATTAATTGGGATAATGAAGCTTTAGTTCAGTTAAGTAAAATTCCAAAATTTGTCCGACAAAAAGTAAAAAATAAAACTGAAAATTTTGCTCAATCAAAAAACATTTCTTTAATAACGTTAGATACTTTGTATCAAGCAAAAGCTAGTGTGTAAAAAATCAATATTCTTTATTAACTGTAAAAGGTTTTCATTGTGAGAACTTTTTATAGTTAGTAAAAAATATTAATTAATAATAATTATATTAAATTTTATTAATACATTTATATACATTAATAAAATTTTTTAAACCTTTTTAACTATAGAATATAGAATGAAATGCATTAGTGCATGATACTTCAAAACCTATTAAATAAAATCTCTTTTCCAAGGAGGAAATATTAAATGTCAACAGTAGAACAACGTACTCGAATTAAAAGTGATCGTTACGAGTCTGGTGTAATCCCTTATGCAAGAATGGGTTACTGGGATGCAAATTATTCAATCAAAGAAACTGATGTTCTTGCATTATTCCGTGTTACGCCACAACCAGGTGTAGACCCTGTAGAAGCAGCAGCAGCAATTGCGGGTGAATCTTCTACAGCTACATGGACTGTAGTATGGACAGATTTATTAACTGCATGTGACGTATATCGTGCTAAAGCATTCCGTGTGGATGCTGTACCAAGTGGTGAAGATCAATTCTTTGCTTATATTGCATATGAATGTGATTTATTCGAAGAAGGCTCTCTTGCAAACTTAACAGCTTCTATCATTGGTAACGTATTTGGTTTCAAAGCTGTAAAAGCTCTTCGTTTAGAAGATATGCGTATTCCTTATGCATACCTTAAAACTTTCCAAGGTCCAGCAACAGGTGTTATTGTAGAGCGTGAGCGTTTAGATACTTTTGGTCGCCCACTTTTAGGTGCAACTGTAAAACCAAAACTAGGTTTATCGGGTAAAAACTATGGTCGTGTAGTTTATGAAGGTTTACGTGGTGGTTTAGATTTCTTAAAAGATGATGAAAACATTAACTCACAACCATTTATGCGTTGGAGAGAGCGTTTCTTATATGTAATGGAAGGTGTAAACCGTGCAGCTTGTATGACTGGTGAAGTTAAAGGTTCTTACCTAAATGTTACTGCAGCTACTATGGAAGAAATGTATGCTCGTGCTGAATTTGCTAAACAATTAGGCTCTGTAATTGTGATGATTGACCTTGTTATTGGTTATACTGCAATTCAAACCATGGCTATTTGGGCACGTAATAATGATATGATTCTTCACTTACACCGTGCAGGTAACTCTACGTATGCTCGTCAAAAGAACCATGGTATTAACTTCCGTGTAATTTGTAAATGGATGCGTATGTGTGGTGTTGACCATATTCACGCTGGTACTGTAGTAGGTAAATTAGAAGGTGATCCAGCAATGGTTAAAGGTTTCTATAACAGTCTTTTATTACCAGTTATGGAAGTGGATCTTGCAAGAGGTATCTTTTTCGATATGGACTGGGCTTCATTAAGAAAATGTTTACCTGTAGCTTCTGGTGGTATTCATTGTGGACAAATGCATCAATTAATCTATTACTTAGGAGAAGATTGTGTTCTTCAGTTTGGTGGTGGTACAATTGGTCACCCAGATGGTATTCAATCAGGTGCAACTGCTAACCGTGTAGCTTTAGAATGTATGATTTTAGCTCGTAACGAAGGTCGTAATTACTTCAATGAAGGGCCAGAAATCTTAAAAGAAGCGGCTAAATATTGTGGTCCTTTACAAACAGCATTAGACTTATGGAAAGGTATTACATTTAATTATGCTTCAACAGATACTGCTGACTTTGTTGAAACACCAACAACATCTAGATAATCATAGAGATTAGTATTAAAAATTTTTTAAGGAGTAAGTAAGTATGATCATGCGTTTACAACAAGGAGCTTTTTCCTTTTTAACTGATTTATCAAATGACCAAATTAAAAAGCAAGTTGAATATTGTATTGCAAACAACTATTCTGTAGGTATTGAGTGGACTGATGATCCACACCCACGTAATGCGTATTGGGAAATGTGGGGTCTTCCAATGTTTGATGTGACAGATGCAGCTTCTGCTGTATTTGAAATTGACGAGTGTCGCCGCATGCACCCAAATGCTTATGTAAAAGTTAATGCATTCGATGCAACACGTGGTGTTGAAAGTACTGGTTTATCTTTCCTTGTAGGTCGTCCAAAAGTTGAGCCTGGGTTCTACTTAGATCGTCAAGAAATTGAAGGTCGTCAAATCCGTTACACAATTCGTAGCTATGCTGTTGAAGCTAGTCCAATTGGTGACCGTTATGACATCTAATTAATTAAAAAATATGAAAAAGCTTTTTAGCTTTTTCATATTTTTGTCTATCTGTTTTACTAAATGACAATCGATATGCTTAATACACAATCACCTAGTTTAAATTTAAAAGATTTATATAACGAAACAAATATTCAAAAAGTACTAAATATTCTTGATGAGGAATTAGTAGGGTTAAGTCCTGTAAAAACGCGTATAAAAGAGATTTCTTCTCTTTTATTAATTGACAAAGTTCGTCAGCAACTTAATTTACCATCAATTAATCCAGGTTTGCATATGTCTTTTACAGGAAGTCCTGGTACAGGGAAAACAGCAGTCGCTTCAAAAATGGCTAATATTTTACAAGATTTAGGTTATGTTCGTAAAGGACATATCTTAACGGTTACCCGTGAAGATTTAGTAGGTCAATATATTGGTCATACTGCTCCTAAAACAAAAGAAGTTTTAAAGAGAGCTATGGGTGGTATTCTTTTTATTGATGAAGCTTATTATTTGTACAAACCTGACAATGAAAGGGATTATGGCGGTGAGTCTATTGAAATTTTATTGCAAGTAATGGAAAACCAACGGAATGATTTAGTTATTATTTTTGCTGGTTATAAAGATAAAATGGATAAGTTTTATCAGTCGAATCCTGGTTTATCATCACGAATTACAAACCATGTGGATTTTCCAGATTACTCTGTGGAGGAGTTAGTTCAAATTGCGGACATGATGCTTCAAGAGCAGCAATATTTAATAACATATGAGGGAATTGAATGTTTAAGACGAATTATTGCAGGTGAGCTAAATAAGCCTTTATTTGCAAATGCTCGAACAATTTTAAATATTTTAGATCAAGCTCGTATGTTCCAAGCTAATCGTATTTTTGAAACAGCCAAACCTCAGTTAACAAAAGCAGATTTAGTTACATTAACAGATATTGATTTTCAATCGCAAATGTAATTAATTGCTTAATTATATGTATTTTTTTGTAGAGATACTAAGATAAGAAAAAGTATAAATAAATAAATAAACTATTTCTTATCGAGATCTTGTTTTTTATAAAAATTTATAGCAAACTATAAGTAGGTTAATTAAAAACACAGGCGGTATAGCCAAGTGGTAAGGCCGAGGATTGCAAATCCTTTACCCCCAGTTCAAATCTGGGTGCCGCCTAAGTAGGGGGCGTGGCGGAATTGGTAGACGCAACGGACTTAAACAATATATGAGCCTATAAAATTTTTATATTTTTAGGTAAGCTAATAAATTCAAGAAAATATTAATAATCTTGATCTATATTCAATATTGGAAAAGTAGAGCAGAGACTTCAATTAGCTATAAGATAAATAATTTATATAAATATTACACTTATAAAGATAAAGTCCAATTATTTAAAATAATTGAAAATCCGTTGATTATTATTGATCGTGAGGGTTCAAGTCCCTCCGCCCCCATTAAAGTTATTCTTATTCGGTCTTAGAGATGTTATTTATCTCATTCTCAAGCTTTCCGAGTTTACATGAGATTCACGTGTTAGAGCAATCTTTCCAGTTTTAACTACTTCTATTACACCATATTTTTCTAATAATTGTTCGCAAGCAACAATTTTACCTGGATCACCTGTTAATTCCAATATTAGAGAGAATGGAGCAAAGTCAATAATTTTTGCCCTAAAAATATCAACAATCTCTAAAATTTCTCCACGTGTTTGGGTTGAGGCTTTAACTTTGATTAATACTAATTCACGCTCAACTGAAGGAGTCAAAGAAAGATTTTTAACTTCTACAATATTACCGACTTTTGCCTGTGAAGATAAATAACTTCCTGGTCTTAAATGCGCAAA
>ERZ1740068.669-NODE-669-length-14339-cov-14.281784_pt1 | contig 14339 bp, 14 predicted proteins | sample MGYA00581735_ERZ1740068 | MGnify/ENA primary metagenome ERZ1740068 (study PRJEB43018, sample SAMN04849740) | marine metagenome | isolation source: floating plastic debris | place: Pacific Ocean | collected 2008-08-30 | study: EMG produced TPA metagenomics... | reverse complement strand
AAAATACATTGGGAAAAAATGGAGAGATGAAAAAATTGGAAAAAATAAGAAGAATAAAACATTCTAAAAAATTGAATAAAATGAAAAATATAAAAAATTGAAATAAAAAATCGGGTTACGCTTGTTCGGATGCGCTCTTGTTGACCTGTTGGCTGAGGCTGTCGACTTCTGCCTGCAATTTCTTCTCTTCGTCACACAGGGCGTCCATCTCGGCTTGCCATTTCTGCAGTTCTTCTTCGGTGAGGTCCAGTCCGGATTGGCGCAACACGGATTGCACCTGCTTCTCGTCTTGGGTTTGCATGGCGTTCATCATGTGCTTCATGGCAGCGCCCGCTGACAGGCCTGCCTCGTCTGTTTTTTCTTCCGGGTCTCCGGAAGACCCCGGTGTCGCGGCCTCGTCCGCGTCTGGCTTCCACGAATCCATTTCCTGCTTGAGCTTCGAAAACTCTTCAGAGGAAAAGTTGAGGCCAGAGCCCGTTTTGCGCATGATCTCTTGTATCTTTTCTTCGTCCTGACTGTTAAAGGCCTCCATCATTTCCTTCATGGTGTTGCCCAGGTCGCCCAGACCGCTGTGAGCCCCTTGGGCGTGTTGCCGCCAGGCCCTTTGTACTTGGGCAACGTGTTCCGTGGTCAGGGTCTTTTCCTCCACCAAGGCGTCCAGCTCGGCTTCGTTGTCGGCCTCGATCGCGTTCCAAAGCCGGTTCTGCACGTCCTGGGAAGGCACGGCATCGTCAGGCCAGTCCAGGCTCTCGAGGATGTTCTGCCGAGCGGCTCGAATCTTGGCGGCGGCTTCTTCGGGAGTGAGTTTCGACCCCGGCTTCGAGCTGCCGCCTCCCAGGTCTTGTGAAAAGGCGGATATTACTTTTTGCAAACAGTTGAAAATGCGTTCGATCGAGTTTTCGTCGTCCTGCATGAGCTGCATGACCAGCCGGCGAAGGCGGGGTTGGTTCCTGAAATTGCCCATCACCTTGGGCAAAATGTTGCCACGGTTGAGGTCGGGGTTGGTACTGATGATGACGTCGATCAGTTCTTTCACCAACGGAATTTCTAACACGATGCACAACAACACGGACAGCTTGTAGAGCTCGATCAAGGCCGTCCACAAGGCGTCCTTGGAGTCGTGCGAACTGTCGTCGTCCAACCCATCCCCCAGCTCGTCAAACAAAAAGGGAGTGTTTAGTCCCTCCGAGAAACGGGGCGGCAAGTCGCTCTCAGCATCGGGATACAGGGTGGTGATGGGCTGGTCGTACAAATCGTACTCCGTGTCGTTTAGCATCTCTGTCAACAAATCCTTGCCGGCCCAAGACCAAATACGTTCGTCCTTGGCCAGAAGCAAAGCGTGTTGGTCCCCCACCGCTTGATGAACGCGGCGACACGCGTCCATGTCCGACATGTCCATTTCGAGTTTGTCGGTCCAGTGGTCACAGGCCGCGTCCAGCTTGTCAAACAACGCCCGGCGAACCTCGTCGGGCTCGTTTTCTACGACTCCCCGGAGGTTGTGGCATACCTGCAAGAACGTTGAGTTAAAGTTGTGCTCCAGTTTCTGGAACTTGGCGTGAAAGGCGCTCTGAACCCTCGACGTCCCGGACGGCACCACTCCTGACTCTTGTTCGGCCAGTCGCAAGGTGTGACCCGCTTGCTGGGCCAGTTCGGGAAAAGGAGGCGCCGAAGAGGCGCTGCTGCTGCTGCTGCTGGCACCTTCAGCACCACCGGACATGAAGCTTTCTTTTTTTATTTCTGGTGTTGGCAGACAATCTGTTGGACGCAAACGCAACCAACCCACACGACCGACCCGGCTCCCAGGAATGCTGGAAACCCATCTGAGAGCTGGACTTCAAAAATGCATGGTTTTGCCCTTTCCCTAAAACCGAAACGGAAAAGGACATGAGGCACACAACTCCAAAACATGGACGAACCCAACGCCTCCAAAGTGTCTTCTTTGTCTCCTCCACCGTCTTGGCGAAAGCGCAAGGAAGTGACGGAGCACGAGGACGAACCTCCCAAGAAGGGCCGCAAGGCCAGGCCGAACGAGCAAGAGGCTAGGGTTCACCCAGAGGAAGAAAAGCGTTTCCAGCAAGACATGCCCACGACGTGGATCGAAAGACACCCTTTGCAAGAATATATAGGAGAATCTACACTTCCGGAGGCCAAAAACATGATGGTGTTATTCGCCCGCCTTGAAGCCTCGCGCACCTTGGACGATGCTGTGTCCTATCTGACGGCGGAGGACCAGGGGCTTTTACACCGCGTGCTCATCTCTGTGGGTCCAAAAGTGTCTGGCGAGATAGCCGCCAGTCTGATGGATCCTCAGTATCGAAGAAGTGTGACCGAACCCCACGGACACCTTTCTGTGGAACCTGAAGCTTTGAATCACCTGAAGATCATCTTTGCCAGCCAGAACAGAGAGGGCGAAGAAACGAGAGAGGTCGCGGTACGCGAATTTATTCGGAGAAAGTGCAACAGTTACGTTCTTGGCGCGACTGGAGACACAACGATCAAGAATTGCCTCAACCTTGCGGCCCAAAAATGGCCACAAAATTATTGGCCTTTCGTCCCCACGAGCGTAAAATCGTGGCTTCATACGAGGGACTTTGCCGAACACCAAAACCTCTTTTGGCTGGCCTGCGGTTGCTATGAAAAATCTCGGCTACAGCCTTCGGCCTCCGTTGTCGTCGCGGATAACTCTTCTAGTCACCCCTTCCCCACCAGCGACAAGATCCGATTCTTTCTCATCGAAAACGATTCTAATCGGGTCTTTCTTCAAGTGCAATTGTTTCTCACACCCCCTGCATACGAAAGCCATTACCTGGGGGCGCGTGTGGACGCCAGGCTTGTGGTTGAAGAAACGCCGAGCGGAAGCATCCGGGCTTTTCCTCTTCACTTTTAGTGATTTGCTGCGCCTCACCCTTTTTTTTTTAACGTAAATGAGATTGCGCCACCACGTCATTTTTCCTGTGTGTGTTTTATAATTCGCCCAGCGACTTTGCCGATTGTTACCGAAGCCCTTTACAATGTCGAAAAATATGAAAACCGTTTTGACGCGGAGCGATCTGCCCATGAGCGCCGACACGGTCTTTCACGCGCTCAAGTTTCTCAACCTTACCGATGTTATTCGGTTGTCCATGACGTCTACACCCATTCGTCACTGGTGTATGTCTCTTCCGTTCTGCCAGGCCATAAACAGCCGACACCCATATTGGTTCGAAAACGGATACCAAGAACACATTGAACGATTGCGTTCTGTTATTTCTCTCCTGCAAAACACTCTCCAAAGCCTGGACCTTTATCTTTCCGAAGTGGGGACAGAATTCATCGCCAACACCGCTCAATTGCGCGTTCTGCGACTTCAAGGATGCTTGTGCAAACTTAAACTCCGTGGCTTGCCTTGTCTGGAGCACTTGGATCTCAAAGGTGACGATAAGGTTACTTTGAATATTCGAGACTATCCGCGGCTCCAATCGAGTTCCGGTATAACGTGGGAAGGCATGGACACAGCGTTCCAACACCCTACCATGCGCTTATGGGATGCCAGGATTAGATCCCCTGAATCGACCCATCCTGAAGAGGACCAACCCATACTCAAACTGTCAGACCTGTTGTCTTTCCCTCGACTGACAACACTCAAGTGTGCAGGCGAAGTTGTCGTAGACTGCGACACGAAAAATCTCCCAGCTCTCACAGAGGTGCATGCCCGGGGACAATTTTTTGATCGAGTGCTCGAGTGTAAAAGCCAAGCTTTTATCCACCGGTTGACGACACTTGGTCTGTACTCCCCCTTGTCGTCTCGAGCCCTGGAGCAACTTACGACAGAGAGAATACATACCATCCACCTGAACTTTCCTCCGTCCGAGGAACTGGTGCGATGCACGCCCGGAGTGAAAAAAGCCTCGGTCAAATACGTTGCAGATTTGGCTACGGTTGCACTGTGGCCACGGCTTCACAGCTTAGACGTGATGTTTCTGGAGGTGCAACACATAGTGGTGCTTCCGAAGCTGACAGCCCTGCGGTGCTTACGCATCGATTCTCCCTACTTGGAAAGCTTAGTTCGACACCCCAAAGCCAATACTTGTCTGGAATACCTCAGCCTCCCGAGCTCCAAGAGACTCGATTTCCCTCGTATCGTGTCCGATTTTCCTGCCCTGTCGTATTTGTGTATCAAGCAGAATTACTTCGAACTTGTCGACAAGACGGCGTTTCCAAACCTTCAAGGCCTGCGCGTTGTGCATGATGAGAATGATGAGCTGTATGGAACAGAAGGAATAACGGAAAATCATCGAAAAGTCCTGGATCTGCAAGAATTGGTGCTATATTGTGTCAATGCGTATTGTGAGTATTGTCGGGTCCATCCACGTTTCACGACAGAGAAGGACGAATTTTTCTCCGACACATTCCACAAGCACGATCCGTACAATTTTTATCACACACATTTCCAACACCACCCCATCGGCCAGAAGCGCTTCTAGTGTTTTGTGCGGTGCATTTCAAAGGTTTCGGCCAAACAAAAAGGGTATTACGGTCTGGCCTGGTTGATTCGCCGAGCAGTTCCATGAACTCACCAACGAAAAACAATTTCAAAAGTTTCCAAGTCCCGAATAGAAAAAAAAACGAAACCAATGGTTACTTGGCGTCTGTTCTGGCTGTGTTCCTTAACGATCATCGGGATTGTTCTTCTCGTCACTTTTTTGCAAAACACCCCGAATCCCACGATTGCCAGGGAGGTCGTCGCAGCAAACACACACGCGTCCAGGAGCAAGACGTGGCGCGTGACCGCTAAGAACCGACAAGAGTTCGAAGCCGAGCAAGAGCGGTTCCTGACGGAAACGGCCGAGGCGTGTGAAGTCACGCGGGAAAATCCAGAAGTCAAACACGAGTTGTTGTTCTCGTCTCCGGTAGTCGTCGGCGCCATCGTGTACATTAATATGGAGGAACACACCAGTCGTCGCGAGGCGCTTGTTCACCACCTCAAAGCCACGGGCTGGTGGAGTCGTGTTCCGGTGTTCCGCATGCGGGCCGTGGCGCGTCCCGACAACGGAGCGCTCGGCTGTTTCGAGTCGCACGTGCACGTGTTAGGCTGGGCTTCTAAGCACGTAAAAGGGTCCGTGTTGGTGTTGGAAGACGACGCTGTGTTCTCCAAAACTTACGATGAGGTCGTCACGGCCTTGAATTCAGGCCACACAGAAACGGGAGGTCGCTGGGACGTCATGGTGCTCGGGCAGTACGTACACCAATGGCAGCCACTGGGGGCGGTGTACCGGCTTTTGCACAGCACGACCACTTCCGCCTATCTGGTACACCCCACTTACGTGAAAAATCTTTTTTACCACTGGTACACGCACTTGGTACCACGAAGACGGTTAGCTGCTTTTGAGAGCGAAGACCACCTGGACCAAATCCAAATCTCCTTGCAAAAACGCGACGTGTGGGTGGGTTTTCATCAGGCCCTGGCGCATCAGAAGCCCGGAGAGAGCGTCATCGGTCACGTGCAGGCCGACAACAGGTGGCGAGCCAACGCGGAAGGCACCGAATGGTACGACGGCGCCGAAGTCGCCCACGTCCTGCGCAAAGAGGAACCTCTCGTTCGGCAGAGCGTGGCCGTGTGCCACGTGGCGACGGGCCGCTACAAGCAGTTTGTCAGCGGTATCCAGCGCGATTGCGCCGAGCGTTTTCTCAAACCGCACGCCCTGTCCTTCTTTTTGTTTACGGACGCTCCCGAAGAGTTTCCCGATGAAGTGCACGGCTGCCCTATTCACAAGTACTTGGTGAAACGGCAAGGCTTTCCGGGCGATACCCTTTACCGATATCACTACATGCTGAAAGCCGAAGCCGAGCTGAAAAAGCACGACTTTATGTACTACACCGACGTTGACTACTGGGTGTTGGAAAGTCCCAACCTGCAACTCATGATGCCAGCGAACAGAGGGCTGGTCGCCACCGAACACATAAACGTGTTTGACGAAACTAAGCACACTGCTGCTGGCCACGTCGGCACTCCAGACAACAACCCCCGGTCCAAAGCCTTCATAGCGCCAAACGAGGCGATGAATGGGTACTACGCCGGAGGGGTGCAAGGCGGTGGCACAGAAAAGTTTTTGGCGGCCTGTCGTGTCATGCGAGACCGCATCGACGACGACGACGCGCGGGGGGTGATGGCCTTGTGGCACGACGAGAGTCATTGGAACCGGTACTTGCTCGACAGTCCTCCCGAGACAGTGCTGAGCCAGAGCTACATATTCCCAGAGCGCTGCTTGTCGGAATCGGCGCACGAAGACTTGTGTCGCACCTTGCGAAACCACGCGATAGAGCCGGTCATGCTGCCGCTGGAAAAAAACCACGCCCAAGTGCGATCCGCCTAACTAAATTATTACCTTCCGACCGTACAGAACGGACGGTTGCACGCAAAGGTTTTGTCAAGAGCGAAAGGTTGAAAACACACACATGGTTTTGACCTTTGGTAAAGGTTGACAATGCACGCAAGGCTAGAGCTAAAGATATGGTTGGCTGAATATCAATGGAGTGCCCATGCATAACAAAAGGCTTTTAGATTTTTTGAACCGAATCTTGCATTTCCACAACAACCATTTCAGGTACACAAACCACAATTTATCTACCAAACTCTTGTTTTACATATAACCTTTTGATTACACAAAAAACCTCGTTTCACACATAGACCATGCGCTTGGGATTAACCTTTTGATGAACCAGCGCTCGGTATCTCTCTCTCTCTTTCTCTTTCGCTCGGCGTGCGACGCTTGGCTGACCCATGCATACATTGGTCAATCAATGCCGGTGTGTGCTGTGCACAAGGCGCAGCCGAGGCGGCGTCGTTCGTGGTTATCGCCAGAAAACGAACGGTGCAGAGAAATTTGAACTTGCTTGCGTTGGTGTGGAGAGAGAGAGAGAGAGACTACCGCAACTGCCACAGCAACAACAAACACCACCACACGCATTAATTTCCAGGGAACACTTTAAAACAGAAGGAAAATGAAGTTCTTACTCAGGGACACGGACTGATGCGTGCGCGATGGTGTGATTTGTACTTATTCGCACAAAGTGCGATCATCCATCGCCTCTTCTTCTTCGTCGCGACTATTAATATTTGCTCGTTGTCGTGTCATGTCGATGTGACTACATACATACATGCATGGCCTTCAACAACGCCGCCCCTCTTTCAGGACTAATTTTTTTTTTAAGTCTATCTTGCCCATTTCGGTCAGGAAGCGCAAAGAACATTGTTACTATTATTATTATGCCTTGTAGGTTTTTGAGTTCTTTGTTTCTTCTTCGTTGATGGTATTGTATATTTACGACTCCCAAAGCTCTGGATACAGTTTCACTCTTTGAACTGAATCGTGGCGGCCTGAACTGACTACTGCATTTCCTTTGGCGGATGCGGCAAATGGTTGTTTCTAAGCAAAAGGTTAATTGTGTCACATAGGCTACCCTTGACTTTAAAGGTTTTGTGGCACAGAAAGGTTAACACACGGTAAGTGTCCATTTAGGTTGGGGTTTATGATATACGGTTATCCCTGAGCAAAAGGTGTGCTGTAGCGTAAAGGTTTCTTCCTCCTTACAAGGTTATCAGTTGCTAAAAGGTTGCTTCGCCTTTACAAGGTTGGCAGGCGCTAATAGGTTGCTTTCTCCTTACAAGGTTATCAGTTGCTAAAAGGTTGCTTCCGCCTCATAAGATTGGCAGGCGCTAAAAGGTTGCTTCCTCCTCACAAGGTTGTTAGTTGCTAAAAGGTTACCCGTATGTAGTATGGTTGGCAGTTGTCAAAAGGTTACTTGCGTGTAGTTTGGTTGGCAGGTGTCGAAAGGTTTTTTTGCCAGTCATTGCGGATAGTAGAGTTATGAGTGAGGAGCAAGCGCTGTACGAACGAAAGGCATAGTGGTAGAGTGGTGGCCACACTCAGCGAATGGTTTATTATCTCCCACGGTGGTTTATATCAGCCGTGTTTACGAGGAGGTCCTGGGTTGCGTTCTTTTCCCTTGGCAAAAGCCTTCCGAGGCCTCCCGCCTTCCAGGTTGTGTCAGAGTACTCCTGTGGGTAACGTTTCAATATCTGTCGTCATGGATAAAGATATCCCTTTTTTCGGTTTTCTTTCATACCATGTCTTTTCAGAGAGGGTTTTCGTGATGGTATTTGTGGATCTGAAGCAATAATGGTTGACGGTATCATCATTATCATTCTGTGCCGGATTGGATAGAACGGTCACACTTTCATGCGCACCAGAGCCTACCTTGTGCGAATCGTTAGTCCCCTCTCTGTCATGTCAGACACTTTTACCTTTCTCAACAAGATTTGTCTCCCGGGCCTGGTGTTTCGGAGCCAAGTGTCTATGTCTCGTCGGGAAGAAATCATCCAAAGACTGGAAGACAAGATTCCTGGAGCACAATTTCTGGCACCTGACGACAACGACCTTCTCGAATGCGTCTACCTGGACTCCACAGCTTACCTCTCCTCGGTTCGTGAGCAAGATGAGGAGAAAGTCGCGCTGGCCCCATCTCTCTTACCCGTTGAGCAAGAAAGTCTCGACGATTTCTGTGTTCGCCATGCAAGCTTCGTCCGCATGAACGGTATTCCTCCCGAGTTTATACGACTGCGAGCAGGCGTTTCGGAAGTCTTGGGCCCGGTGTGGCTGCAACTCTTGCAGGAATTTGATGAAGACGTTGTGTGTTCGTATTACACCCGCTACTGGCGAGAGCCTTCTTCTTCTTCTCCTTCTGAGGAGCACGTAAGCGACGAAACCGCGAGTAGAAGATTGGCGGCTCACCTCAGGGGGCGAGGGGCTATTTCCGAGAGTACGATGCGTCTGTTGATGGCCGAACAAGGCACACTGTACGCCAAAAGTGCATAAATGTTGATACATTGGGGTAAAAGCCGTTACTCAGAGTGAGGTGATGTTAATGAGGTCGTCGTGCCATGGCCCGGCTTTTTGGTGTTGGCCTTTGTGGCTTCCTTTCGTGAAGAGAAGGAATTGGTGTTCAGTATCGAATGGCTCTCTACCAACGCTGCTGCTGCTGCTGCTGCTGCAATTCACCGGTTTCTCGATCTAAAAGTTGTGTCAGTCTCAGGGTTTCCCTTGAATTGGCTCGACAAACCTCAATCGTATAACGAGAAGTTAAGTCAAGACGCACAAGACTGCAGCAGCGGAGACATTTAGCGGCGAGAGCGGAAACACTCTTCTGGCTGAAAAAATTGTGGGATACGTTGCGAGACGTAAGCTTCGAGCGTGGCAAGACGACGGCCAATTCAGAAACACCTCGGTCACCAATACGATTTCGGGCCACGCTAAGAGGCGTGAGCTGGGTGACTGGAAAGGCGAGAGAAACGTCAAGGGACGTTATATTTAAGTGTACCAAGGCGAACGCCAGATTTTCGGAACTTTTCACACCAAGACGTTTGTCGACCAAGCCAAGGATCTTTGTATTCGAGAAGGGTGTGACTTTGCGGCCAAGGCAAGGCAGCCTTCATTGCCCAAATTGTATTCGACTCTGTATCTTTAACAAAGCGCTGGCCTGTTTTCCCATGCGGTTTCTCGTCAAGTCGAGAGTTTGGAGGCTTCCAAGGCGGAAGTGTCCACAGCACCAATACGAGGTGTAGGGTAGCAAGACTGGAAACCGGAAACGCAAAACCTGCGCCACTTACACCGCACTTTGCGCTGGAACAAACCAGTGCTTGAAAACTTGACACAGTATATTTCTTTCCGCCGCAAACCTGACCGTCTGCTACGCTTCGTATTCATGTACGAGCTGGAAGAAATTCCGTCACATCCGTTTCAAAGGCACATAGTCGCGCACGTTTAGCCACGAAAAAACAAATGTAACATTTTTCGGGCGGCAAGGCGGTTAAGTTTGGTGCGAGGCGAGGTACAAGCCCGGACGATGACGCCTGCGTTTTGGCACTGTGTTCACCCTGAAATTTATTTTTTTTTTTGTATATTTTGTGGTTTAACCTGGAGAACTTTTTTCTAGTTGGTACGCGACCATGGCCCCCCAAAGGAATACCAGCTCTCCGTTCTTGGCTTCGTTTCGAATGTATCCCAACCACACATTCCTCCGTGCCCTTCCGTATAAATGGATGAAAGAGAAAAAAGGCCGCCAACCGGTACAGAATTCCCTGGACCAACATGTGAAAACGGTACGCGTTTTTCCATGAGAATAAAAAAATTCTTTCCGATTCACCACTTAAGACTCGGACAAGATTGAACCCCATTGACTGAAATATACAAGTTTCCATTCGTTGGGTTGGGGTTGGCGGGTTCCGTATCTTGGCCAAAGGCGAGCATGACCCGTTTCGTGGTGCATCTACACGTTCACGTACACCACCAAAGGCACCTCCACCCGCGCGGATTACTGCACAGAAGGGGATGGTACAAGAGGCGTGTGGTGGTGGTCACCCGGAAACGACGGACAGCCACCCTTTGTCATAAACGGTTTTTGAACGCCTGCGTGCAAGGCAATGTGGCGGAAGCGCAGAGGCTGTTTCGCACGGCTCCGGTCGAAACACGGCGACGAGGTATCAATATCTATCAAGTGCAAAAAATCTGTCTGGGTGGACACTGGCCCGTCGTAGACTGGCTGTTGAGCCTGCGATGGATCAACTTTCATGTAGACGAGACACAGACGCGACGCCGACACACGAACATATCGAAAGGCACCCTCTTCCAGCTCATGGGACGTGCCTGTCTCTACGGACAGCTACGTTTGGTGCAAGCCCTGTGTCGCCTGGATCAAAGCCTTTTCCGAGATACACCTTCCGCACGTAGATATATGCTGCGTATGGCGTGTGTGGGTGGCAGTTCGGCGGTGGTTGCCTGGTGGATGTCGAGCTTTTTCGCCCTGCAGAGCCGTGGTGCTGGTGATATTATTGCTTCTTCTCCCCAGCTCTGGCTGCACGATGCGGCGTGGACGGCCGTGCGTTTCCACAACGTAAACATCTTGGCCTGGTTGGCGCGCACGGACAACGATTTTTCGTCTTCGTGGTCGCCCGACCAATGGAATACGTGCAGCTTCATGGCGGTGCGGGCCCGCCGAGCGCATACGCATCTGGCGTCGTGGTTGGAGAAGCGTGTTCCTTCACGCTACTTTGCGGCCGCGTGCTGTGTCTTGGGTGCTCACAAGTACACCCAACGATTGTACCACCGCCAATCTTGTTCGGAAGCGAGGCGCGCCATGCTCCGCTCGGCCCTGTGTGCTGTAGGCACACGAGGTGACGAGCCCACGTTTCGCTGGCTTTGGGCCTTGTGCCAAGATCATTCAGCCATGAGCTTGGAGGCAGAAGAGGAAGCAGATGTCGTGGCAGCGGTGTGTGCGAGCGGCAACACTTCGTTGGTCCATTCCTTTTTCTCCTTGTACGCCCCACGGGCGGATGCTTGGGCCCATTCGGGGAGATCGTTCCGACACGCTTGCGCTCGGGGACAACTCGAAATCGCCCAACGTCTGTGGCACCAGAAACGACAAACGCCACCGGAACAACCGAACGGCCACTTTTTACCAACACTGCAATGGGCTGTTGTGTTGGCTCGTCAGGGATCCCACTGGCCAACAGAAGAATGGGTGCAAGGCCTAATCAAGACCATTCGGGACCATACTACTGTGACGGAAACAGTTCCCTCGGGCGGCAGTGCCGGAACGAAACTTTGAAGTTACCATGCGTGCTCCGGGAGGAGGTCTTCCGACCTGGGTCCGCGTATTAATGGTCGAAGACTATCGTCGTGAAACGAGAAGACCTACCACGGACGGACCAGTCCTCGAGGCCTGGACTGTTTGGGAAAGAGAAGAAGAAGAGACAGAAGACGACGACGTCGAAGTGGGTTTGGACCACGAGCGCGACGCTGCTGGGTGGTGGTTCTGGGGGTGGTGGTTCTGGGGGGTTCTCGTGGTCAAGGCCATGACGCTTTTACTGTTTTTCTACAATTGGGTATGAGATAAAGAAAAAAAGGGATGAGTTTTCTAAAGGGTCCCGCTCCTGCCGCCGACAAGATTAAGGCCCAAGCGCCCAGCGTATTTTTGGTGTGTTTCCGCTCCAAGAACGCTAACGTGGTGGTGTACGAGGCCAACCTACAAGAAGACGGCACCCTGCATCCCGACCAGCCAGTGGTAGGGTACTGGCTGTTGCTAGAGGAATCGTACCGAAACGCGAGGTCCGAAACACACGATCGGGAAGAATTCAGTTACATAGACGAAAAGTTTGCCTGGGGGTTTCACGCCCGGCGTACCTCGCCCCACAAGGCCGAATTCAGTTTCAATCAATACCCGAGCTTGCGCATGTCCGTTCAAGTACAAAGCTCCACCCAAACCGCCCGGGTGTTCATGGAGTGGAAGGGGCGAAAGTATTTGCTGCAAAGCTTGTACATTTCGGCCAGCGAACGCTGGCGGCTCCGACCGGCCGACAATTTTCAGTTTATGCACTTAAAAACCGTAGACATCACCGAAAGACCTTACAAACCCCGAAAATTGGTGTTTCACGAAATCCCTGCCTGAACCCAAGTTATATTTTTTTTTTTCAAGTCCCCATTGTGCCAAACGTAGAAGCCGCCAACCAATATGGCGTCAGCCTCCGCTTCGACTCCGACTCCCGCCGCGTCTACTGCCGCGTCAACGTCGTTATGGAATCCCGACTGGCTCCGAACCCGCGACAAGGACGAATTGTTTGGCAAGTTTCGTGACCTCCAAGACCGGGAGATTCGTACGGCCGAAAGGCTTGGTCAAACACCTGGAGACACCAAGCACGAGGGAGAGCTTAGTGTGTTTCACTACATAGTGGACCTGACGCAAGATCTGGTGACAAGGCACAACCACTACCGCGCCCAGCTGAAAAAATATTTGCCCACCATCACAGCGTCGGACAAGAATTTGCGTCTCTTGGTAGAGACGTACAGAAACTATGCCGGTCCCATGGAGAGCTGGCCGCCAAACCGACGAAACGCTTGCTTGCAAATCGTGTGCAGAGACGTCATGATCACCGCGCGCAACAACACGCAGAAAATCCGGGCGTATATCAGAAAACAACAGGCAGAAAACAAGCGTTCTGTCGAAGTACCCAACCCCTTTCGCACAGACACGGCCATAGTGTACCAAGACTTGTGGACGTTTTGCCAAGATCTTCAAAAGCTGCTTGTACCCCACTGCCACTGTTCCCTGATAGCCTTTTGCGCCGTCAACATGATGGACCACTACCAGTACGCCACGTTACACCTTGTACGAGAGTCTAACGTGCTGTACACCTTTGCCTCTTGTAAGTTTCACATCACATAGCGTGGCCCGCTTTGGTCTTACGGTTTGTGCCTGAACGAAAAAGGCTTCTGCTTGGCTCTGGAGGTCATGAAGGTGCCTGGAGTGGATACCATGCCCAACGTGTTTCGCACGATAGAAACAAGGTTTAACATTTCGGCGAGCGATATGAGTCGCTTCCGAAACCACCTATTCGCCTCCTTGGGGGACATACCCATAGACCTATTCTTCTCGGAGGAAGCCTACCTGGCATTTTGCTTTTACGCTTTCCGGAAGATGTACGACGAAAACCACAACCCCCAACCAGACCCATAATAAACAAGGAAAAAAAATTAGCTTCTGGCTCTTTTACTCTGGCTTGCTCAAAGCGACCCAGCGCTGCAGGTCTCGGCCAAACGCCAAGACGTGTCGGGTTATGCGACGCTTCACTTCTCGCGCTCTTTGGGGTCGAATGTGACGCTCACCCAGGCTGAGTTGGCTAATCTCCAAGTACAAGAGATGTTGCACATCCCAATGTCGTTTCCAGACCTTCCCGTGTCGAAAGTGGCGGGCGAACCACTCGGAGAGGCCGTCGAATTGGTCAGAACCGGACCCTTTCGGGCAACGGCAAAACCCGAGTCGGGTGCCCTTGTTTCCTTGGCGTGGCGAAAAGAGAGACTCCACGTAGGCCAAGACTTTTTGCCAGGCAAACGCCAACTCGAGCATCTCAACACGGTCAAAGTCCCGCTTCCACAAGTGTTTGTCGGTGGGGAGGTGAGGGTGGGTGTTCAGGTCGAGACGCAGAAACTCCAGCCAGGTTTTGGTGTTGGAGTTCAGCTGCTGTCGCAGCTCTGGCCACGAAAAGTTCTCTCCCGTCCGCGCCCATCGCCAGAGCACCTCGAAATGGTGGGTCACCACGTCTACGTAACTCATCAGACGATCCCAAGCTCGTAGGAGTTTGGGAAAGCCTGGGGTTCAAGAACGAAAAATATATTATTTTTTTAATTTTTTTTTTTTTTGTTTTGTTTTTTTGTTTTTTTTTTAAAAAGCGCCCAGGGAACCTATTTAAGACGCAGGGACCGAGAGGTGGGCAACGGCGACAACCAAAATTTAGTACACGGGTAAGG
>ERZ1740068.668-NODE-668-length-14394-cov-7.165702_pt1 | contig 14394 bp, 8 predicted proteins | sample MGYA00581735_ERZ1740068 | MGnify/ENA primary metagenome ERZ1740068 (study PRJEB43018, sample SAMN04849740) | marine metagenome | isolation source: floating plastic debris | place: Pacific Ocean | collected 2008-08-30 | study: EMG produced TPA metagenomics assembly... | reverse complement strand
CAAATAATTCCATAATAAATACTGTATTACCTACACCAGCTCCACCAAATAAGCCAATATTGCCACCACGTCGATATGGTGCTAATAAATCTACTACTTTAATACCAGTCTCAAAAATGGAAGGTTTTGTTTCCAATTCGGTAAACGAAGGAGCATCACGATGAATTGGTAATGTTTCATTAAATGGAACTTCACCTTGCTCATCCACAGGTTCACCAATAACATTGAAAATTCGACCTAAAGTAGGTGCTCCTACTGGAACATTGATTGGTGTACCCAAATTAACAGCTTCAACCCCGCGTTTTAAACCATCAGTTGAACGCATTGATACTGCTCGAACTTTATTATCACCTAATAATTGTTGAACTTCAACAATATTTTGTGAGCCATCATCTAAAGTAATCTGAATTGCAGTATAAATTGGTGGTAAAGTTCCATCTGAAAATTCAATATCTAATACAGGACCAATAATTTGAGTAACATAACCCGTGTTCAAGCTTGTTTTTACCATTTTGATTTCACATATTTTAAATACTGAAGAATAAACATACTTTCGGCAATTTCTTACCAAATAAAATTTTCAAATTAATATTGATTGTACACCAAAATTTTTGTATCTTTTGATTTTAAATGAATTCCTGAAAAATAAAAAAGTAAGCTTTTTAAATTATTTTGTTTAAGCGACCTGTTACTTTAAGCCAATTTCTAGCACCTGGGTAATTATCTGGAGCAATCCGTAAAGCTTGAATCCAATATTCAGCTGCTTGATCAAAAAGTTTTTTTGATAATTCCAGATATTCCTCTCCAACTGAAGTTTGAACTCGAAGTGCTTGAGAATGGTAAATAACAGCAATATTATTTAAAGCTTGGGGAAGATTGGAATTTAGAGATAAGGCTTGGTGATAAAATTCTAGCGCTTGAGTATATTTACCGGTGTTTCCGTAAATTAATCCAATGTTATAGAGGGTATAACTGCGATCATACGGATCTTCCTCAAGTTGCAAAGCTTCATAATAATTTTGCAAAGCCTCAGCATAACGGCCTCGCGATTGCGCACTCATACCAGCTCGATAATATGAAAACGCGGCTTTTTCTTGTTTACTAGCTGGTAAAACTTTTAAAAGAATATCCGCAATTACTGTGAATGTTTTATCAATAAAATTTCCCATAAAATAACTCCTTACAAATACATACTAGACTTTTGTCTATTATATAGTATATCAGGTTATATCTCTGCTTAAAATTGTTATCTTTAAAAGACATTTAAATTCCAAGCAGAAGAATATTTTATTTGTTCTTATTAATTTAAATTTGAGGCAATAAATGGACGTAATGACAGTAAGCGTGCTCTTTTGATAGCTTTAGATAGTTTTTTTTGTTGTTGAACTGTTACTCCGGTAGCTCGACGTGGAAGAATTTTTCCTTGTTCTGTGACAAAAAGTGACAGTAAATCTATATCTTTATAATCAATAGTTTGCTTTATATTAATCGATGATGTATTCTTTTTTTTTAAAGCCATAGAATTATGTATTATTTAATTTCTTTATGAATAGTTCTTTTATTACAATGTGGACAATATTTATTGAGTTCCATTCGTTCTGGATTATTTCTACGATTTTTTTGTGTCGAATAACGAGAAACACCAGATGAACGTTTATCCAAGTTTGAACGACATTCGGTACATTCCAAAGTAATCAAAATTCGAGTACCCTTAGTTTTCTTTGCCATAAAATTTTTATAATTATAATATTATTATTAGTTTGCCTTAAAATTTCAATCTTATCAAGACTTAATAATTTAAATTAAAGAAAAAAATTTTTCTATTAAAAACTTTTCATTTTTCTAGAAATAGATTATACTGAATCAAAAATTAACTTGTTAAAAACTAAAAATTTAAAAATTACTCTATGGCGAATTCAAGATCTGCAAGAAAAAGAATCAAAATTAATGAGCGTAATCGATTAATCAATCGTTTTTATAAAAGTTCCGTACAAACTTTAATAAAAAAATTTTTTCAAAAATTAGAAATTTATAAGGCTTCGAAAACTTCTGAAGATCAAAAAACTGTTCAAGAAGCTTTAAATTCAATTTATAGTTTGATTGATAAAGGAACAAAAAAAAAGGTTTTTCATAAGAATACAGCTGCAAAAAAAAAAGCAAGACTGGCAGCATCTTTGAAAATAGTCTAACAATTTGAGAAAAAATTAATAATAAAAATAAAATTTAAGTCAAAAAAGAGATTTTATCTTTATTATTATTCTACATCCAATTAAAAAAACACTTCAATCATACTATTATTTACACAATTATGAAGAAAAATCTAAATTATAATTATATTAATACTTTACCTGATTTTCTAGCAATGCAACGAATTAGTTTTTGTTGGTTTATTAGTAAAGGTTTAACTCAAGAATTATCTTTATTTTCGCGAATTCACGATTTTACTGCGAATATAGAATATATCATATTTGGAGAAGAATATAAATTAATTAAACCTTCCTATACATTATTAACAGCGAGAAAATATAGTAACAATTATAAAGCTCAACTGATAGTACCTGTTGAAATACGAAATAAAATATTAAACAGTATCAAATATCGAAGTAAATTTCCTATTACAAATTTACCTCTTATGAGCAGTGATGCTACATTTATTATAAATGGATGTGAACGGGTTATTGTCAGTCAAATTATTCGAAGTCCTGGAATTTATTTTGAAAAGAATAAGAATCAAAAAATTCGAAATCAGTTTAAACGAATATCTTATAGAGATATTACTAAACTTCGTTCCTTTATCCCATCTGGTGACGCATTTATTTCTGAACCAAATTTATTTTTCACAGTACCCACAAGACCAAAAACAAAAATCATTGCCAATTGGTCTAAAGGTTCTATCTACTATTATTCAATTAAAGGTATAAACCAAATCAAAAAATCTTCAACATTTTGTTTTTTAAAATATTTTAAGCTGTATCAAATTATTTCAAAAACGAAGAATAAGACAAAAAAAAAGCAGTTAATTAAATTGTTTATAAAATGGATCAAAATAACTAACAAAACTAATTATTTTCAAACAATTTTTTTAACTGAAAATCTAGATTCTTTATTGAAATATTTTAATTTTTTAGTCAAAATATTAGTAAAGTATCAGATTTTTTCAAATGACTATTTATCACAGAGGACTTTAAGATCGAAAACAAATAATTTAGAACAATTTCAAGAACAAAATAATTATTTTAAAATTTTACAATTATTTAATTTACCTTCTATTACGTTATTAAAGTTATTAATACTGTATGATGATATCTTAAACTGTTCACAAAATGATTTACATGTTAAATTAAATTCGGATTTATTATTTGTCACTCAACAGCCTCTTAATTGGTTCATCGACTTAAAAAACTTTTCATTTTTAAGTAAACAGATTAGTTATAGCGTTTCTAATTTAACAAATTTTACACAATTTTTAAAATTTCAAAATTTATGTTCTAAAATTGATTTTTCCATTACTACAAAAGATTTGAGCAAATATAGAAGTCCTTCTAAAAAAAGGTACCATGAGGAATTTCAACATAAATATTTAAGAACTCGAACTCAATTTTTGCTTTACAAAAACGATTATGAAATTCAAACAAACTATAACAAACGATATGACAAAAAAGAGCTTTATACAGCAACTTTAATTCCAGAATCTGGTTCATGGATTAGGTTATTTTTTCAAAAAAATACAAAGATTAATTCATATAATTATCCAGTAAAAAATCAAGAAGATGAGATTATTATTCAATTAGATAAAACTAATCAAAAACCAGTATTATCTCTATTAAGAGACACAGGTTTAACTGACTTAGAAATTTATCAAAGTTTAGAACATGCTGAATTTTTCTATTTCGATAAACCTTTATTAATAAACTCAAGATATTCAAATCAACTAATTGCTCGTTTCGATTTAGATCGAAATTATTTGAAAAGTCTTTCTGAATTTTCAAAAATCTTTAATCCCACTTTTTATCAATTAGGAAAAATTGGTCGACTAAAATTAAACGAACGGCTGAATTTAAAATTAAGCAATCAAATTCAGAGCATAACTTACGAAGATTTATTCGCAATTATTGATAAATTAGTTAATTTATCTATTTCCAAAACAATTCAAGATGATATTGATCATTTAAAAAATCGTCGAGTTAGATCTATTGGTGAATTATTACAAAATATATTCCAAACAGGTTTTCAACGATTAATTAGAACATTTCGAAATCAAACGAATAAAACGGATTCGAATCAAATATTAAGTTTTAACATTGTTGACACTACTATTAGAGAATTTTTTGGTTCCAGCCAATTATCACAATATTTAGATCAAACAAACCCTTTATCCTCTTTGACTCACCGACGTCGAATTAGTGGATTAGGACCAGGTGGACTTGATCGCGATAGGATTAGTTTTGCAGTTCGAGATATTCATCCAAGCCATTATGGCCGTATTTGTCCAATTGAAACGCCCGAGGGTCAAAATGTTGGATTGATTGCTTCTTTAACAACCTGTGCACGAGTCAATAGTTCAGGATTTCTTGAAACGCCATTTTGGCGAGTTGTGAATGGAAGAGTTTTAAAGACTAGTCAGCCTATCTATTTAACTGCAGATATTGAAGATTTATATAAGATTGCTCCTGCAGATATTGCAATTAACAAAAATAATTATTTAATTCGAAATGTAATTACAGTTCGATACCAACAAGATTTTATAAGTGTAACACCCTCTAACGTCGATTTTATCGCAATTTCAACTGTTCAAGTGGTTTCTATCGCTGCTTCTTTAATTCCATTTTTTGAACATGATGATGCCAATCGAGCATTAATGGGTTCAAATATGCAGCGGCAATCAGTACCTTTAATTTTACCTCAAAAACCAATTGTTGGAACTGGATTAGAAAATCAAATTGCAATGGATTCTGGATTAACTTTAAATTCTCAATTTTCAGGAATTGTAAATTTAGTGACAGCAAATAAAATTATAATCAGTAACAATAATGGAAAAAAATCAATATATAAACTACAAAAATATTTACGTTCAAACCAACAAACATGTATTAATCAGCGCCCAATTGTTTGGAAAGGCGAAAGAATTAAATCAGGTCAAATTTTAACGGATGGACCGGCGATAACAAGTAGTGAACTCTCTCTAGGTCAAAATGTTTTGGTGGGGTATATGCCATGGCAAGGTTATAATTTTGAAGATGCTATCCTAATAAGTGAACGGCTTGTCTACGATGATATTTTTACATCAATTCATATTGAACGTTACAAAATTGAAATTGATAAGAGTTTGGAAACTTCTGAAAAAACTACAAAGATAATTCCAAATTTAGAAGTATCAGAATTAGAACATCTGAACGATGAGGGGATTGTAATTGTTGGTACATTTGTAAAATCTGGGGATATTTTGGTCGGAAAAGTGATTGCAGAAACCAATTCGGAACAATTTCCAGAGTCTAAGCTTTTACGTGCAATTTTTGGAACCAAAACAAAAGGAATTAAAGATACTTCTTATCGGATGCCAAATAAAAATTCGGGAAGAGTAATTGAAACAATAAGTTTTAATAAACGTACAAAATTAAGTTATAATTTTTTTCAAATTTATATTTTTATTGCTCAAATTCGAAAAATTAAAGTTGGGGATAAAATTGCTGGACGACATGGAAATAAAGGTATTATTTCTAAGATTTTACCGAGACAAGATATGCCGTTCTTACCTGATGGAACGCCCATTGATGTTATCTTAAACCCATTAGGTGTTCCATCGAGAATGAATGTTGGCCAATTGTATGAGTGCTTATTAGGATTTGCTGGAGATAAATTGAATTCAAGATTTTTTATTCTACCATTTGATGAAATGTATGGGATTGAAGCTTCGAGAATATTAATTAATAAAAAATTACGACAAGCTTCTATTGCAAAAAATGAAAGTTGGATTTTTAATCCTTATGCCCCGGGTAAAATGGTCTTAATAGATGGAAGAACTGGTCTAGAATTTGAAAACCCAGTAACTGTAGGAAATGCCTATATGTTAAAATTAATTCATTTAGTAGATGATAAAATGCATGCAAGAGCTTTAGGTCCTTATTCTTTGGTTACTCAACAACCTCTTCGAGGAAAAGCTCAACATGGTGGACAAAGATTTGGAGAGATGGAAGTATGGGCTTTAGAAGGATTTGGAGCAGCTTTTACATTAAAAGAATTATTAACAATTAAATCTGATGATATGGAAGGGCGCAGTAAAACACTAACTGCGATTGTAAAGGGACAACCAATTTTAGAATTTGGGATTCCGGAATCATTTAAAGTTTTGTTACAGGAATTACGTTCCATTGGATTAGATATTAGTACTTATAAAATTAATAATTTTAGTTCAGATAAAGATTATGGCATAGAAATAAACGTATTGGAAGAATACAACGCTTTATCAAAAACGTTTTCTCCTATCTCTAGCACAAATGATATTCCATTTTAATAAAAATTCATTATGATAAAATCAACAAAGGAATTTGATTATATAAAAATTAAGTTAGCGTCCCCTTTACGAATTTTACAATGGTCACGTAGAAAATTACCAAATGGCCAATTTGTCGGTGAAGTTCAAAAGCCTGAAACAATTAATTATCGAACTTTTAAACCTGAAATGGATGGCTTATTTTGCGAACGAATCTTTGGACCGAATCGAAATTTTGAGTGTGCTTGTGGCAAATATAAACAAGTTTATTACAAAGGTTTAATCTGTGAAAGATGTGGAGTGGAACTTACCGAATCACGTGTTCGTCGACATCGGATGGGATATATTAGTCTAATTTATCCTGTTAGCCATGTTTGGTATATCAATAGCCGTCCAAACTTCATGGCATTACTGTTGGAAGTTGAAGGAGTAGAAAAAACACTTAACACACGTTATAGTAATGACTCTCTAGAATGTTCAAGGTGTGGTTGTCTAAAATTACTAACATCTACAATGGTCGATTTATGGGATGAGCGCATAAAACGAATTAAACTAAGTTCATTAGCTTATTTTGTTGCAGATGATGAAATTTCACTTTATGGCTTATATTGGGATTTTAAAAAATATAGAAAAAATCGGCTACAAGGCCGTAGTCGATATGATTTAAAACCTTATCCGAAGCCTGAAAATCTTCGATCGAATGTCCCAAAATATTTATTGGAAGAAATTCCAAACTATCTAATAGGTACTCCATTAATTAAACAAGAATTAGAAAAACTTAATTTACCGATGGAAATTCTATCAACTCGTGAGTTTGTTCTATCTTGTACAGTAGTTTTAAGTAAAGAAGGAAGAGTCTACGTTCAAAACAACAAAAAAGTTTATAACCATACAATAGAATGGTCACGTAAATGGGAACAACAACGTTTATCTAAACTTCGAAATAATGCCATTAAACGGATTCGAATTTTAGAAAACTTAATGGGAACAAGATCAAATCCGGCTTGGATGATTTTAACACTTTTGCCTGTAATTCCGCCTGCATTACGCCCTATGATTCAATTAGACGGAGGTAGATTTGCGACTTCAGATTTAAATGAATTATACCGTCGAGTTATCACACGCAATAACAGACTGCTACGGTTGTTAGAAGTGGATGCTCCAAAAGTAGTGATTAGAAATGAGAAACGTTTATTACAAGAATCGGTAGATGCACTTATTGATAATGGGAAACGTGGGAAAATTGCTTTAAGTGCAAATAATCGGCCATTAAAATCATTGTCCGACATTATTAAAGGAAAACAGGGACGATTTCGACAAAATTTATTAGGTAAACGGGTAGATTATTCAGGTCGCTCTGTTATTGTTGTAGGACCGAGTTTAAAATTAAATGAGTGTGGGCTTCCATATGAAATGGCAACTGAATTATTTCAACCTTTTATTGTACGAGAATTAATTAATCAAGGTTTAGCAAGTACTATGAAACTTGCCAAAAACTTAATTCAACAAAATCAACCAATTATTAATGTAATATTGGAAAAGATTATGCGAAAGCATCCTGTTTTTTTAAATCGTGCTCCAACATTACATCGGTTAGGAGTTCAAGCTTTTCAACCTATTTTAGTTGATGGCCGTGCCATAAAGTTACATCCATTAGTGTGTTCCGCATTTAATGCAGATTTTGACGGTGATCAAATGGCGGTTCATGTTCCCTTATCAGTCGAGGCACAATTAGAATGTTCTTTGTTAATGCTTGCCCCTTACAACTTTTTATCACCAGCAAATGGTGAACCGATTATTTTACCAAGTCAAGATATGGTTTTAGGATGTTATTATTTAACTGTAAATAACATTTCAAAATTATTGGGTTCAAGTCATTATTTTTCAGATTTAAATGATGCTATTCTTGCTTATAATCAAGGAAATTTAGAAATTCATAGTACAATCTGGGTTCGTATTAATCAAAAACAAATACCAGAAGATAAACCAATTCAAATTATTCCCCTTAAAGATGGTACATTTATTGATCATTATCAAGATCGACAAATTCGAAGAACCGATCAAAACGAAATACTTGTAGAATACTTAAAAACAACAACTGGTCGAGTAATTTTAAATTATACGATCCAAAAAACTTTACCGTCTTTCGAAACCTAAATAAAAATTTTCAACTTTTTAATTTTACTTATGAAAAACTATATTTATCAAAATACCTTAATTGGTAAAAAACAATTACGTAAATTACTTGCTTGGAGTTTTACCAATTATGATTCGATGCAAGCTTGCAAATTAGCCGATGAACTAAAATATTTAGGTTTTAAATATGCAAGTCAAGCTGGGATCTCAATTAACATTGAAGATTTAAAAGTTCCATTTGCTAAAAATTTAATGTTAGAAACGGCAAATCAAGACATTGTTAATACTGAAAAATTGTATTTGAAAGGTAAAATTACTGAAACAGAAAGGTTCCAGAAAATTATTAATACTTGGAGTTTAACGAGTGAATCATTAAAAAGTCAAATTATTTACTACTTTAAGAATTATGATCCATTAAATTCAGTTTATATTATGGCCTTTTCGGGTGCACGTGGGAATCTTTCACAAGTTCGTCAATTAGTTGGAATGAGAGGATTAATGGCAGATCCTAGCGGTCAAATTATGAACTTACCAATTAAAAAAAATTTTCGCGAAGGTTTAACAATTACTGATTATTTGATGTCCGGATATGGTGCAAGAAAAGGAATTGTCGATACAGCATTAAAGACCGCAAATTCTGGTTATTTAACACGTAGATTAATTGATGTAGGGCATGATATTTTTATAAGAGAAAAAGATTGTCGAACTGACCATTCTTTTCTGTTTCAAATAACAAATTCTGATTTTCAATCCTCGGAATCAATTTATCAAAAATTGTTAGGACGTGTAATCAATAAATCTATTGTTAATCCAAAAACCAATGCTATTATTATTCAAAAAGATAATCAAATTACACCAAATATAATTGAGAAATTTCGAGAAAGTAAAATAACAGACTATTATGTTCGATCTCCATTAACTTGTCAATTATATCGAGCGGTATGTCAAAAATGTTATGGTTGGGACTTAGCAAATGAGAATTTAGTGGATATTGGAGAAGCAATTGGTATTTTAGCTGGACAATCCATTGGTGAACCCGGTACGCAACTAACCATGAGAACATTCCATACTGGGGGGGTTTTTACATCTGAAGCTCGACAACAAATAATTAGTCCAACAAATGGTATAATAAAATTTCATAAGGCATTAAAAACTGTTTTAATAAGAACAAACCGTGGTGAAAATGTTTTAATTACAAAAAATTCAGGATTAATGTTTTTAATCCCAGATAAAAAAACAGAGCCCTTTATCTCACTTAAAATTGCACGTAATACCATAGTATTCCCTAAGAATAACCAATATATACTAAAGAATAGTACTATTGGAGAACTATTGAATACTAAGAAAGAGGTTCGAACCGAAATTAAACCAATATTAAGCGATATTTGTGGTGAAATTCTAATGCCTAGTCTACAAAATGAAACAGATTTAGATGATAAGAATAAATTATTATGGATTTTGTCAGGCCAACTATATAACAGTCCAAAAAAATCTTACATAAATTTTTATCCAGATCATAAATTAAATTGTTATAGTTACGTTTTTCGGACAAAATGCATTTCTCATTATAATGGAAAAATTAAAGTAGTTAATAACCAGTTTAATTTATATCAAAGATTATTAGAAGTTACTAGCAAGGTTTATTCATTAAAAAATTCACAAATTCATAAACTTAAGAATCCTATTCAGCAAAAAAACTACTTATTAAAAATCAATAATTTCTCTTATATTTTGAAAATTTGTGTTAAAAATAAAAATCCATTTTTACAATTACCAACTCATAATGAACCGGCTCTTCACCTAACAAAATTGTTTAGAACTTTAACTGGAGGACACCTTTTTTATGATAGGGGCCATTCACTTAGCAATGACCAATTTAAGAGTTGTATATCTTATAGAATTCAACATTTGAAAACTGCGTCCCCAGAATCATTGGTTGATTATCGAACACTGTTATGGCTTCCAGAAGAAACGCATCAAGTAAATTGTGAACCAACTGCTTTGTTTGTAGAAGAAGGTGACGTAATTCCAGAAGGTTTTGAACTAATTCCAGACTTATTTTCGAAAAGTTCGGGAATTGTAACTATTCACCAAAAATTGAATGTAATTGAAAATATTTCAATTAAATGTGGTTCTGTTTATGAAATTAAAAAAACTAAAAATTTCAATAAAAAGTTATATTACTCAGGAGAAGTCCTTTTTTCTAGTATTTATATAAAATCTCCTACACTTTGTGAGCAAATTCCTGGAAAAAAGAAAGATCAGTTATTAATTCGACCAATAGACCTTTATGAAGTTGCAACCCAAGTTTACAATCCAGTTTCAAATAATCGGATAATCAATCAAAATTTAAGTTTGAAAGTACAATCAAAAGTTTGTCGGTTTTGTAAGTCAGATAAAATAATTAAATCCAACAAGAATGTAGATTTACTTATCAATCATTTATATTTCAAATTAAGTCAATCATTAAATAAAAATACAAACATCGAAATTTTTAATAAGCCTTCATTGAATTTAATAAATTTTCAAACAAATGAAAGGTTAACGTTTAATAATTTTGTAGCAGCTCAATTAAGATATAAAAATATTCAGTCATGTCTACTAGTTCAACCTACCCAATTTGTTGATCAATACACTATTTTAGGGTATTTAGAATCGTTAACTAAACATTATGTCGAGATTGTAAAATTTAAAATTAAAAGTAAAAACATAAAACAAATTCTCTTAATTTCAAATGATGATTGTTCGATTGTTCCTAAAACTAAGTTTTCAGATAAAGTCTTAAATGATCTTATTATTTCTGCTGATAATATCTCTGAAACTGGAAAAATTATTCTTTCAAATGAAAAATTTTTAACGATTCAAAAAGGTCAACCGTATTTTTTTCCAAATTGTAAAACTGAGAATGTTCTTAATAAAACAGAACTAGAATATAAAACGAACTCAATATCTCGACCGTTTTATCAATCAAAGACAAATAAGAAAGTAAGAATCACATATTCAGATTTAACAAAATTATCAATCAACCGACCTAGCAATTCAAAACTCTCCCTTATACAGAAGAATGTGGGAAAAGTGGAGTTTTTGAAATTATTTATAAAAAAAAATGGTGAATTCTACAGTTCATTAATGCCTCGAATTTTAAACTTTGAGATGGAGGTTCGAAATGAAAGTGATACGGAGCAACTTAAAATTCAAAAGATTACTTTACCTAGAGAACCAGACATGTCACTGGTAGATTATTTAAACTTGAATAAGGGTGAAAGATCAAAAGATTTGCTTCTAAAAATGCAAAGTTCTAATCGAATTGGAAATAAGCACAAATCTTCACAAGCAGGAAATCATCAATTTATACATGTTCGATTTGACAGAGATTTGTTTAAACGTTCCATTAAATCAGTCGGAATTTATTCAATAACAAAAGATTATTTTGAACAAGAATTAAACACTATTTTTTGCAAAAATAATGCTTTTATTGAAAAAGGTGAAACTCTTGGATTACTCAATTTAGAAAAAGAAATTACTGATGATATTGTTCAAGGCTTACCAAGAATCGAAGAAATTTTAGAAGCTCGAAAAAAAAATTTAAAACTTAAACGTATTCCACTCAGTAAAAAAAAAGGTTTGTTGACTCAAAAAACTAGTTTAGATCCAGATTTTGAATTTAGAAAATTAGGGACTACTATAAATGAAAATGAAAAAGTAAATCCACATAAACTTTTGAAAACGTATTTTAATTATTATGGAGTAATGAAACCCTTTGTTTGTGATCGAACAAAAAGAATTAAATTTACTCGATTAATTCCAAATTTGGAAGGAACTTATAAAAGTTTTAAAAAAGTACAACTATTTATCTTACAATCTGTTCAATCGGTTTATAGATCTCAAGGGGTTGATATTAATGATAAACATTTAGAAATAATAATTCGACAAATGACAACAAATGTTTCAATTACATCGGAGGGCAAAACACCTCTTTTACGAAATGAAGTGATAGACTTTTATCATATTCAATATATTAATCAAATTGTTCAGAATCGAGGGAAAAGAATAGCTTATTATGTTCCATGTTTATTTGGAATTACAAAAGCAGCTTTAAATAACCCAAGTTTTATTTCTGCTGCGAGTTTTCAAGAAACAACCCGTGTTCTAACAACAGCTGCAATTGAGGGTCGAATTGATTGGTTACGTGGCTTAAAAGAAAATATCATTGTAGGTCATTTAATTCCAGCTGGAACAGGGTTTCCAAATTATCGCAATTGTTTTCGGAAACAATTGCGAACAAAACAAGTCTCGAAACACAAAAAAACGATTGATAATTAAAACCTAGACAATTAATGTCAAATCTGCTAGTATCAAATTTAAAGAATCCGCTTAGAAATTATTAAGTAATTTAAAATTTTATGTCTAATATTAGTTTACCACAATTATTGGAAGCTGGTGTTCATTTTGGACACAAAGCTTATCGTTGGAATCCAAAGATGTTTCCTTATATTTACAGTGAAGTTAATCATATTCACATCCTAGATTTAGTTCAATCTGCTGCATTATTAAAAGAAGCAAATTCTTATTTGGAAAAAGCAGCAAAAGAGAATAAATCATTTTTATTTATTGGAACCAAACGACAAGCTACGACGTTAATTGCACAAGAAGCGAAACGTTGTAATTCATTTTATATCAACCATCGTTGGTTAGGTGGAATGCTAACAAATTGGTCCACAATTAAAGAACGTATAGAATACTTAAAAGATTTAGAACAACAAGAAGTCGAAAATACATTTGATTTACTGACAAAAAAAGAAGCAGCATTACGTCGAAAAGAGTTAAAAAAATTACGACGTCATTTGGATGGTATTAAAATGATGACTAATTTACCAGATGTTGCTATTATTATTGATCAAAAAAGAGAAATAACAGCAGTTCAGGAATGTAGAAAATTAGGTATCCCTATTGTTTCTATTTTAGACACAAATTGTGATCCAAATCTTGTTGACATTCCTATTCCAGGAAACGATGATGCCGTTCGATCGATTAAATTAATTCTAAAATCTTTAACTGATAGTATTATTAAAGGGAAATCAGAAGTTAATTAAAATAGTCTCTGTGTGAACAAGACAATAATAATAAATTAAATCCTTGTTATCATCATGAAGCAAATATTACAATAACAATATAAAATAAGTTCGTGAAATTATGTATAAAAAGCTACCTTGATGCTCGAATATAAAAGGTTTCAGTACAATTATTTTTACCAAAAAATAATTGTACAAAGCTAATAATAGAAAAGAACTTATTTAATTAACATATTTAGTAAATGCATTAATTAAATCTACCCATAGATCACAGTTAAAACAGACGTACAAACAAGAAACAAGACTAGTTTTTTATTTGTATATCTGTTTCTTGTTGAGCCAGAAATTCATTTTCATCAACGTTGTATGGATCCCCAAACATATCGAAAAAATTCACCGATTTTTCTCGCCAGGGAGTAAATTTAAGTGTCCCCATTTCAGCGCGATCTATAAACTGTACTCATTATAAGGCAGTGACAGCTTGCATGTTCACAACCTCTTCATATTTAGGTAACACTACATGCATCTCAGTGAGCTTTACGTGCCGACGGTTCAAATTTGCATATAGGATAATTAACATTCTACTTTATCTTTGAACGGGTCAGTCATACTGATTTTAGGTGTTTCGTGACTATTACTGTGGTCAGAAAATTTTTAATAATAAAACCTTACAAGGAGAAGTTAAGGTATGTACTT